>Ga0247727_10005891_pt1 | contig 24427 bp, 18 predicted proteins | sample WisWelCaveWW1625_FD_202498 | JGI IMG/M metagenome (GOLD analysis project Ga0247727, IMG submission 202498) | Biofilm microbial communities from Wishing Well Cave, Virginia, United States - WW16-25 | ecosystem: Environmental > Aquatic > Deep subsurface > Groundwater > Cave microbial mat | place... | reverse complement strand
TTCGAGTATGCCCCGACAACACCCTCGCCCGAAGAATCCCCATTGCCCACGGACCTGACCCACACCCTCAGGCTTCGCTACACAAACTACGAGCAACTGTTCCGAGAGCTCTATTTTTCACTACCGGTATTCTTCGGGCAGAACTTGTAGCCCCTGCCCGTTTTGGAGTGGTGGGCCTGGGGAGAGTCGAACTCCCGACACGCGGTTTAGGAAACCGCTGCTCTATCCATCTGAGCTACAGGCCCCGGCTGAACATTGTAAAGCCATCGGGCAGGCGTTGCACGCCATTGCCGCAGCGGTCAGTTCTTCCGCAGCGCGTCGCAGACCGCAAGAATCGTGTTCCACCCCCGCGTGGTGGCAGGGACCCCCAGCGTTTTCTCCACAACTTCGTTGGGATACAGCAGCGCTCCCGTTCCTCTTCTCCACAGGCTCAGCGCATACTTTCCGGTAATCCGCACCACGCGCACCTGCCATTCGGCCCCGCCGGGCTGGCTCAGAGGGAGCGGGGGCATGCTCTGCGGTTGGCGGCCCAGGACGCTGACGAACCATTTCACATCATTCTGCGCAGGGGGAGCGCCGAACGGCTTGCTGCGGACCAGTTTCTCCAGCTCCATACTGGAACAGACCATCACCTCCGGTTTGAACGGCAGCGCGCGGAGGAGTTTTTCGCGCAGGGCCTTCTCGCTTGTCTTCCCGCGCACAATAAATGTTCCCGCGGCGCCGTGACTGCTCATCTGCAGCCCCGCAAGTTGCTTCGCCAGTTCGCTGGGCTTGAAGGTCCTGTGGCCTCCGACGTTCGCCCCTCGCAGAAACACAATCAGCGCCATCGCCGCTTACTTCCCGGCCCGCTGCCGGATCTGCCGCAGCAGCCAGCGGACGGCCTCGGGGTGTATTTCGTCGGCGTCGCGGAACTTCACATGCCTCGCGTGCTTGCCGTGGCCTTCGATGCGCAGGTCGGGATGCGCCAGCTCCTGCGCGTGGTGGACGTAGAGCAGGCAGTACTCCATCGCGGGCTGGATCCCGCAGTACACGTTGGTCGGTGAGCCTTTGCTGTACAGTGCAAGGCCCGCCTTGCTGCCGCCGTAAATGTTTTCCTCCGCGCCCGCCAGAGTGGCGCGCACCAGCTTCTGCAGCCGCAGCGCGATGGTTCGGATTTCTGGCGGATAGCCCGCAATCAAGTCCGCAAAGGTGCGGCGCTGCGCGGGCGGTTTCGCTGGTTTATCCGGGGGAGGGGATTTTTCCGCGGCGGCGCGCCTCATCGGGGACCTCCGGCTGGGCATTTTACACCCAGGCGAATGGGTTGACTGCCCCTCGCGGCGGCCCTAAGCTGGCCGCGCGACCCATCCTGCCTGGAGGAGAATCACGGTTATGAAATGCAGCGCGAGAATTGGCCGGGGAGTGTGGATGATGCTGGTAGCGGCGGGGCTGGTGTTGGCCTCGGCGTCGGCTGCGCGCGGGCAATCGCCGCAGGAAGTGGCCTTGCGGGAGCTGCGCGGCGAAATCCAGCGGCTGCGGGAAGAGGTGGCCGCACTGCGCGATGAAATGCGGCGCGCGCGGCAGCCCGCCGCCCCCCCGGCTACAGCCGAACCATCGGGCGCGCAGGCGCAAGCCGCCCAGGCGCAGGCCGCGCTGGAAATGGTGCAGGCCCAGGTGGCCGAACACTCGCAAACCAAGGTGGAGTCCAGCACGCGGCTGCCAGTGCGCATCTTCGGCGCCATTCTTTCCAGCACCTATTTCAATTCGGGCGAAGCCAACTGGCTGGACAATCCCAATATCGCGGACGCCGCTCCCTCCGGCGGCCTGCCGCGCGGCTCGTTCAGCTCGACGCTGCGGCAAAGCCGCATGGGCGCAACGATCGAAGGCCCGCAGATTGGCGGCCTGCGCGCGCGCGGTTTTGTGGCCATGGATTTTTTCGGCGGCATCCCCAATTTCCAGACCGGGCCGGTGATTGGCCTGCCGCGCCTGCTGTACGCCTTCCTGCGCCTGGAAGGAGAAAGGACCGCATTCGTCGCCGGGCAGGACCACATGATCTTTGCGCCGGCGAACCCCACTTCCCTGGCCTCGTTTGCGTTTCCGGGGCTCTACCGCAGCGGCAATCTCTATTTGCGCGTGCCGCAGTTGCGCGTGGAACGAAATGTGGCTGCCGGGCGGAACTCCGAAATCCAATTGGCCGGAGGAATCCTGGCGCCCGTGGCGGGGGACTTCGTCGGGGGCGCGTTCGAATTTGTGCCGCCGAATCTGGGCGGGGAGCGTTCACGCCAGCCGGGCTTGCAGGGGCGCTTGGGGTGGAGGTCGCGCGCCGGAGGAATCGCGGAGAGCGGCGGAGTGGAATTCGGGATCTCGGGACACACATCGTCGGTGCGGCAAACGACAGACAGCACACGAAGCTGGGGCACGGCGATAGACTTTGATGCGCGGTGGAGGAAATTCGGGCTGGGCGGAGAATGGTTTGCCGGGCGCGCCCTGGCCGCATTCGGCGGTTCGCTGGGACAGGCGGCGAAATCCGCCGGGGGCTTCGTCGAGGCGCGGCTGCGGGCCACGCCGCGGCTGGAATTCAACGCCGGTTACGGGATAGACTCGCTCTTCGATTTGGCCGCCACCCCGGCTCCGCTGGAGAGAAACTCGAGCGTGTTCGGCAACTTCATCTACCAATTCACCCCGGAGCTGGCCACCTCGTTCGAGTACCGCTGGCTTTCCACCAAGCCCGGAGCGGCACAGGCGCGCCGGAACAGCCACCTCCATCTGGTGTTTGCCTACCGCTTCTGATGCGACTGCGAATCGCCATTTCGGCCATTGGGCTGACGGGAGCGCTGCTGGTCGCTGCGGCAGCGCCCTCCGAGCTGACCGGGCGAGTGCGCGTAGTTGGCCGCGCCGCGGCCGCGGCCGTGCCGACCATCGTCTATGCCGATCCGCTGGACACGGCGCCTCCCCATCGCCCGCAACGAGTGAAGCTGGTGCAGAGGAACAAGACGTTCCAGCCCGCGGTGGTGGCTGTGCCCGCCGGATCCATCGTGGACTTCACCAACGATGACCTGATCTTTCACAACGTGTTCTCACTGTCGCCGCCCCAGCCGTTCGACCTCGGCCTCTACCGCGCGGGGGCGTCGAAGAGCCGGACGTTCAGCGAGCCAGCGGTGTTTCGCGTGTTCTGCAACATCCATCCGCAAATGACTGCGATCCTCCTGGTCCTGCCAACGCCGTACATCACCGAGACGGACGCCGCAGGGAACTACCGTCTGGACTTGCCGGCCGGGCGTTACCGAATTACCGCGTGGTCGGAGCGGTCGCAGCCGGTTTCGATCGACGTGGAGGTTGGGCTGGCAGGGGTTACGGCCGGCGGACTCACGCTGGATGAATCGAAGTTTGTGGAACTTCCGCACAAGAACAAGTTCGGGCAGGACTATTCGAAGGAGAGCTATAACCCGCTGAAGGACAAGAAACCGCAGTAGGGCGATCGGAAGTTGGAATTCGGATGCTCCGCGGCGACAGGCCTTACGCTCCCGCGGCGGTTTTCACGTCCGCGCTTTCTAGCCGGTAAACCGGGACCGGTTCGCTGAATCCCTTGACGGCCAGAGGCTCCAGCCGCACCGCAGACACCTGATGGCGCACCCGCTGGTAGGCCGAATCAGCCAGCAGGGTTTCTCCGGGGCGTGCGGCGCCGCACAGCCGCGCGCTCAGATTGACGTGGGAGCCGATGACCGTGAAGTCGCGCCGGTCTTCGCCTCCGATGCTCCCCAGGATGACCTCCCCGATAGTGATGCCAATGCCCACTTCGACAGGCACCTGTGCGGGATGTCCGGCGTTGTAGGTCTCTAGCGAGCCGTGGATCGCCAGGGCGCACTGCGAGGCGCGCAGCGCGGAGTCTTCGCCCGAAAACAGCGCGACCACCGAATCGCCCACGTACTTGTCGATGTCTCCGCCGAACTCCTTGACCCGCTCGGCCTGGAGACTCAGGCAGTCATTCAGGATTTGAACCACTTCCTCGGGGGGGCGGTTTTCCGAGAGCGTGGTGAACCCGCGCATATCGGAGAAGAAAATGGTCAGCAGGCGGCGCTCGCCGGCCGAGGTGCCCAGCCCCTGACGCGTCTGAATCATCTCGAAGGTCGACCGGGAAACGAATTTCTGCATATCGGCGCGCTCGCGCAGGCCGCGGACCATCTGGTTGAAGGATGCGGCCAGGTCGCCGATTTCGTCGCCGCTGCGGATGTCGAGCGGGGCATCGAAATTTCCGGCCGCGACTTGGCGCGTCCCCTGTTCCAGTTTGCGGATCGAAGCGGTGAGCGCGCCGGAAAGAACCGCGCTGGCGGCGATGCCCGCCAGGGCCACGACCGCCCCAAGGACCAGCAAGCCGAACTGAATCTGGCGGTAGGGAGCCAGGGCGCGATCGCGGGACAGCAGGATGACGGCGAGCGGCCCGGCCTGGCCCTGCGGGCCAAGCGGGACCGGCAGCCCGACGTACGATTCCTCACCGATGGATATGCCGCGGCGGATGCCGGAAGCCTGACCGAGTCCTTCCCATCCGCCGCGGGTTTGCCAGGGGAGACTCCCCTCGGGAAGGGTCGAGCCGAGCAGCCGGTCGCCGGCGATGACGATCTCCATCTCACCCTGGCTGCGCAGGCGTTGCGCCAGCGCCCGGTTGATGGGCGTGCCAGCGATGACGAAACCGAACACCGCGCCGCCGGCGGCAGCAGGCGCAGCCGCAGCGTAGTACACGCCGGATGAAGTGGAAAGGATTCCCGAAGCCTCGCGGCGGTCCAGCAAGGGCTGAACCCAGCGCGCAGAAACATCCGCGATATCCAGGGCATCGGGAGAATCTGTGCGGGCGATGGTGCGCCCCGCGGGGTCGAGCAGCACCAGGAGGTTGGAGCGAAACTCGCGGGGAAGGTCGTCACTGAGGAAGCTGCGGATGGTGGGGAGGTCGCGCGTCCCCAGCAGGGCCATCAGGCCCGGAAAGCCCGCGACGTTTTGCGCCGTCAGTTGCAGACCGGCGAGCCGCTCGCTTTGCACCAGCAGGATTCGCTGGCGCCCCTGGTCGAGATCGGCGGCAATGCGGCCGTTCACAAATGATTCGGCCTGGCGATTGACGAACAGAAGCATCCCGGCGATGAGGGCCAGGAGAAGGGCGCTGGTATAGAGCAGAACCTTCCAGCGCAGGCGCAGACGGAGCATGGGGCTATCTTACAGAATTCCGCCGGGGCACGAACCAAACTTTTCTCCGCCGGGGCGTACACTTCCGGGCCGCAATTTTCGTGTAAAATAGAGGTTCCCGAATGACGCTGAAAACCAAACTGCGGCGAGCGTATCTCGGCGCGCACCGGCGAATGCGCGAGGTGTGGATGATCGCCCGCGCGCTGCTATCCACGCGGCACGTGGTGCAGGCGCACATCATCCCCATCCGGCGCTGTAATCTGGCATGCACCTACTGTAACGAATTCGACGATTTCTCGAACCCCGTGCCGCTGGAAGAAATGAAGCGGCGCATTGACGAGCTGGCGCGGCTCGGGACTGCGTTCATCGTCATCAGCGGGGGCGAGCCGCTGCTGCACCCGGAGCTGGACGACATCATCCGGCACATCCGCAGGAGATGCCTGATCGCGGCGATGATTACCAACGGCTACCTGCTGACCACGGACCGCATCCACAAACTGAATTCCGCCGGGCTGGACCATCTGCAAATCAGCATCGACAACGTGCAGCCCGACGACGTTTCCAAGAAGAGCCTCAAGGTGCTGGACCAGAAACTGGCGCTGCTGGCCCAACACGCGGAATTCCACGTGAATATCAACTCGGTGCTGGGCAGCGGCGTGAACCATCCCGAAGACGCCCGGGCCATTGCCGGGCGCGCGCTGGACCTCGGCTTCAGCACCACGGTGGGCATCATCCACGACGCCTCCGGGCAGTTGAAAAAACTGGGGCCGCTCGAGCAGGAAGTCTTCGAAGCCATCATGAAGACTTCGCGGCGCAGCTACTCCAGGTTCAACCACTTCCAGCGCAACATCGCGCACGGCCAGCCCAACCACTGGCGTTGCCGGGCGGGCTCGCGCTACCTGTACATCTGCGAAGACGGGCTGGTGCACTACTGCTCGCAGCAACGCGGCGTGCCTGGCATCCCCATTGCGCAGTACACGCGGGAGCACCTGCGCCAGGAGTTTTTCACCATCAAGCCCTGCGCGCCACGGTGCACCATCTCCTGCGTGCAGCAGACGTCGTTCATCGATTTCTGGCGCGCACCGCAAACCATAAAGGTGAAACTGACTCCGTGGCCGTGGCCGCAACCCCCCGCCGGGGCCGCGCCGCCGGACGCCAGCGCTGAATCGCTGGTGCAGCTCTCCAGTGCGCGGCGCGAAGGCTGACCCGGCGATGGGGACATCTGAAGCCGGCGTGAAATCCGCTCCCACCAACTGATGGCCGCACGCTCGATCACCCCGGAATCCTCGCCAGCCGGAACGGGCAGCGCCCCGCGCTGGCCGGACTTCGCCTTTCTGGGCGCCTGGACGGGTGTGGCCATGGGGCTGACCGAGTCGGCCGTCCTGTTGCTGCAACTGCGCTACAGCGGATTCTCCATGTGGAAAAACGGGGTGGGGCCCCCTATTCTGTGGGTGTCCCCGCTGGTGAACCTGGGACTGTTCGCCGTGGCGGCCTCGCTGCTGGGAGTGTCGTCGTTTCTGCTGGGTCGGCGGCGCCAGGCGTGGGGGTGGCCGCTGGCAGTGGGCGCGCTTTTCGGACTGGCTGCGTTCGGTGTGTCCATGTCGCCGCGCACACTGCAACTCTGGGGATGCGCACCGTTCGCAATGGGCGCTGCCGTGGCGGGATTCCGCGGCGGGCGTAGTGTGCTGACGCCGCGATTTTTCCGGCGCAGCTTTCCGGCCGTAATGGCCATGGCCGCGCTGGCCGGAGTCACGGGACAAGGAACCGAGTGGTGGCGCGAACGGGAGTTCCTCTTTTCACTCCCGCCGGCCAGGGCCGGTCAGCCGAACGTCCTGTTGATTATTCTGGACGCCCAGCGTGCGGACCACCTCTCCAGCTATGGGTATCACCGCCCGACCACGCCGAACATGGACCGCCTGGCCGCCGAAGGCCTGCTGTTCGAGCGCGCCTTCGCGCCCTCACACTGGACCCTGCCGGGACATCTGGGGATGCTCACGGGGTTCCCCTCTGGCGGCGAGTACGCCGATGATCGCGCCCGCAAGCCGCGGATGGCCGAAGCGATGATTTCCACCACCCTGGCGCGCCAGGGCTACGCGACGGCGGCCAGCATCGGAAACAACATGTGGTGCACGCCGAAGGCGGGGCTGGCGCATGGGTTCGCGCGGTTCGACGTGTACTTCCACAACTGGGGAGACCGTTTTTCGCGCACGTTTTTCGGGAAGATGCTGGCCTCGGGGGCGCGCTTCTACGGCCGATACTTCGACGTGCCCGGCCGCAAGCGAGCCGATCAGGTGAACCGCGAAGCCCTGCAATGGGTGGACCAGGCGCGCGACTCGGGGCGGCCGTTTTTCCTGATGCTGAACTTTTTCGACGTGCACGACCCGTATTGGCCACCGGAGCCGTTCCGCGGGCGGTTCAATCCCCGGGTGACGAAGCGAAACCTGCTGGCGCTGCACCGCGGCTCCGAATTCAGGAAAGATCTTAATGCCGAGGAAACACAACTTCTGTTGGACGCCTACGACGAATCGCTGCTTTATCTGGACCACTGGATCGGCCAGCTGCGGAGGGACCTGGAAAGCCGCGGCGTGTTGGATCAGACCCTGGTCATCGTCACCGCCGACCATGGGGAATCGTTTGCCGAAAACGAGAAGGGGGAATTCGGTCATACCGCACCGATCCTGCGGCAGGAAGTAACCCGCGTGCCGCTGATCCTGCGCTATCCCCCGCGCATCGCCGCCGCTCGGGTCGCCGACAGGGCGGGGATGCGCGTGCCGCATCCGGTCAGCCTCCGGCAGATTCCCGCCACCGTCGCCGAAATCGTGGGACTGGGCGCGCAGTCCCCGTATCCCCTGCCTTCGCTGCTGGCCAGCCTCGAAGCGCCGCCGGGCCCCGTTCTGATGGAGGCAGATGAGAATGATTCCGTGGCTGATGGTCAATGGCATTTGATTGTGGCAGACAACGGCGCCGCGCATCTCTACGACTTGGACGCCGACCCGCGGGAGCGCACCAACCTGGCCGGCAGACCCGAAACCGCAGGGATTGAGGCCGTCCTTCGCGCTCGCTTGAAACATCTCCTTGCCGATGCTGCGAAACCTCTTCGGCGAACCCCGCCGCAGTAGGCGCGGATGGCATTCTGCCCGCATCCGCAGTCCAATCCCGTTGACGCAAGCCGGTTCCAGGCGTAGGTTTAGGGAAGGGAAGAGTGTCTCCGGACGCCGCCCCCTGGAATCGGGGTGTGCGGGCGGAGGCGCATGTCGTGTTGTCCCTGGAGGTCTGAGTTCCGCTCATGCCGCCGACTAAAGCAGGCCGCTACGAGTTCCGCGAAGAACTGGGACGCGGAGCCATGGGTGTGGTCTATAAGGGCTTCGACCCCATGATCCGCCGTACCGTCGCTATCAAGACCATGCGCCTGAATGAAGAAGGAACGGGGATGGAGAAGCCCGAACTCATCACCCGGTTCCAGACTGAGGCGCGCGCGGCGGGTGTGCTGACGCATTCCAACATCGTGACGGTGTATGACGCCGGCGAAGAGGGCGGACTGTTTTACATCACCATGGAGTTCGTGGAAGGCCGCAGCCTCCAGGCCCTGCTGGACCAGAAGCAGACCTTTCCGCTGCCCCGGGTCATCAAGATTATGGAACAGGCCTGCCTGGCGCTGGACTTTGCCCACTCCCACAGCATCGTCCACCGCGACGTCAAGCCCGCCAACATTATGCTCACGGCCGAAGACGTGGCCAAAGTCACCGACTTCGGCACCGCGAAAATCATGCAGTTAGGGACCACGCAGACCGGGAGCATCATCGGCACGCCGAGCTATATGTCGCCGGAGCAGGTGAAAGGCAAGCTGGTGGACGGCCGGTCGGATATTTTCTCCCTCGGCGTCATCCTGTACGAGATGGTGGTGGGCGAGAAGCCTTTCCCCGGACAAAACGTCACTACGGTCATCTACAAGATTGTGAATGAAGACCCCATCCCGCCGCGAGAGTTGGATTCGTCGGTGCATCCCGGGCTGAGTTACGTCATCTCCCGCGCCCTGGCGAAAAACCCGGACCAGCGCTATCAGACCTGCCGGGAAATGGCCGAGGACCTGCGCAACTATCGGGAATTGTCCGGCGCGGCCGCAGGCCCGGACCCCTTCGCGCAGACGGTGGTGATGCTGGGGCCCCCCAAGCTGCCGAACATTCCCACGGTCGTTTCAGGCGCGCCGCACATCCCCCCGCCGCCCGCCCTGCGAACGCCGCACTCGGAGGCAGAAACTTTGCCGCCCGCGTCGGCGCCGAGGCCGGCGTCGGCCGGGACGCAAGCTCCAAGAACGAAACCCCCTTCGACACAGCAGCGCGCGCAGAAATCCGGTGTGCTGCCCGACCTGCCCTCGGACGAAGAGGTCGCCCCCCCGGCCGCGACCAATGCCAGCAGCGGCCTCTGGCTGACGCTGGTACTCCTGCTGGTGCTGGCCGGCGGCGGCTACTTCATGTGGTCCGATATCCGCGACATTCTGGGACTGAGCGGGCCGCCGAAACGGGCCGTGACCGCGCCCCAGCCGGCTCTCCCGGTGTCCACCGCTCCCGACAGTGCCACTCCTCCTACGAAGAAAGCCGCGAAAGAGAAGCCTGCACCTGTACCGGATAAGGCCGCGTCTGGGGCAGCAAGTCCGCCGGACGTTGCGGCAGCAAAGCAGGAGATCGAACAGCAGTTGGCAGCGGCCAGTCTGGACCAAAAAGTGCAAGTGCAGGCCTCCGGCAGCACGTTGCGCCTGACCGGACAGTTAACGCCGCGGGAAAACGCGCTGCTCCAGGCAGGCATCCGGCGCACGCGTATTCCTTCCGGGGTGCGACTTGAAAACCGCGTACAACTGGCGCGCGCAGGGCTGGAGTCGCCGGCCGTCGAAACATCGGACCCGGAAAGCCTGCGGCCGAAGACGTCGAAAGGCATGGGGGAGGTGGAAGTCATCACCGACGCCGGCGCAGTGGCTATTCTGAAAGACTCCAAAGGGCAAGTGGTGGCTACGGACAAAACGCCTTGCCGGTTTGAAGACGTGCCCCCGGGGCGATACGGGGTGGAGGTAAGCCGCGCGGGATTCCGGACCGAGCGCAGGTTTGTGTCGGTGCGCGCGGGCAACATCAGCAAAATGGAGGTTTCGCTGAAGGCGGAGGCCTCGGGCATTATCATCGAGGGCAAGCCGGACCGCGCCGAGGTGTTGGTCAACGGGCGCAAATACGGCGAGCTGACTCCGACCACCATCTTCCTGGCGCCTGGCACCTACCTCATCAGCGTGCAGAAAACAGGATACGAGGGCACCCAGCAGAGCGTGGAATTGAAATCGGAGGAGCTGCGGCGGCTGCGCTTCGACCTGCCGGCAAAGGCGGGAGCCGCAACCGGCGGTGGCTGGGGCTACCTGGAGGTGCGCACCATTCCCCGCGGCGCAGACATATTGCTCAACGACCAGCACAGCGGCAACAAGAGCCCGCACCGGCTCGAACTGCGGCCGGGCCGCTATGACCTGACTTTGTACCTGCGCGGGTTTAAGCAGCACCGGCGAACCGTGCTCATCGAAGAGGGGCAAACCCTGCAGATCAACGCCGCGCTGGAAAAGCCCTGAACCCTCAAGTTGACCGCAACTGTGGTATAACTCCGGGAGGCAGTTTCCACGGCCCAGCCGGACTGGCGTGAGCGCGGAGGCAGCGGGAATTTTGAGCGCCCCGCGCCGGGACACTTTCCCTCAGCTCCTGCGAAGCGGCCGTGAAACGGCAGGATGGAGGAGCCTCTATGCGGCGACTCGCTTTCGTCACCATCTGGCTGGTCGCGCTGGCCCTGGCAGCCGCCGCGACGGCCCAGCAGAAACACAAAGACCAGGTGCTGAAGGCCTACCTGGATAATGAGTTCGCGCTGCTGAACGCCAAGCTGGGAGAGATAGGGCAAAGAGTGACCGCGCTGGAAGCGGAAGTTGCGCGGTTGAAACAACTGGTCAACGATGTCAGCAACGATCAGCGCTCCATTCAGAACCTGGTCAAGGCCACGGACACTTCTGTAAACAATCAGCGGATCAGCAACCAGGCGGACTTGCTCAGCCTCAAACAGGACTTGGCCAACCTGCGGCAGGAACTGATGTCTCTGGGCGAGCTCATCCGCAGGACCTCTGCTGCCGCGCAACCCGCTGCGCCGTCGCCCGCGCCCGCGCCGTCCCTGGCGGCGAACGGGGATGCCGGCCTGGTGGAGGGGTACATCTCGGCGATTGTCAGCGAGAGGGAAGTCGGGATCGTCCTGGAAACCGGCAAAGGCTTGCGGGAAGGCCTGCGGATGAACGTCTACCGCGCCGCAGACGGCAAAACGCAGATCGGCATCGTCGAAGTGACCCAAGTCCTGGACGCCAAGAACGCGCGGGCCCTGATCATCCACGTCAAACCGGGGAACAAATTTGAGTTTTCCGATATCGTCCGGCCGCTGAGCCCGTAGTGCGCATTGGGTGAAGTCCTCCTGCCAGGTGAAGTTCCGGGATGATCTTTCCGCCGCCCTTCTCTGCCGAAACCGTTGAAATCCGGCGCCCCTGGGGATAATCTGTGTGCCATCCGAAATGCCGAGGACCGCAGAGCTACACCCTGCGGTAGGGGTTCTGTGGGCACACCAGGAAGCGAAACCGGGCGATGACCAGCCGCATTACGAACCGGCAGGAATCTTCCTCCGTGAGGCCCGCACACCGGGAAGACTATGCCGCCGGGGTCGCCGTAAGCCGCTTCCTGCGATCGCTGAACGTGCTGCTCCGAGCGGCGCGCCTGTACGGAAAAAACCACCCGAAAGAATCCGAAAGCTTGGAAGCAGCCGAAAAGGACCTGAGGCTGGCCTTCCGCCAGACCACGCCGCTCGGCGTGGGTATGGTGTCCGGCGGGATCACCTTCCGCGGCCGCATGTTGGCAGACCAGCGCGGCGAACTCAAGTCTCTGGCCGAAGAGCTGACCCGCCACGGAATCCATTCCCTGGCCTTCCACAACGAAACGCATCTTGGAGAACTGGGTTTGCTGGCCCGGCTGCTGGATGGCAGCGCACCCTCACGGGCCACACTGCAATCGGCGGCGCAGAGCGGTGAAGACGTGCCCGTGGGCGCGGAGTGGGCCGCGCTGCTGGGCCAGCAGCGCATCCGCGGAGTCCGCATCAACGCTCCGCTGGAAGATAAAAAGGCCGATGCCGCTCTCACCAGCCTGCTGGCGCTGTTGCTGGGGCCTGAAGTTGCCTCCACCGGGAGCGTCCCGAAGGGCCGGGACGTTGGCCCGCTTCCGGGCGCGACGCTCCACAGCTTCGAAGAACTGGCTGCTGTGATGCGCCTGCAAGCGGAGCTGGCGGCGCCTCTGGAGGGATTGGAAAGCGTGGGCCCGCAGGAGATCGCCCAGTCGCTGCGGGCCACGTTTGCCGATGCCGACCCGCGCGCGACGGCGTTGCTGGTGGCCGCGATGCATCGCATCGGACCCCAGCCGGGAGAGCACCTGCCTCCCTATTTCGAAAGAATTGCGGAATGCCTGGCGCTGGAACATCTTGCCGAAGAGTTCCGCACGGGACGTCTGCGCGCGCCGGGCGCGCGGGCCGCCATTGAGCGCGCGGTAGAAACGCTCTTAGCCGGCGCGGAAACCGGCGGCGCGCTCCGGCCGGGCGCGGGATGGAACACTCCGGAAGCGCGTACCGAGGCCCTGCTGGAGAAGTGCTGGCGGGAATGGCTGGCCGAGGAGGATGCCCCCAGCGTGCAGGACGTGCTTCGCGGACCCGACGTCTGGTGCGTGCCGGTGGCGGCGCTCGGCGGATACCTGGAGCAGTTGGCCGCATCCGGCTCCGAGGCGCTGTTGCGCCAGGCGCGTGGACTGCTGCTGTGCTACGCGCGCTGCCTGGAGTCGGAGCAATTCACGCCGCGACAGACGGCGGCCGCCGGTTTGAGCGAGCTCGGAGATCTGGCGGAATCGCTTTGGCCGAAGGACATGCCCGCGGAACTGGCGCGCAGCGTCGAGCGGGCGCTGGCGGCGGAGACGGCGCCGGAAGTAGCCGGGCTGCTCTCCGGGGTGGCCGACCGGCTGGCGCGTGTGGCAGCGCAGCGGGAAGACTTCTCTGAGCTGGAACGAATCGTGGAGGCGCTGGAACGCCGCCCCCGCGGAGCCGAGCAAATCCATCTGGGCTCTCTGGCGCGGCGGCTCCTGGAAGGAGAGCGTTGGAACGGACTAGTGGCGGCGGCGCTTGCCCACCGGCCGCTGCATCCGGCGCTGCCACGTCTGCTGGGACGCGACCCCGAAAAACTGCTGGACGACTTCAGCGCGCGGCTCACGGAAAACGGCGCGAGCGGCAGTTCCAACGGGGCCGAGGCGCTGCCGGCCATGGCCCGTTTGCTGAAAGCCATCGGGGAACCAGCCACAGGCGCACTGGTGGCGCGCGTCTTCGACCCGAGGGCACAGCGCGCCAGCTCGGCCGCCAAGCTGCTGATCGCCACCCACCCGGAGCGCCTGCTGGAAGCGCTGCCACGGGCGCTGCCCGGATGGGACTGGAACTTGCAGGATATGGCCGTAGGCGAGCTGGTGCGCAGCGGCACGCCGGGATGCGCGCGGGCCCTTCGCCAGACTCTGGGACACGCCCACCCCCTGGTGGTGCCGATGATCCTCGATGAAATTGGGCTGGCCCGGGAATCCGAGGCCATGACCGAGGTAATGGAAATCGCCGCCGGGCGCAACCAACGGCTGCGCGACGTCTATGTGCGCATCAAAGCCGTGGAAGCCCTGGGCCGGATGCAGGCGCGGGAAGCCGCGGACCTGCTCCGCGGCATTCTCCGGGAGCGGAGCGGCCTGACGCACGTGGAGCCGGCCGGGCTGCGCGCGGCCGCCGAGGAAGCGCTGGGGATGATCGAGAACCGTCCTTCTTCTTCGCGGGTGCGCACGGCGCAGGATGCTGTAGCCAAAGCCAGCGTGGCGCATTCTCGCCCGCGACGCTATCTCCGCGTGCCGTTGGATTCGCCCCTGGCGGCGCGGATTGACGGGCCCCATCCGGCCACGGCACGCGTGAAGACCATCAGCCTGGGCGGAGCGTTCCTGGAATCCAGCCGCCGGTTCGTCGTCGGAGATTCGTTGGGGCTGGAGATCCGCGCGGGGCTGCGCTCCATCCATAGCACCGCGGTCGTACGCAACTTGGAGGGCGGGGGCGGGGGAGTGCAATTCGTGCATATGAAGCAGGATGACCGGGAGAAGCTGCGCAAGCTGGTGCGCAAGTTGATAGGGCAGTGAAGGCGGGAGACATCCGAGAGGGAGGGAGTGGTCGCCATGCTCGGGCGGGAAAAAGGAGGCCAGCGGCGGCGGACTGCCTATCGGCTGGTTTTTCGGCGCGGCCAGCGGGCTTCGACGGAAGTCGTCAGGCCTCCGCGCGGCGTGAATTCGCCGCGCACCGTGCACCATTCCGGGCGCGTGGCCGCCACAATGTCCCCCAGAATACGGTTCACCGCGTTCTCGTAGAAAATCCCCAGGTTGCGGTACGCCAGCAGGTACATCTTCAGGGCCTTCAGCTCGAGGCACAGTTTCCGCGGGCGGTAATCAATGGTGATGGCGCCGTAATCAGGGAGACCGGTCTTGGGGCATACGGATGTGTACTCGGGCATGCGGATGGTGATGTCGTAGCCGGGAAACTGGTTGGGCCAGGTGTCCAGCGCCGGCAATTTCGCCCGGATCCCGGCGCGGGCATGGTCGGCGGTGTAGTCGGGCATACGCACCCCTCGGCGGTATTGTACACGCGGCGGCGCGGATGTGGTTTGCCGCGCGGATTCGGGAAGTTGCCCGCAGCCGCTCGCGGACGTATGCTTCCCGATGATTCGGGTCGCGTTGGGTCGCCGCTTGGGAGGCGGGCCTGGTGATTTGCCCGGTGTGTCACAGCGCGCAGTGCCGGCGGTCGAAACGCCGCGGCGTGCGCGACCATTTGCTCGCCGCGTTGGCATTGAAACCGTGGCGCTGCCTGACTTGTGAGACTCGCTTCCGCGGTTGGAGCGTCGCGGTCGCGCACATCTTTCTGGCTCACTGCGACCGCTGCGGCAACCTCGAGCTGCTCCGAATCCCGCGCGCTCTTGTGGTGCATGGCCGGCTGGTCGCCCTCCGGCGCTGGCTGCGTTTTCCTGCCTACCGGTGCGAGCCGTGCCGCGCACGGTTCTTCTCTTTGAGCATGTACCATCCGATTACGCCCACACGGGTCGACGCCGAGAGAGAAGCCCGCAGCAGCAGCGACAAGCCCGCAGAGGCCACCGGGTCGGTCCGGCTACCTTGACGGAATCCCCCGCGCCACGCTATAAAAGAGGAAGCAGCGCAAGCGCGCCGCTGTTTCTTCTGTGGAAGACCTCGCTGTAACCTTCGAGGCGGTATCGTCTAGGGGCTAGGACGCCAGATTCTCAATCTGGAAACCCGGGTTCGATTCCCGGTACCGCTACCAAATTCTCCCCGCCGGAAAATTTGCCCTGAGCGCCAGCCGAAGGGCTAATCCGATAATCAGGTTTCCGGGTTCTCCGCCTGCGGCGGACCTTTGGTGAGCTGCGCCGTTGGGGCGCACTGAGAAATCCGGGCTAGAACAACCCACCTTCCTCACCTGGTGCTCCGCCCTCGCCGGCCTGTGGCCACGGAGGCGGACGACAGATCCCAGCCGTTACCCGGCTCCCTTCCGTACTTCTCGCCAGACGTCTTGGAGGCCGAGCTGAGCCACCCAGCGCTCGAGATCGGCATTCCCGTTCAGCTCGGGCGTTGCGACCAGGATGGAGCGCACATCGCGCAGATGTTTTTCGGATCTTCCTTCCCGGAAATATTCAAGCTTTCGCAGGATGACATATTCGGGCGGAGCCAATACCATTCGCTCGCCTTCCACGTCCACGTCTCTGGCCTTCTCCAATGCCCAGGAGTGGAGCGGGTCGCGGCCGCTGAGGTAGAAATCGGCCTTGAAGCCGGTGGAGTGATGAATCACGTTGAAATGTCCGCGCAGGGGGCGCCCTGCTTCCACGGCGATGACTTCAGCCGGCGGGCAATAAAACTCCGCCGGGGGGAAAACCTCGGAGAGCCTGGCAATCTGTCCCCGGTCGAGAACTACGATTACGTCTACATCGTTAGTGAACCTGGGCTCGCCGTAAACGGAGACGGCCACACTCCCGGTGACCATATAGCGCACACCCAGCTTGTTCAATCGACAGGTAAACAGCAGGAAAAGATTAGTCTCGGGCATACAGGAAGGCATCGCGGACCGCGCGCTGGATGTCTTCTTCGGTCCACTCGGGGTGTTGCGCGCGCAGGGCGGCGGATTTGAGCTGGCGCCAGGATTGGTAGAGCAGATCCAGCGCCCGTATCTTCTGCGCCGGGGTCATTGCCCGCAGGATGCGCTGTTGGTCGTCCATCGCTCCGGAGCATTGTACCTCAGGCTCGGATGCCTATCTGCCCTTCGTTTCTGCAATGGCGTAGAGGTTCTTATATCCGCGCACGTAGAGCACGCCGCCGGAAACGGCGGGTGTGGCCATCACCGTTTCACCCACCTTGCTTTCGGAAACCACCTCGAACTTCGGACCGGCCTTGATGGCATAGACGTCGCCGTCCTGGTTGAAGAACAGGATGTGACCGTTCAGGCCGATGGGCGAGGCGAAATATTCGCCGCCCTTTCCCAGCCGCGCGCGATAGACGCGTTCGCCGCTGGCGGCGTTGAACGCCGTCACCACGCCGTTATCCTGGCACACATACATCAGTCCCTGGTACACCAGCGGGGAGACCACATGGATGCCTCCGCGCGCGTGGTGCCAGAGGATGTGTTCGTTCTTCGGCTTTCCCTCCGCCAGCGAGATGTCACCGGATGCCCCGGGGCGGATGGCATAAACAGGAGAGGCATCGCCGCCCTGGCTGGTGAAATAGAGGATCCCGCCGGCCGCCACCGGCGTGGGTATGTGCTGTTCGCCGTTCTTGCCGAAGCGCCACAGTTCCTTACCCGTAGCCGGGTCGTAGCTCCGCGTGAATTTGTAGGCCTGGGTGATGAGTTCATCGCGTTTTCCGCGCACCAGGATGGGCGAGCTCCAGGAAGGAAATTCGTCGCGCGACACGCGCCATTTTTCGCGGCCGTCTTTCAGGCTGTACGCGGCGAGGAAGGAGTCGCGGTCTTTGTCCGCCTGCACGATCACCACGTCTTTATAGATAAGGGGGGAGCTGGCTGTGCCGTAGACCATATCCGGGTCAATGTGCAGTGACGTGTTGATCTCGCCCATCTCCCGTTTCCACAGGGGCTTGCCGTTGACGTCATAGGCATAGAGCCCCTCGGATCCGAAATAGGCGACCACCACTTTGCCGTTCGTCACCGGCGTGGGCGATGCCTGGCTGGATTGCGGGTGCCGCTTGGATCGAGGAATGCCCGTGTGCGCGGTGCGTTCCCACAGGATCTTGCCGGTCTTTCGATCCAGGGCATAGACGCGCCAGTCGAACTCCGACTTGTCTTCCGTGGTGAGGGTTTGGGCCTTGCGGTCCAGATCGCCGCCCGCGCCTTTGCTGGCCGCAGTGGTCACGAATAGTTTTTCGCCCCACACAATCGGGCCGGAGTGTCCGAATCCCGGGATTTCGCGCTTCCACAGGATGTTCGTTCCTTTCTCCACATTCCAGCTGAGCGGTACGGCTGGGCCGTCGGCCACGCCGGCGGAATCGGCGCCGCGAAAGGCCGGCCAGTTCTGTGCCTCCGCCGTGGCCGCCAGAGAAACCAGAAACGCCAGTGCCAGGAGCTTCCTCATTTGGCCTCTCCTCCAACGCGCTGCAACGTGAAATTGACGCCCGGCGCCTTTAGTGTTACAGCAGCAAACCGTTTACCGGCGCCCTCGAAATGGAACGTGGTAGTGGGTGCGACTCTCAGGAACACAACGGAACCGCTGAGGGGGACGAGCTCCTCTTCGAAAAAGCTGCCGAACCCATCCCCGCCGGTCCCGATTAGCTTGCCGTCGCGAATCACAACCTCCATCTCCAGCTGGGTGGAATCAACATAGGAGCCGATGAAGCGCTCGAGGTCCGCGGGGCTGAGCACCGCCGGCGGCTGTGCGCCGGCCTTTTCCAGCAAGGCGAGGACGGCGGTATGGTTCCGCGACTTGGCCATCACCCATGCGTGAGTGAGGTCGAGAGGGCCGGGGTTGCCTTTGAGTCCCGCTTCGACGAACGACACAAGGCCCCGGCCGGCGCCCATCCGCAGGACCAGGTCGAGATCTGCCGTGGCCCGGGGCAGCAACACCTCGGCCACGCCGGACTGGCCGAAGAACACAGCCATTCCCAGCGGGGTGATTTTGAAAGTATCGTCTCGGAGATTGGGGTCGGCGCCGCGCTCCACCAGCAGCTTGACCACTTCCACCTGGCCGCGCATCGCCGCGGCCACCAACGGGGTCGTGCCGCCCTCGAAACGCACATTGAGGCTCATCCCCTGGTCGAGGAACTTTCGCACCGCCTCCACGTCGCCGTTTCGGCAGGCCTTCCAGAAATCGGAGAGTGGCGCGTCCTGGGCGGCGGCAGGCAGCGAAACGGAAGCGAGAAGCATTGCGGCAAGCAGCAAGGGAGCCACGATTCTCATAGGTCCTCCGCGAACGGAACACATCGGGCTGCGCCCGCGCCCAAACTCCGTGAAATGGTAACCATCTATAGCCTTTGACGCTCGCGCGGACAAAGAGTAACACAGACCTTGCGGCGCGGCCGCGCCTGGTTGGCGGCGCCCGCTGGGCATCGGCCGGGATGAACGGTCAGTCCCCGCAGATTCATCCCGCGTTCCATTTGTTTCTTGACTTCACATGCGGGGAGGGGTAAGAACGGCTCAAGCTGGAGAGGAAGTGCCGACGTGCGCAGCCCAATCAGCGCTCGCTACAGCGGGATTCCCGGAACGGGGTGTTGCAAGCCGCTATGAGGACCAGCACTCGAGGGGGTGGCTAATGAAGTTTCAGCGAATGTTCGTCGGGGTGTGTCTGGGGGTATTCACGATGGCTCTCGGCAGCGCTTCTGCGTGGGGGCAGGGTACGGCGCTGACTGGCACGGTGATTGACCAGGCGGGCGGAAGAGTGCCGGGTGCGGATGTAACCCTGACCAACCAGGCTACGGGTGCGGCGCGCACGGTAAAGACCGCCGGAGACGGCGTGTACCTGATCCCGCAGGTCAACCCCGGAAGCTACAAGCTCGAGGTCAAGAAAGAAGGATTCAAGACTGCCGAGCGCAGCAACCTGGACGTGGTGATCGGGAAGACTACAACCTTTGATGTGCGTCTCGAAGTGGGGCAACTGGCCGAGCGCATGATGGTGACTGTCGAAGCGGCGGAAATCAATACCTCGGACGCCACCTTGGGGAATGTGCTCACCGGCCGGCAGATCCAAAACCTGCCAACTCTGAACTTGGACCCCGCGGGACTCCTGAGCCTGCAACCGGGTGTGACGTTTGTGCCGGGACAAAGCGATGTTGGTGTGGGCGGGTACAGTGGAACCGCGAACTTTGACGGGCGCGGGGGAAGCGTGAACGGTAGCCGCAGCGACCAGTCCAACGTCACACTGGACGGTGCAGACGTGAACGATTCGCAGAACGGCTTCGCCTTCACCAGCGTGCTGCGCTCGACGCAAGCCTCTCTTCAGGAATTTCGCGTCACCACCTCCAACGCCAATTCCGATGCCGGGCGGTCCTCGGCCGCCCAGATTCAGCTCGTGACCAAGAGCGGCAGCAACGATCTGCACGGCGATGCCTACTGGACGCACCGCAACGAGGTCTTGAACGCCAACGACTTCTTCTCGAACCGTGATGGCGTGGAGCGCGGGAAATTTCGCCGGCACATCTATGGCCTGGCGCTGGGCGGCCCGGTCAAGAAAAACCGCCTCTTCCTGTTCGGAAACTGGGAGGAATTGCGCGAGAGCATTACCAGCAACCCCGTGCGCGACGTCCCATCTCTTTCCTTCCGCGACGGCGTGGTCATCTACGAGTGCCAGACCGTGGTCGGGTTTGCGCCATGCCCCACCACGGCGACAACCGTGATGGGCCTGAGCGGCACGGTGTACAACGTGCCGGCCGCCCATTATGGGCTAAGCCCCGCGGAGATTACGGCGCTGGACCCGTTGGGCCTGGGACCCAACGCGGACGTGCTCACCCATTTTGCGCTGTTCCCCACGCCTAACTCACCGGGCAATTTCGACCGCCTGAACATCGTCGGCTTCAATTTCAATGCGCCCACCATCAATTTCTTCCGAACGTGGATTCTGCGCGCGGACCTGAACATTGACGCCGCCGCCAACCACACGCTGTTCTGGCGCGGCACCCTGCACGACGACAATCTTACTATCTCACCCCCGCAGATGCCGGGGGAGCCGCCCAACCAGGTGGGGGTAAGCAATAACAAAGGATTCTCCCTCGGGTACCGGGCCATCCTGTCGCAGCGGATGGTGAACTCGTTCAACTACGGTGTGTCGCGAATCGGCGAGCAGACCGCGGGGCGGCAGACCGGGGAGTTCGTAGACTTCCGGTTCATCTCCAACCTCCAGGACTTCGACAGCAACAGCCTGGGACGAATCCTGCCGGTGCAGCACTTCCGCGACGACGTCAGCTGGACCATCGGGAAGCATTCCTGGAGCTTCGGCGGGGAGATGCGCTTCATCCGCAACCAGAGATTCTTCAACGGCAACTCCTTCCACACCTTTCTGATCAACCCGTCGTGGCTGCCCGACGGCGGACGCAGCGTGCAACCAGGCCAGCCGGGGTGCGTGCTGGCGGGATGCACGGCGGTGCCGGCGGTGTCGGACAGCTTCGCGTCCTCCTATCGCGATGCGATGCCCGCCATCTTCGGCTCGATCAGCCAGGTGGACGCGTTCTACAACTTCGATCGCGACGGCAACGTGCAGCCGTTGGGCGATCCGGTGCGGCGGCGGTTTGCAGCCAACGAGTACGAGCTGTATGTGTCGGACGCCTGGCGGCTAACCAACGACCTCACGGTCACCCTCGGCCTCCGCTATTCGATGTTTTCGCCGCCGTGGGAAACCGAAGGAAACCAGGTCACGCCCAGCCCGGGGATCGGTGACTGGTTCGAGGAGCGCCGCCAACTGATGCTGGCCGGGCGCCCCACCAGCGCCGTGGGCGACATCCGGCTGGCCCTCGGCGGACCCGCCAACAGCCGCACCGGCTACTACGAGTGGGACTGGAACAATTTTTCACCGCGCCTGGCCGCGGCATGGTCCCCGAAATTCCGCGACGGCTGGCTCGGCACCATCTTCGGCAACGGCAAGACCGTGGTGCGCGGCGGTTACAGCACGGTGTACGACCGCATCGGGAGCGCCCTGATCGCCACCTTTGATGAGAGCGGCTCGTTCGGACTCTCCTCCAATATCACCAGCTTCTTTGGCGGCTGCGACATCGGGCCGGCTATCCGGCCGCCGTGCGAACGCTTCACCGGCGTGTTTGACACCGCCCTGCCCGCCGCGCAGAGCCTGCAACCCTCGCCCGGGGCCACCTTCCCCAGCACGCCGCCCTCCGGCCTCCTCACCGTTTCCACCAGCATTGACGACAACCTGCGCACCCCGTACTCGCACACCATCAACTTCTCCGTGGGGCGTGAATTGCCCTGGGGGCTGGCAGTGGACGCAGGTTACGTCGGCCGGTTGGGCAGGAATTTGCTGCTCATACGCGACTACGCCATGCCCGCGGACCTGGTGGACCCGGCTTCGGGGGTCTCCGCTTTTGAGGCGGCTCGGCAACTGATCGGGTTCTCGGAGCAGAACGCCAGCGTCTTCGCCAACGGTTTCTTAAACCTTCAGCCCATTGCCTACTGGGAAAACCTGTTCCCCAGCTTTGGGCCTGCGGGGGTCAACGGCGGGTGCTTGCAATTCTTCAGCTTGGGAGTGGTCGAGGGCCCCGACGGGATCGCTGGCACGGGCGATGACCTGCCCCAATGCGGCTGGTCGGCTACGCAGGTAGCCTATGAATACATGATCGGGTACCACGGCACACCGGCGGCGGGCTCGGGCTTCGGCACCAGTACGTTCTGGCAGGACGTGGACTATTTCGGCTTCCCGGGATTCCTGAACTGCTCGACGGGGACGGACCTTGACGGCGATGGCCTGCTGGACTGCCCCAACGCGTACTTCCCCGCCCAGTACGTGAACCTGCACACATGGGGCTCTGTGGCCAGGTCGAACTACCACGCCTTCCAGCTCACGGTGCGCAAAGCCACGCGGCACGGCATCACCTTCACCGCAAACTACACCCTCGCGAAATCGCGGGACCACAGCTCGACCCCGGAACGCCAGGAAATCATCGGCGGCTTCTTCGCCGGCGGCTACAGCGGGACAACCATCAACTCCTGGGACATCGAGAAGGAGTATGCGGCTTCGGACTTCGACATGCGCCACCAGTTCAACTCCAGCTGGATCATCGAGCTGCCGTTCGGGAGTGGGAAGCGCTTTGGGAGCAGTGCCAGCGGCTTTCTGCAGCAACTGCTCGGGGGGTGGAGCACTTCTGGAATCCTGCGCTGGAACAGCTCGCTACCCGCCGGGGTGGTGAACGGGCGGAGCTGGCCGACCAACTGGGACTTGCAAGGCAACGCCACCTGCACGCCCGCGGGTGCCTATCGCTTCGGACTGGCGACCGCCCGCTGCCCGGCCACGCAGAACGTCAAGGATGTGAACGGGCGCGGTCCAAACATCTTTGCAGACCCTGATTCCGCCCATACCCAGTTCCGCTTCACGGAAACCGGAGAGCGCGGCGGACGGAACAACTTGCGGGCGGACAACTACGCGAACCTCGACTTCGGGCTGATCAAGTCTTTCAGCCTGCCGTGGGAAGGTCACCGGCTGAAGTTCCGCTGGGAGGTGTTCAACGTGACCAACTCCGCGTACTTCGATGCCGTGTCGCTGAACCTGGACATCGAGACGCAAAGCACGTTTGGTGACTACACGGCCGTGCTCGGCGCGGCCCGGCGGATGCAGATGTCGCTGCGGTACGAATTCTAACGGCCTCTCCGGCGCCCGCAAACACAAGGCCCCGGTTGGGCGACCGGGGCCTTTTTTTTGCGCAGTGGCTCTTTAACTAGCGCCCGCGTGCTTGGTCTCCGCGCAGCGTCATGCACGTGCTCGAGGCACGGGCAATGAGCTGGCCTTGGTTGTCCACGATGTCGCATTCGGTCATCCCGACCGTGTGCCCGGCCTGCACCACGCGGCCCGTGGCCGTCAGCCGGCCCTTCCAGAACGGCCGCAGAAAATTGATTCTCAGCTCCAGCGTGGTAAATGATTCCCCCTCCGCCAGCCGGCTGGCATAGGCCACCCCGAGGGCGCCGTCGGCGATGTCGCACAGCACACCGCCGTGCATCGTGCCCATCGGGTTCCAGTGCTGTTCGCCCGCTTCCATCTCGAAAACCGCCACGCCGTCGCCGACTTCTTTCAGGCGGAAACCAACCAGCCGTCCCACTCCCGGGGGTGGGATCTCCCCGCGGATCATTTTTTCCATCTGCTCTCGCATGGTAGCCATGGTTGGTGCTCCCTTTGCAATTGCTCGGCCAGAGATTCGAGACTGCTGGCGCGGGGCGGCATCATAACAGTATGCAGATCGGTTGCCGGAATCAATCGCAATCGTAGTGTTCGAAATCGGATACTCAGGGGGTTTGAGTTTCTCAGCGAGAAGGTGCACAAACTGGACCGGAAAAACGCGCGAAGCTGCACAAGCAGTACCTCGGATTTGTCTTCCAGAGCTGCCACCAAGGCGCAGCATGACATCCGCGGGTTGGTAGGGGCGGTCCCACTAGTGCGGGATCAACCCGCCCGAAGGTCGCGCGTATTAGACAGTCTATCGTCTGCCGGGCGATAGCACCCGGCGATCATTGAGCGGGCAGCTGGCAAGGCCAAAAAGCACGCGATGGCTCGGGAGGTGAATATGCGAATCTTTGAAACCCTGCTCGTCTTCACTTCTTCTCTTGCTGCGCAATCCCCGGCGAGCACCCCCGTCCCCGGCGTGCTCACAGTCTCCTCCATTGCCGTGGCTTCCAACTAGCGTTACGCTCGACGCATGTCCCAGGCCTCACGGCCGCTGGTTCCGATCTCGCAGCCGTTGGAAATGAAACCACACACCGCTCTGCCGCAGGCCGTTGCGGAGTCAGGGTGGGCTGACGCAGCAACATTCTGCGCCGCGGCGGACGCAGCGGGTGCCTGCTGGACGACAATAGTGTTTCCGCCCACTGCGTTTTCCTTTGCCGGCTCGCAATCTCCGGCGCGCGGAACAAGCTCTACCTCTCTGCCGAAGGCCGTTGCGAAGGCCGCTCCGGCGGCCGAAGCAACATT
>Ga0247727_10005890_pt1 | contig 24428 bp, 3 predicted proteins | sample WisWelCaveWW1625_FD_202498 | JGI IMG/M metagenome (GOLD analysis project Ga0247727, IMG submission 202498) | Biofilm microbial communities from Wishing Well Cave, Virginia, United States - WW16-25 | ecosystem: Environmental > Aquatic > Deep subsurface > Groundwater > Cave microbial mat | place... | reverse complement strand
AAGATGTTCGGCGATTCATGGCTAACTGCCAACCATTTCCAGGCGCCAATCCGGGATTGGCAAAACTGTAGGGGATTACCGATCAGCTATTTAGTGCCGCCGAACTACTCAGCTCGTGAAAACACCTTGTTGAGCCTTTCAGCCAGGAGATCGACCACCGGCTTTTGCAGTATTGAGAAGTGATCGCCAGGAAGCTCTTCCACACTCATTCCCGGCAAAGAATCTCCCCACGTATCGGACGCCTTGATGTCACCCTGATTTCTTGCCTGTATCAGCAGCACTGGCTCCGCATAAGTGTCTGGGCGATGAGTCTCAAACAAAACATCCAGCTCCTTCATGACGGTCCAACGCGCATTCAACTCATCGAGGCTGACGTCCTGTAACAAGGTACCTTGCGCGATGCCGAGCTCACGTATGGTGAAGAGCATCATTTCAGCACTCGTATCCACATCAACAGCTAGCAGCTGGTCGCGATCAATACCCAGCTCCGTCGCAAAGTTGACGATAAGATCCCGTTGCTTTTGCTTCAACGATTTATGCGACTGGCGCTGTAGCGAAGCGATCACCTCCGGGTTGTAGCTGTCCATGACGACAAGGTGCTCGACGTTAATTCCATTGCCACGCAGAACCCGTGCGATCTCGATGGCAACAACGCCGCCGAATGACCATCCCGCCAATCGCACCGCTTTGTGGAGCTGACACCTCAGTATTTGCTCCGCGTAATGCTGTGCCAGCTCCTTCAGGTCTGCAGGCTTCGACGACCCGTTCGTACCGTCAAGCGCTCTGAAACCCAACACATCACCGGAATAACTGAGGCGATTCAAAAGACTCATGTAGCAAGCGATATCTCCTCCAAGAGGAGGAACAAAGTACAACGGCGCCTCGTCAACCTGTCCATGTCGCAGCATGGATATGGGCTCCGAAGTGGCGTCGATATGAGGAGCACCACCAATGGTTGCCACGACGAGTTCTGCTACCGCCAGGACGGTTTGCCGTTGATAAAATGAAGCCATCGGAATGCGGGTTTTGAATGCCTTGTTTATCCGGGCGGTCACGCGAATCAACGCCAGTGAATGCCCGCCTATCTCGAAAAAGTTGTCCGATACCGAGATCTGCTCTGAAGGCAGCCTCAAGACTTCGGCCCAAATATTGATAATTGTTGATTCCGCTTCGTTCTTCGGCACGTCGACCCGATTACCCTTCGCCATATCATGAGGAACAGGCAACGAAGAAGCGTCCACTTTTCCGTTCGCAGTCATTGGAATAGCGTCAATCTCTACCAGAGCATGCGGCACCATGTATTCGGGCAATGTTTGCTTCAGGACCTGCCTGATGGCGTTCAGGTTCTCGGCCTGGACTTGACCTGCAGCTTGCGCACTGGCGTTATCGAGAACGATGTATGCGATCAGCCGTTGCACACCTTCGATCTCGACGGCCCTGACTACAGAGGCTTTTATACAATGCATGCCAGACAGCACAGACTCTATTTCGCCAAGCTCAACACGAAAACCTCGAATTTTGATCTGCTGGTCTTTACGCCCGACAAACTCCAACTCACCGGATGGCAGATAGCGAACCAGATCACCCGTTTTGTACATTCGGGCATTCCCGGAAGGGTCGAACGGATCATTGAGAAACACCTGCTCAGTGAGATGAGACTTGCCCAGATACCCCATGGCAACGCCATCGCCACCTATATGGAGTTCCCCCACACTCCCCGTCGGAAGCAAATTCAACTTGTTATCCAGGACATACAGCTTTGCGTTTGGCAGCGCCCGGCCGATGGGTATCTCTCGATCACCAGCCCGATAATTCGTAGCATCGAAGCAAGTGGCAATGACCGTCGCCTCTGTAGGCCCGTAAGTATTGAGTAGCTTCACGGAGGAGCCGAAACAACGCTGCCATTGCTTAAGGCTAGAGACCGGCATTCTTTCTCCACCAACAATCATTAGCCGCAGAGGCAGATCGCCGACTGGCTCATCAACAGAACTGACCAACGCATTCCAGAATGCTGTTGGCGACGACATAACCGAAATCCCGTTGTTGCGTACAAAATCGAGAAACTTCCTGCCACCTTCCATTAACTCTTCATTTCTGAACACCAGCGTTGCACCGGAAACGAGCGCTCCAAATGTTTCTTCAACAAAGATGTCGAACGAAAATGACGATAACTGAAGGATGTTATCCTCATGACGCAAGTTGTAGGTTTCGCTGGCAGCAAGACAGTAGGAGACCAGATTGCCCTGGGTAACCATTGCCCCTTTTGGAAGCCCCGTGGAGCCTGACGTATACATGACATACGCCAGCACATTACCAGCCGATCTGGCGGGTCTTTCTACATCCACTGCCGGTAGTTGTTGAATTGCTTGGCGCACGCTAACGGAGTCAATAGCCAGTAGCTCACCCCTCTCCGGACTCGACAGGCAAGACAGAGTACGTTCTTGGCACAACACAATCTGAACGTCCGTGTCCCGGACCATGTAGTCGATTCGCGACTGGGGATAGCGCGGATCTAGCGGTAAATAGGCCGCGCCAACTTTGAAGATAGCCAGCACGCTAACGATCTGATCACATCCTCTCTCCGCGCATACCCCAACAATGTCCCCCGGCTTCACCTCCTTTTTCTTCAGGAGTTTCGCCAAACGATTGGCTTGCTGATCAAGCGTTCGATAGGACATCTTCCTGTCGTTATCGACAAGCGCTATCGCATCAGGATGGCAACGAACCTGCTCCTCGATCAGATCGATCACCGAACTGTCGCTGCCCCTTCCGGAAAAACGGCTCCATTCAACCAGTTGTTGCCGTTCGTCTGACTCAATCAACAGGCGCAAGTCTTCAACACCCTTCGGCCGATGTTCTGGGTTAGCCAGCGAATCAACAATGCTATCGAGGAGCGCATGGTAGCGCACTGCAAGATTCAGCACGGTCTGCTCTTCAAAAATCGAGCTATTGAATACCCAAGACGCTGATAGTCCTTTGTTCGTTTTTGAAATACTGACTTCTATATCAAACTGCGTGACCGTTTCAAAAACAGACAGAGAATTTGACGAACTCTCTTCTTCAGGCTCACCGCCAACCGCTACCGCCGAGTGATTCTGAAGGCCAAACAGTATCTGGAACACGGGGTTATGACTCAAGCTACGCTGGGCATTCAGCTCACCCACCAACATCTCAAAAGGTATGTGCTGATTAGCATAAGCATTCAGAATAACTGTCTTATTTCGCTGCAGCAGCTCAGCAAAGCTTGGGTTTCCGGAAACATCCGTTCTCAACACAAGGGTGTTAACAAAGAAGCCGATAAGACCTTCAACATCGCTGTGCGTTCTGCCTGCGATTGGCGACCCCATAACGATATCTCGTTGGTCGCAATGACGAGCAAGCAGCACTGCAAACGCAGTCTGCAGAAGCATAAAGAGCGTCACATCATGCTCAGCACTCAGCGCTTCCATTTTTTGCGTTAACCCGCTGCCAAGGCGCTGCCTGAATCCCTTGCCTGACATACCTTGAGTTGCCGGTCGCTTTTTATCGAGTGGCAGATTATGAACCGAAGGTATATCCGCCAGATGATGCTTCCAATATGCGCTTTGCTGCTCCAGTAACGCCCCTGAAAGCCAAGTGCGCTGCCACTGCGCAAAATCTGCGTACTGTACGCGGAGCGGAGTCAAAGTACTTGGCGCCCCCTTATTACAGGCGGCGTAGAGCAACTCAAACTCTTTAGCGAATATTTCGATGGACCACCCATCGCTGGCTATGTGGTGCATGGTGTACAGGACAAGGTTTGTTTCGCCGTCCAGTTTGAGAATTCTGAATCTGAGCATCAAATCTTTGCTCAGATCAAAAACAGAGTGCACTTCAGACTTGCTTAGTCTCTGTATCTCCTGGGCCTTGCCTGCCGTATCGACGTCCGTAAGATCATGGAGTTGTAGACACAGCTCAAACCTGTCCTTCACAACCTGTACAGGCTGACCGTCCATCACGACATACACGGTTCTCAATACTTCATGGCGCTCCAGAATTGCTTTGTAAGCACATTGGAATGCCGTCATGTTAAGAGAGCCGTGTAAAACCCACTGCCCCGGCATATTGTACTCAGGGCTGCCACCGCTCAGCTGGTCGATAAACCACAAGCGCTGTTGTGCAAAGGAAAGCGCTAGTGGCTTCGTTCTGTCGACGGGCTTTATCGGCTGAATAACAATGTTGCTTCGGCAGGACTGAAGGCGTGTACAAAGCGTTTTGATTGAAGGCGCCTCAAACACAGCAGTTAAAGGAACCTCGACATTGAACTCATTACGAATAACGCTAACGAGTCGCGTAGCGAGCAAGGAGTGCCCTCCTACCGTAAAGAAATTGGCATTTGTACTTAGCTGACCCTGTTCGACCGCAAGTAGCTCACTCCAGATCTTCACCATGCGCGCTTCATCAGCATTCTGCGGCGCCACATAGTCAGATGACGTCAGCAGTTGCACGTCGACTTCTGGCAGCATTTCCTTGTCGACTTTTCCATTTATTGTCAAAGGAAGCGTATCAATGCTGACTATCGCAGAAGGTAGCATATACGCCGGCAGGGTTTGGCGAAGATGTTCAGTCAAGATCTCTTTCAGGTCTGTGCTGCTACCTTGCTGGCGACGATTGCCGATACCTGACAGCACAACGTAGGCAACAATGAAATGATGCCCAGACTGTCTTTCAATGACGAGAACAACACTGTTCTCGACAGACTCGTGCAGTGACAACTGATGCTGAATTTCAGACAGCTCTATCCGCAAACCGTTAATCTTTACTTGATCGTCAACGCGTCCGACGAACTCCAGATTTCCATCCCGGTGATACCTCACCAGATCACCAGTTCGATAAAGACGGGTATGAACGCGAGTATCGTAGGGATTATCCTTGAACTTCTCACTGGTTAACGCTGGGTTGTTTATGTATCCCCGAGAAACACCAGCGCCTCCAATATACAACTCCCCTACCGCGCCGATAGGCAGAAGCTGCATATCATTATCCAGCACATAGTGCACAGCATTATCAATGGGCTTACCAATAGGTGTACGGCGCCTGTTCTGCCTCTCGTTCTTATCGACTACAGGATACATGGTACTGCACACCGTTATCTCGGTCGGACCATAACCATTGAGAATACGAACACCGTGCACGCTTGCCGCTATCGACTGCAACGCTCCTTCCAAGATCGGCTCAACACCAACGAGTATGTTGTGCAGCGGAACATTATTGCCCTGCTCGAGCCATTCGGCAAACTCATTGACAAAGAATGGTGGTATGTACGCGTTGTTGATCTGATTCCTCTGCATCCATTCAAACAGAGGAAGAGCATCACACCGAACTTGCTCAGAAGGAAACACTACGCAACAGCCAGAGGACAATGCATTAAACAACTCGTAAACTGAGGCATCAAAGCTAAGGCTTGCCCATAGCGAGGTTCGACTTCCAGGCACAGAGGTCGCCGTTTTCGCAAGGTACGACATGAGATTCACGACATTTCTGTGTTCGATCATTACCCCTTTTGGCCGACCCGTTGAGCCTGAGGTATAAATGACATACGCGAGATTGTCTGGTTTGGCCCTGCACTCGTATCCTTCACCGCTCGACGCGTACGCTGGAACTTTGGCTATCTTATCCATCTCCACGCATTGAAGCTGGCGATCGCCACCAGAGAAAACGATATCCGAACTCGTGAGAACGGTTCTTACCTGACTATCACTCAGCATGTACTCAATTCTGCCAGAGGGATAATTGACGTCGATAGGAAGGTAAGCTGCTCCAGCCTTTAACACTGCGTAGATAGCAACCACAGTATCGAACTTATCACTTAAGAAGATCCCGACAACCTCATCGGATTGAGTACCAAGTGACTGAAGATGACGCGCCAGCTGGCTGGACCTGTTATCAAGATCAGCGTAGCTCATAACACACTCATCCATCATCAAAGCAATACTTTCTGGAGATGCCTTGGCTCGCTCTACGAAAAGCGAGTGCAGACATACCTCCCGGTCAAATGCACGACCAGTATCGTTCCACTCATGAACGAGCTTAGCGCGTTCTCGCGCTGTTAGCAGCTCCAGTCTGCCAACATCGCACGTCTCCGAGCCCAACAGTGCCAGCGACTTCAGCGCGCTGTCGAGCATCTGGACAAAGTTGCCGGCGATAGACGCAATTGTGGACTCATCAAACAATCTATCGTTGAACACCCACTTCAGTGAAAGATGGTCCTCATGTTCGCCAGCATGCAGCTCCAGATCAAATTTAGTTGTGATCTTGGAGAACGTAAGCGGAACTTTTTCATAGGAGGTTGATGTTGCATTAACTGCACCGGCGGACCCCGATTCATCTTTGTTCTGGAATGCGAACGTCACTTGAAAAAGCGGATTGTAAGCCATGCTTCGTTCTTTACTTACCTCCTCAACCAACATCTCAAATGGCACATGCTGATTGTGGTAAGCATCAAGAATGACCTTTTTGTTCTCTCGCAACAGCTCAGCAAAGGTTTGGTCGCTTGTGATGCGAGTCCGGAGAACCAATGCGTTCACAAAGAAGCCAACCATACCTTCCAATTCGCCATGCGTCCGTCCTGCAATAGGAACCCCCATGACAACATCTTTCTGCTGGCTGTAGCGCGACAACAGCAATGCATATGCCGTCTGCAACAGCATGAAGAGCGTGACACCGTGCAGTTCACAGGCGCGCTTAAGCGAGTTTGTCATCGCTGCATCAAGCACCTGCTGACACACTTTTCCTTCAAATGATTGCACCATGGGGCGCTGCTTATCCAAAGGCAACGCATGCTTCTCCGGTATGCCGGCTAATTGTTGCTTCCAATAGTTAATCTGCCCTGCCAGTGCGTCGCCACTCAGCCACTCGCGCTGCCATACAGCATAGTCAGCGTACTGGGTATCGACCCTGCCAAGCTCTATCTTTTCATTTCTTTCAAATGACCAATACAAAGCCAGCAGTTCATCCCTCAGGATGCGCATGGACCAACCGTCGGTTGCAATGTGATGCATCGTGTACAAGACAAGATGCTGGTCAACGGATAGATGTACTACGACGAAGCGAATAGCGAGGTCCGTCGAAAGATCAAAGGGCTCACTCAGCTGTTGCCGCATCAGCTCATTGACAAAACTTCCTGTTTCAACCTCGGCGCTCTGCTCAAAATGGTGAAACTCAATAGGCGCCTCCCAGTTATGGAGGATATGCTGATAAGGCTGGCCCTGTTGTTCAACATAGCTGGTGCGCAATGTCTCATGCCGTTCGATGAGTCGCGTTACAGCTGCCCTGAATGCGTTGGTATCGAAACGCCCCTCGATTCGTACCTGTCCGGGAATGTTGTACTGTGGACTGCCTCCGCCAAGCTTGTCGATAAACCACAGTCGTTGCTGTGCATAGGACAACGGCAGTAACTGATCCCTGCTCACTTTCTTAATCACAGGGAGCAGCGGTGACTGACATTGATTTTCAATGTAAGAACCTAACTCCCTTACCGTGGACGCATCAAATATCACGGCGAGGGGAAGCTCAGTACCAAGGCTGCCCCTTATGGCACTGATGAGCTTCATTGCAAGTAGCGAATGTCCACCTAATGTAAAAAAGTTATCGTCTATCCCGACCCGCTGGATCCTGAGATGTGCCTCCCACAATCTGCACAGTTCAGTCTCAGTGCGGCCTCGCGGAGCAACGAATGGTTTGGAAGACACAACAAGGTCGCTTGGCTTGGGTAGGGCCGCTTTGTCAACCTTCCCGTTCAAGGTCAACGGGATGTGCGCTATGTGAATGATTGCACTCGGCACCATATAGTCTGGCAATTGAGCACGTGCCATCTCGTGTAACTCAGATTGAAAATCTGACCACTCCTTCGCCTCATGGCCAGTTTCGGGAACCACATAAGCAACCAATCTCTGATCGCCCTGCGACAAATCAATCACAGTGGCGACGCAGGCTTTTACAGCGCTATGCTGGCTCAGGTTCGCCTCGATTTCGCCAAGCTCAATTCGATAGCCTCGGATCTTGATCTGATCATCGATCCGACCAATGAAATCCAGCTGCCCGTTATGCATCAATCGGACAATATCCCCGGTTTTATACAACCGTTCGCCGGATAGATTGCTGAAAGGATTGGGGACAAATTTCTCTGCCGTGAGATCAGGGCGGTTGAGATACCCTTGCGCTAAACTTGCTCCGCCAATGTACAACTCTCCTGGCACGCCAGGCGGCTGAATCCTCAAGTTCTTGTCCAAGACATATAGCGATACATTCTTGATTGGCCGTCCAATAGGCACGCCGAAGCCTTGGGGGAGTTCCGTTTGTTCTCCACACGCTTCAAATGTACTGCAGCCTACTGTGCTTTCTGTTGGGCCATACTCATTGATATATATTGAACACGGTAGAATGCGTTTCCATTCAGACACCAATGCCTGAATCAGTTTCTCGCCACCGATAACAAAGGTGTGCGACTTGTCGTGGTCGTTCTGGATGAGTCCGGCATCCAGCAAGCCCTGCAAATGCGCAGGGGTGATCTTGAACACATAGGAAGAAGCGCTATTTATCCGTTTTGCCAGATTCTCCATGAGCTGCTTGTCGTCAGCCAAAACTTCAATTCTCTTGTTACGACATAACGGAGTCAGCAAAGACGTTACGGTCGCGTCGAAAGCCAACGTAGAGCTCAACACTGCACCATCGCAGATGTCGTCAAAATACTGGCAAGCATGCTCGATATAGTTATTCAGGCCGGAGTGAGTAACGGCAACGCCTTTTGGTTTTCCTGTAGAACCGGAAGTGTAAATAATGTATGCCAGATTCGCGGGACTCAGGCGGTTCTCGAATCTGGTGACGTTGCGCGTAGGGTAGTTTTTCAGGAGGCGTTGCAGAAAGCTCTCTTCGAGCGGAAGTAGCTTCAACGCTTCTGACGTGAGGTTACCCAATAGCTCGCTTTGGGTCAGAACGATGCCGACTTCTGCATCGGCAATCATCCAGCTCAAGCGCGACTCAGACCAGTTATGGTCCAGCGGCAGATAAGAACAACCTGCTTTAAGTATCCCGAGCACGCCTACAAGCATCTCTGTCGAGCGCTCTATATAGAGTCCAATTACGGTATTCGGCTCGACCTTCTGATCGAGTAGCCAGTGCGCAACTTTATTTGCTCTTTCATTCAGCTGGCCATAGCTAATCACTATGCCGTCATAGACGGCGGCAACTGCATCGGATCTGAGGCTAGCATTCGTCTCGAACCTTTCGTGAACATACTGATCATGTGCAGGCTTCATCGACCCTGCTTCAGCGTGCGAAAGCTGACGATGCATCGCAACTTCCGTCAGAAGCGGAATATCAAAAACCCTTAATGAATCAATCGACTGGGAAGAGGCTGCAGCCAGCAGATTTTCGATGAGAACGCAATAATGCTCTGCCATTAGGAGAACAGTCTCATCGTAGAAAAGGGTCGAGTTAAAACCCCATGCTAGCGCGATGCCGTTTGCCGTTTCCTTGACGTTTAGCTCAAGGTCGAACTGCGTGATGGAGCGCGAAACCACCGGTGGCGTCGCACCTTCAGCTGCAGTATCGTCATTGGCGGTTAGCGGAGCCCCGCCAATGTCATCGACGTTCTGCATGCCAAAGAAAATCTGAAAAATCGGGTTATGTGCGATATTCCGATTTGGCTGCAACTCTTCAACCAACATTTCAAATGGAAGATACTGATGCTCCTGCCCCATCAGAATGTCGTGTTTATTTTTAGCCAAAAATTCAACAAAGCGTGAATTTTCGGAGAGATCAGCACGAATGACCAGCGAGTTGACAAAGAACCCAATCATGCCTTCCGTATCTTTATGAACACGTCCAGCAACAGATGTTCCGGTTACGATGTCCGTCTCGTTGCTGTAACGTGCCAACAAGATTGAGAAGATACTTTGTAGCATCATAAAGAGCGTGACTTCACAACGCCCACACAATTCTGTCAGTTTTGCAGCGGTTGCTGAATCCAGTACTTGCTTGAAGCGCTTACCTTGATACGACTGTCTTTTTGGCCTTGGCATATCCATAGCCAGACTATGCATTGTCGGCACACCCGCTAGATAGCTCCTCCAATAATCCAGATGTTTGTCGAGGAGTGCCCCCTTCAGCCAAGCTCGCTGCCAATGTATGTAGTCGCTGTACTGACATGCTAGAGGAGCCAATGGACTTTGTTCATTCAAACAGAACGCCGAGTACAACGTAGTGAGTTCTCTCTTGAATATCGAAATTGACCAAGCATCGCTTGCAATGTGATGTATGGAAAAAAGAACCAGATGTCGAGCCGACTCCATCTTCACCACGCTCACTCGCAACATCGGATCATTCTTCAAATCAAAAGGCGTAACAGCCTCTCTTGCAAACAACTCCTTCAAGAAGGCCTCCGCTTCACCCTGCGGAAGTCCACCGATATCATGCCGGTCAATTCGTAACTCGAATTCGGCCCTCACTACCTGTGCGGAACCTCCTGGTAGTGAAACGTAGTTTGTGCGTAACACTTCATGTCTGTTTACAATTTCATAGAGTGTCTTCTTGAAGCAGTCGTCCTTGAACTCACCGTCGAACACATCATGTGAGAGCATGTTGTATTGCGGGCTGCCTTGCTCAAGCTGATCAATGAACCAAAGTCGCTCCTGACCGTAGGAAAGCGGCATCATGTCGTGCCGCTCCGCTCGCTCGATAGCAGGCATGGCAGCCTGACTCGCTGATCGTGTTATGTACTCTGACATCGCCTCGACAGTGGGCGATTCGAATAGCATATAAAGAGGAAACTCAACATCAAATGAGCTTCTCACTGCACTTGCGAGCCGCATAGCCAGCAAGGAATTCCCACCCAATGAGAAGAAGTTATCGTTAATCCCTACTTGTTCAACACGAAGAATCTCTTGCCACAAGCGGCTCAACTCTTTCTCCGTGTCGTTTCTGGGCGCAGCGAATGTCTTCCTGGCAAAATCTTGTTCTGTCGGCTCTGGCAGACCGTGCCTGTCTACTTTGCCGGTCGACGTGACCGGCAGTACAGGCAACACAACAAAGATACTCGGAACCATGTAATGCGGTAGCAACGAGGCTAGATCAGCCTGAAGTTCGGCAACGAAGCTGGTCTCTCTGCGCTCGCCGCCCCAAGCATTGATACTGTCGCTATTAGCTGCAACTTTGGAAAGATAGGGTTCGGATTCCACTACATAGGCTACAAGCTGATCGCTCTGTGCATTATCCTTACGCACAACAACAGCACATTCCTTAACCAGAGGAGAGGCATGGATGTGACTCTCGATTTCGCCCAGCTCAATTCGATAGCCACGAAGTTTCACCTGAGCGTCTTTCCGACCAGCAAAGACCAGTCGACCATCGTGAAGGCGTCTGACGAGATCCCCTGTTCTATAAAGACGTTCCCCTGCGCAATCTGAGAACAGGTGAGGAACAAAGCGTTCCGCTGTCATTGCAGGATTATTCGCATATCCCCGAGCTAATCCCAGCCCTCCCACATACAACTCCCCAACAACACCGATTGGTTGGGGGGCCAAATTTGCATCGAGCACATAAGCGCTGTAGTTAGGAAGTGCCTCACCTATGGTGATCTGATCACCATCGAGCTCACCAGCAGTTGCACATACCGTTGTTTCGGTGGGTCCATACGCGTTGAACAAATGCCGGTCTTTCCGCCATATTTCTGCATCGTCTGCCGAGATTGCTTCACCGGCAACGACCAAATGAGTAACCGATTCCATCGCGGCCATCGGTAAGTTCTTGAGCAATAGCGGCGGCAAAGTAGCATGCGTCAGCTGATGTTTTTTCACAAGCGCTGACAACGCCAACGGGTCCCGTTGCTGCTCCTCAGTCAACAAGTGCAACGATGCCCCGTGTGTCAGCATCATGGAAAATTCCCACGCTGCCGCATCAAAGCTCAAGGACGCAAACTGAAGTCCGCGGCTCTTGTGATCAACAGAGAAAAGCTCGGCTTGGCACAGGGATAAGTTCAACCAACTTTGATGCTGAATCATTACGCCTTTCGGCAGACCGGTCGAGCCTGACGTGAATATCATGTAGGCCAGATTGTTTGCGCGTAAGCCGATGACTTTTGGATCGATGTTGCTGTGTGATTGCTCACTGATCGCCGCTATTGTCAGATCACTGTCAAGCGTAACCAGATCAAAATCGGCGAGCATACTGTGCATCGCCAATGTGGAGGAGTTGGTGATGACATTAAAGCAGTTAGCATTATTGAGAATGTACTTGATCCGTTTTGAAGGAAGCGTCGGATCGATTGGAAGAAAACAACCTCCGCTCTTGAGCACCGCAAGTACCGCGACAACCATTTCAATCGAGCGCTCAACACAAATTGCCGTCGCCACCTCTGGACCTACGCCAATCTGCCTTAAATGGTGAGCAAGTTTGTTAGCCCGCTCATTAAGTTGCTGGTAACTGACCGACATGTCACCGAACGTTACCGCGAGAGCGTCATGTGTCCTTTTTGCCCAGTACTCAAACAGGCGGTGAACATACCTGACATCCGGCAGCGACTTATGAGTATTGTTCCAGTCCTTTAGCTGTATTACCTTGTCCCTCGGATTCAGCAGATTGAGCCTATAGATGTCCGTGTTCCAGCCATTGGTCAAATCGTCCACGATACTGGCTAGTAGCACCTCAAGGCTTGAGGACATTCGCTGAATTGTGGCGTCATCAAAGAGAGCAACGTTATAGACCCATTGGACGGAAATGCTGCCCCCGGCATCTTCTATCTGAATCTCCAAATCGAAGCGGACATTCCGCTTCTTGACTCCATTTGTTACTGCTTGAGATGACGATGCATGGTCTGTCTTGTTAACGCTGAATGCAATCTGAAATATCGGATTGTAACTTGGACTCGATTCACAATCGGTCTCATCTACCAACACCTCAAATGGAATGTGCTGGTTGGCAAATGCATTGAGAATTTGCTTCTTGTTTTCAGACAATAGGTCGCTGAATGAATGCCCACTCGAAAGCTGTGTCCGCATGGCGACAGGATTGATAAAGAACCCAATAAGATCCTCGATATCTTTGTGGATTCGGCCCGCCATCGGGGTTCCAATGACAACGTCTGACTGATTCGAGTAGCGGCCGATGAGCAAAGCCAACGCCGTCTCCAAGAACATGAACAGCGTCACTTCATGCTGATCAGACAATCGGTAAAGCTGTTCAGACAGCGCTCGTTCAAAGTGAACGCTTAGCTGGCGCCCCTCAAAAGTCCGCCGAGCCGGTCTTGCCCGGTCTATGGGCAAGCCATGCAACGCGGGAATCCCCTTCAACTGATTTTTCCAGAACGTCAGTTGCTTCCCTAGCACTTCGCCATTCAGCCAGCTTTTTTGCCACATTGCGTAATCGGCATACTGGAATTTTAGTGGCGGCAAGGGATTCGGGTTGGTATTTTTGTATGCACTGTATAGGGCGCTTAATTCGTTGCTAAAGATCCCCATCGACCACCCATCACTGGCGATATGGTGCATGGTATAGAGAATGAAATGACTGTTGTGGTCCAACTTGAGCACCCTGACCCGCAACATCAAGTCTTCGGCCAGATTGAACGGAGCATTCGCCTCTAGCTCGGCGAGTTCCTGAGCCGTTTCCACCTTCAGACCCGGTTCAAGTTCGGATAGATCCTCATAGCTGAAAGGTAGCACCACATCTTGCTGAATAACCTGAATCGGGTGCTCTTCGTGGGAGTGATAGGTTGTTCTAAGAATTTCATGCCGCTCGATCAGGGTTTCCAGCGCTCGCTTAAACGCCTCAACATCGAATTCCCCAAGCATGTGGTTTTTGCCAGCCATGTTGTACTGAACGCTGCCGCGTCCAAGCTGATCAATAAGCCATAACCGTCTCTGCGCATAAGAAAGTGGCAGTGTTCCGGCTCGCTCCGCCAGCGTTATCGCTGGCAGAACGAACTCATCGGTTTCGACCGCCAACGACAGAGCCATTGCCGCTATGGTCGGCGACTCAAATAACACATGCAATGGCATTTCAACATTGAACGCTTCACGTACCGCACTGACCAATCGCGTAGCGAGTAATGAATGCCCTCCGAGATCAAAGAAGTTATCGGTTATCCCGATACGGTCATTCTTGAAAAGAATCCGCCAAATCTCGCATAACTTTCTCTCCACATCATTCGTTGGAGATGTGTAGGCCTCAGCATCCTTCACCGCTACAACAGGGAGCGCACCAGTCTCCACGTCTCCTTTTGACGTTCTTGGCAATTTATCAAGCTCAAAGAAGTGTTCAGGAATGACGAGCAAATCCGACCCGGCCCGAATGTAGTTTCTGAGCTCTGCAATCAGCGACAATGAGGATGCTTCAGATGAAAGACTTTTGCTCCTGGAAAAGTAGCAAATGACGGACGACTCTCGGTCGGCAGCTATCACCTTCCTCACGATCACATCAGACAACAAGGGATGCCGACTTAACCTGTTCTGGGTTGACCTGAGGCCTCGCGCCGAAGCATGTGCCCTCACTTCTGCTGAATCTGACGCAAACTGAATCTCGCCCTTGGCACTCCACCGGGCAAAATCTCCCGTCTTGAACAAGAATTTATCGGCGCCATGAGAAAATGGATTGGCGACAACTTTCCGTCCAAGTTGGCCAACTTCATTCAACTTCGCGACGGCTGTCTCCTCACAGGCGATGTGAACTTCGCCTGTAGCACCGATTGGGAGGAGGTTCTTGTTCGAATCCAGTATGTAAATACTGCCGCTCGAAAGCGCGCGCGCCTCAACGTTATAACCAGCCCCTGACAGACTCTCGAGTGTATTGCGGATTGCAGTACACATAGGAAACTCAAAGCGATGCTCACACCACTCTTTGGTCAACAGCAGTAATTCGTCTTCACTGAGCACTGCCAAGTCTGCGGCAGCCAGCTTCTGCTCAGGGGTACGAAGACTGAGTGTCACTTGGCGCGCTAACGTTTCGTAGTTACGAGCCATTCTCTGGATGCTGACGTCATCGAACAGCGCTGAGTTCAGTATCCATGTCATGACGAGCTCGCCACTGTCCTCTCGCACATGGAGTTCCAGGTCAAAACGAGCATCATTGTCGTAGAACCCTTTCGGGCTTGCACTAGTTTTGTCTTTCTCGCCGCCTTCATGCGCGTGAACACTTTTTTCAGTATTCTGCACAGCAAAAACAATCTGAAACATTGGATTGTGATTGAGCGCGCGTTGCGGGCTAATTTTCTCTACCAGCATGTCGAAAGGCATGTGTTGGTGAGAAAAGACATCAAGAATGTGTTGTTTATTTTGTTCCAGCAGCTCACTGAAACTGAGTTCGCTTGAAACACGAGTCCTCAGAACGAGAGAGTTGACAAAAAAGCCAATTAACGGCTCGACATCTTTGTGCGTTCTGCCGGCAATTGGGGTTCCCATAACAACATCGGCTTCACCGCTGTATCGAGACAACAGGACGCTGAACATCGTCTGCGCAAACATGAACAAGGTAACGCCATGCTTGGCACACTGCGCTTTGATCTCTTGAGTTAGATTCTTGTCGAAAAATTGTCGATAGGCGCGCCCTTTGTAGGACACCTTAACCGGTCTTTCCCTATCCAAAGGCAAGCGGTGAACGACTGGCGCACCAGTCAATTCTTCTTTCCAAAACGCGAGCTGCTGCTCCAACACCTCACCAGTCAGCCAATCACGTTGCCACACCGCATAGTCGCCGTATTGAGCCTTCAAAGGTTCGAGCGGTCTCTCGTGGCCTGAGCAGTACGCGCTATACAATGCGGTAAGTTCATCTCTTAAAATCCTCATTGACCAGCCATCGCTTGCAATGTGATGGATGGCGTAAAGAATGAGAACCATGTTGCCAGGGAGTGTAATGCAATTTACGCGAAGATTAAGATCTTCACGAAGATTGAAGAGCGTCGTTCTCTCTTTTTCTGCCACCTGATCGACCAGATTCTGCAGATCATCCGGCGCAAAAGCTGAGAAATCATGAATGGTCAGTGGCAAGCGATACGTATCGTTAACAACCTGAACTTGACTTTCATTCTCTACAGCAATCGTCGTCCGAAGAATCTGATGGCGTTCAATCAAACTTCTTAGCGCCCGTTCCAAAGCAGTCAGATTAACGGGGCCGTCCCACGCAAAATGCTCGATGACGTTGTACTGCAGGCTTCCCCGTTCAAGTTGATCGATGAACCATAAGCGTTGCTGTGCAAATGACAGAAGTAGCGGGCGACCATGAGAGGCCGTCTTGATCGGAGGCAGCGTCGCCTTTGATGGTGTCGACAATTCCAACGATTTCAGATAATCAATGATCTCCTCTTTGTGATCCTTGATTTGATCCATAAGACTTTCTGGCAGCGTATTCTTTTTTGCCTTTAATGCGAGCTTCCCTTCCTTGAGGTGGAAGGAGGCGCCTTTGTTTATGGCCAACAAAATGATGTCTTGAACCGTCATTATCCTAAAACCTCTTCAAAATCTTCATCAACGTCAGCCATTCCATCCGGCGATAGCGTCAGCATTTCCCTGGTCAGCTGATGAGCAAGAGCTGCAATTGTTGCGTGCTCGAACAAGGCCCGGAGACTGATCTCAACTTCAAACTCCTGTCTAATCTCACTGATTAGTCGAGTTGCAAGTAGCGAGTGCCCACCTAGCGCAAAGAAGTTATCGTTTATCCCAATCTGTTCAAGCTTGAGAATGTCTTGCCAGATCCGACAGAGGCTTCTCTCGATTTCGGATGTGGGTGCTGCATAGTCTTCCTTCTGCAAATCGCTTTCTTCTGGAAGCGGCAGTGCAGGTCGGTCTATTTTCCCACGCACCGTAAGTGGCAGCCTTTCGAGCGCCAGATAAACACTCGGCACCATGTAATGAGGGAGGAACTGGCCAAGATAGGCACTCAATTCGGGAGCCAGCGTGGTGCTGATACTCTCGATCTGCGGATAGTTGGCCACATAGCTTTGCGCGTATGAATGCCGGGCCTGAACAGGAAAATCAGGTGCCCTACTAAAGATCAGATCAAGTTTGTCAGGCTGACGTTGCGACCAGGTGATGCCGCAGTACAGCCCTTTCGCTTCCGCCGTTTTCAGCAGGGACTCCAGCGCCTCAATTGCAACGTACGCCTGCCGCTCCAGCTCCCCTACTTTAGCGTCTGGAAATATACTTCGTGTGTCCTGCCAGTAAGAAAGCCCGTTTGCGAGTTCGACATCAGCAGCGATGCGAGGATTGTGCACGCCAGACACACCGAAACAGTCAGCTGTGCAGGTATCCAAGATATGTTCTAGCTGGAGAAGGTCGGAAAACTCAAACCACTCAGGTTGCTTGGTGCAGGCTTGCTGCGTCTGTTGCGATTTATGCAATACCACGTCATACCGGTACCGCAACATTTCGTTGTCGCCAACTCCGCGTTTGACATGAATATCGACCCGACCGATCTGAGGAAATCGATTCTTAAGCTCGACAAAATAGCTGGGGCTTATAAGAAGCTCTTTCTCCAACCTTATCCGCCTTTGCACTCGAGACTTGAAGGTATTTATTGGCGTGCTTTTGTTAATCCGGCTCTTCTCTATGGCCGCAGCCGAAGCCGTGAATAAATCCAAACTTCTGACGTCGCCAAAAAGGACCTTGCCGCCATCACAGATACATGGTAGCAGACCTTCGATTACCTGATCGAGATACAGTTTGTTCGGGAAGTACTGTGCAACCGAATTGATAATGACCGTGTCAAAGTTCCGCCCGGCCAAATGACCTGTCGTCAATGCATCCCCTTGTTCAAGAACAATGTGCTTCCATTGAAGCTGTTCAATGCGGTTCTGTATACCGCGCAAAGCAACTGCAGATATATCTAGCGCATGTGCTGTCTGACAGTAATCAGCATAACGATAAAGAAGAAGTCCAGAGCCGCAGCCAATTTCAAGGATGTTTTTGGGCGAGAGCGACGCGATCCGGCGCATGGTGCCGTCAAGCCATTCCTGCATCTGGCTCTGCTCGATTGGCTTTCCGGTATAACTGCTCGTCCACCCTACAAAATTTCTCTCTACATCCTCCGCCTCAGAAAAGTCAGTGTACTGACCATCAAAGACGGTGGACCACTGTGCAATATTCTTGTCGTTATAAGCCCTGGCTTTATCTTCCAGAAACTGTTCCGTGGGACAAACATAGGCAATCAGACTGCGCTCTTTGGAATCTCGCGGGTCCACGACGACCAAAGCGTTCGACAAAACAGGGTTATCGCGAAGATGCGCCTCGATCTCGCCCAGCTCGACTCTAAACCCTCTTATCTTCACCTGATTATCGATTCGATTGACAAAATCCAGATTTCCATCCGGTAACCAACGAACCAGGTCGCCTGTCTTGTATAGCCTCGACGAAGCACCTTCACTAAATGGGTTCGGCAGGAACCTCTCAGCGGTCAACGCTGGGTGACGATGGTAGCCACGGGATACCCCTTCGCCCGCGATGTAGATCTCGCCTGTCACCCCCACAGGAACGGGTTGCATATCGTCACTCAGCACATACAACTGAGTGTTCATTGTTGGTGTGCCGATTGACACATCAATCAGGTCCTGATGCATCTCCGCGGCACTGTGCAAGGTAAACGTACTGCATCCAACGGTCGTTTCCGTTGGCCCGTACTCATTCACGATGACGGAATCAGGCAGTATGGCGCACCATTTCTTCAGCAGCGACTGTGGAAGTCGCTCCCCGCCAATAATGAAAACATGCTTAGCATGACTTGAAATGAGTTTGCCGTTGGCCAACAGCCCCTGTATGTGTGCAGGCGCCAGCTTGAACAGAAACTTAGCGTTTGGATGATTGATGTATTCGGTAAGTCGCTCTATCAAGCGGCCATCTTCAATTGCAAGCTCGATTGCTTTACCCATACAGAGTGGACTGAATAACGACCCGACTGTCGCGTCAAATGACAACGCCGAACTCATCACTGATCCGAACAGACCGTCATGTAAATGTAGATTTGCATCCATGAGATAGTTAACAACGTTACGATGCGTAACCATGACACCTTTCGGCACTCCTGTTGAGCCGGAAGTGTAAAGAACATAAGCGAGATTTCGATCCGACAGGCCAATTGACGTTGAACCTATGTTTGCATCCGGATAGCAGCCAATTTGTTGGCGAGTTCTTTCCTCGTCAAGATAAACGTGTTTGACACCATCAAATATGACATTAGCGCACGCATCTTGTGTTGTCAGAAGCACAGTGGTGCCGCTGTCTTTGATCATTAGAGCCAAACGCTCTTTGGGCAAGCTAGGATCCAGAGGCACATAACACCCACCCGCCTTCAGGATTGCCAGTACGGCCACAATCATCTCTATCGACCGCCGAACACATAGTGCGACCGGCTTATCAGGTGAGACGCCTGAAGCAGAAAGATAGCGGGACAACTGATTCGCTCGCTGGTTCAGCGTCTGATAGCTAACCTTCGTGTTGTTATAAACCAGCGCCAACGCTTCGGGTGCTTTTTCAACTTGTTGCTCGAATAGCGTGTGAACGTAATCGACATTGACGTCCGTACCCGGGGTTGGCTGACTGTATGTGGCAATAGTCTCAAGCTGCCCATCAGACACCCACTTCAACTTGCCAATGGCGGTATCGCGATGGCTTAGCAAACAATCAACCGCACCAGCGACCAATGCACTGAAATTTCCTGCCATGCTGGCTGTTGACTGTTCCGTAAATATTTTCTTGTTGTATATCCAGCGAAGAGTCAGAGAATCGTTTCCGTCATAGACATACAGCTCAAGATCAAAATGGATACTCCGATTTGATGCAGACGACAGCCCCTCGCCACCCCCAGCCTCCGCGTCAACCTCGTGCGTTGAAAGTCGGCCTGAAAATGATTCAACAACAAATGCGATTTGAAACAAGGAGTTGTATCCAAGGTTTCTATCAGGCCGCATCTCCTCAACCAACATTTCAAATGGAAGATTCTGATGCTGATACGCATCAAGAATCATTTTTTTGTTTTGCTCAAGCAGATGAGCAAAGGTCTGCTGTGGATCGACACTCGTCCTCAGCACTAACGAGTTGACGAAAAACCCTACCAAGCCTTCCAGTGCTGTATGGGTTCTCCCAGAAATTGGCGACCCAATGACAATATCCCTCTCGTTGCTGTACTTCGACACAAGTAGCGCAAACGCCGTTTGCAGCAACATGAACAACGTGACACCCCGTTGTCCACATGCTGCCCTGATATTGCTTGAGAGTGATGCGCCTAATGTTTGACATATACTTTCGCCTTCGAAAACCTGTCTGGTCGGGCGTGTTTTATCGAGCGGGAGGTTGTGAGTTGCCGGGACGCCAGCCAATTGCTTTCGCCAGTAACCTAGCTCCTGCTCCAATCTCTCTCCGTTCAACCAGCCGCGTTTCCATACGGAGTAATCTGCATACTGAATAGGCAAGGAAGGAAGCGGGTTCGGCTTTCCCTCACAATACGCCACGTAGAGCTGAAGCAACTCATTCTGCAGGATGGCCTGGGACCAGCCATCGCTCGCAATGTGATGAAGGGTATACAGAACAGTTGTGCAGCCTTGCGGCTGCTTGATGGCCTTGACCCTGATCATCAGTCCGCCATCGAGCTGGAAAGGAGTTTGCGCCTCTTCATGTGCCAGAGCCTGCGTTCCAGAGAAAGCATCGACATCCGCTAGTTGGGAAAAGTCATGGATAGACAGCGGAAGATCGATTGCATCAGAAATTATCTGTGATGGCTCCCCGTCGACCTCCCTGAAGCAGGTCCTCAGCGCCTCATGCCGCTCAATAAAGCTGTTGAGCGCTTGCTTGAAAGCTGCCTCGTTGAGAGGCCCCCCCGCCAGCGAAAAGACGCCGGAAGAATTGTACTCCAGGCTGCCTTCGCCAATTTTGTCCATGAACCATAACCTCAATTGGGCATAGGAAAGCGGAATATCCTGCGTCCTGTCGCATGGCGAGATCTCCGGCAATGGCGAGGCGTAAGACCGGTTTCCTGTTGCCAACACCTGCATGATCTCGCGTTTATGCTGTGCAAGCTCAACCTTCAACGAAGCGGGAAGCTCGCCCTTTTTTGCCTTGTACTTTAGCTTTCCCTCTTCCAGATAGACGACGACACCAAGAGAGGCCGCGTGCTCGAGAATGCGCCTTGCGCTCATTACAAAACTCCTTCTTCTATCTCGCCTTCAGACTCTGATAGTGCCGATTCATTATCGGAAAACATATTTACAAGCGAAGGCGCCAGCATGGCACTGACACGTCCATCAATCTCTATTGACAGTTCAGAAACCGTTGGGCAATCGAATATCATCCTCAGCGGCAATTCAACTCGAAATTGATCCCGAATGGAACTGATGAGCCGGGTTGCTAACAAAGAATGTCCACCAAGCAAGAAGAAATTGTCCTGAACGCCAACCTTTTCAAGGGAGATAACCTGCGCCCACATGCCGCAAAGAACCTCTTCTGTTTTTGTACTTGGAGCAACGTACACTTCATTGTGGGTGTCGGTTTCCTTCGGTTGCGGCAACGCATGCTTATCGACCTTACCGTTTGGCCCGAGAGGCAGTTTTTCCAGCACAACAAAGACGGAAGGAACCATGTAGTCCGGCAGCTCTGCCTGCAGCTTCTTCTTGAACGAACTCAGTAAAGCGTTTCTCACCTGATCGACGGTTAATTCCACGCCCCGCAGATAACTGTCTTCCATGTGCTCATGTTCATTGAGCGATTGTTTCAAAACCACATACGAAACCAGACGCTGATCGCCACTTTCTGTTTGTTGAACGTCCACTGTGCAGGCGCTGACTTCGCCTATTTGCATGAGCCTGGTTTCGATTTCGAGTAGTTCGATCCGAAAGCCCCGTATCTTGACCTGGCTATCGGTTCTTCCTACATACTCCAGCACCCCTGAGGATGACCATCTAACGAGATCGCCGGTTCTGTAGAGCACGCCGTTTCCATTCGGCATGAAACTATCTGGCTGATATTTTTGCGACGTGACTTCGGACTGATTCAAGTATCCGCGAGCGACGCCCGCCCCCCCTACGGCAAGCTCACCAATGACGCCTCGAGGAGCAAGCTGCATCTTGTCATCAACCACATACAAATTTACATGTGGCGCATTGATGCCAATTGGCACTACGCTATGACCGTCATTTTTACAATGAAAATAACTTGACCACACTGAGGCCTCAGTCGGTCCGTACTCATTTGTTAACGCAACGTTCCTCCATCTTGTATGCTGATAATGCGTACTTATAACCTGTTCGGTACATGGTTCACCAGCAACAATTACCTGCTTGATGGACTCCGGAACAGAAATACAATGACTCAGTATGCGGTGGTATACACTCGGCAATGTCAGGAAGTGGCTCGCATCATTCTCGACCATCAGTTTTTCAAACTTGCCAGCATCCAATCCGTCAATTGGCTCCGCAATAACGAGTTTTCCACCTGTCGTTAATGTCCAGAAAATACCAGCGACTGAACTATCAAACGCAAATGACGAAAGCAAGATGTAGCTGCTTGGCTGCTGTGAGTAAGCTACCAATCTCGCAGCCGTGGAAGAAACCACATTTTTATGACTGACAAGAACAGCCCGCGGTGCTCCTGTGGAGCCTGATGTGTAAATGGCGTAAGCCAGATCATGGGCTCGACACTCAACATGCGTCGGCAAGGGATTCTCTGCGGAAAACTGCAGCGCCAGTATCGTCGACATGTCCCCATCGATCGGAAACACATTACAGTCGCCGAAACTCATTTCCGACATCAAATGCTGCTGGGTCAGGACAATACCGAAGTTGCAATCTTCCAGCATAAACTGGATGCGGGCGCGAGGATAACTCGGATCCAGCGGAACATAGGCGCCGCCGGACTTGAGAATGGCGAGAATGCCAACAATCATGTCAACCGAGCGCTCTGTGCAAATACCAACCAGCGTATCGGGGCGGGTGCCCTGCGCAATCAGATAGTGCGCAATACGGTTTGCCCTTTCATTGAGTGCTCGATACGTTAACGATTCCCCTCCACAAACTACGGCCAGCTGATCTGGGGTCTGACTCACCTGATACTCAATCCAATGGTGGATGCACTGGTGTTTAACTTCCGGGAGCACATTACGTCTTCCCATTTCAATTAGGGCCGCACGCCGCTGTTGACCGAGCAGGTCAAGTCTGGAAATATGCTGGTGTACATCGTCACAAATACTGTCTAGGAGGGTCTGAAAGCACTCCATCAAACTCTCGACCATTGGCAGATCGAAGAGGTCCGTGTTGTATCGCCACTCCAGCCGAATCCCCGATGCTTGCTCCCTGACACTCAGATAGAGATCTTCTCGACTACGGTGAGTGAGATCATCCTGACCATCATCGGTATCAAGGTTATGAGGGCTATGATCGCTGCCCCCATGATTCTGCAGATCCATTTTGATCTGAAACAGGGGATTATGAGTGGCCGAGCGAGGAGGATTCAGTTTTTCCACGAGCATATCAAATGGAACAGCCTGATTTTGATACGCGGACAGAATTGTCCTTTTGTGCTCCTGCAAAAACTGGAGTACCGACTGCCCCTCGGAGAATCGCGCACGCAGAACCAGATCGTTAACAAAAAAACCAATAAGCGATTCAAGTGCTTGTTGCGTCCTGCCGGCTATCGCGGTGCCGATAACAATATCGCGCTCGTTGGTGAATCGTGAAAGGAGTATTGATAATGCGCCATGTAGCAGCATGAACAAGGTAACATCTTGCTCCTTGCACAGCTTTCTCAGCTTCAATACAGTCTTTTCCCCAAGCGTTTGTCGGTTTGTTATCCCAATAAATTTCCGCTCGTTCAGACGGGAACGGTCCAGGGGTAAACTGTGAAGTTGAGGCATGCCGTCCAGATGAATCAACCAGTAGCTCAACTGTTTTGCAAACGGTTCGCACCCCAGCAGTGAGTTCTGCCAAATTGCATAGTCGGCATACTGTACGGGAAGTTTTTGCAGGGCGGCCCGCGAATTTTCGCAAGCAGCTCGGTACAAAGCCATCAGCTCCTGACGCAAAATTGCCGCAGACCAACCGTCGGTGGCAATATGGTGTGTGACATAGAATATGATGTGCTGTGCAGCAGAGCACTTTACTAGTTTTACCCGCAACATCAGATCGGAAGAAAGGTCGAATGCCTGGTTGACCTCTTCAAGAGCCAAACGACGAATCTCGGCCTCCCGCCCCGTCTCTTCGATGGAGGAGATATCCACTGTTCGCAAAGGCAATGAGTATTCGTCTCTGATTACTTGCACCGGCTCATTGTCAACCGTTGCAAAACAGGTTCTGAGCACTTCTTGCCTGACAAGCAATTGTGGCTCTACGAAAATTCAAGTGGGTGCCCGCTGGATATGCGGGTTTAGCCGACTGAAGTCGAGCTTGCCAGCAAGCATGAAAATAACGGTGCGTATGGTGCGCAGCGATCGAAATCCGCGCGCTT
>Ga0247727_10005889_pt1 | contig 24428 bp, 18 predicted proteins | sample WisWelCaveWW1625_FD_202498 | JGI IMG/M metagenome (GOLD analysis project Ga0247727, IMG submission 202498) | Biofilm microbial communities from Wishing Well Cave, Virginia, United States - WW16-25 | ecosystem: Environmental > Aquatic > Deep subsurface > Groundwater > Cave microbial mat | place... | reverse complement strand
CGGAGATGTTCACCGTTTCGCGCGAGATCTCGACTGGTGAACAGGACGGTGGCTCCCCGAGTAGGACTCGAACCTACAACCCTCCGGTTAACAGCCGGATGCTCTACCATTGAGCTATCGGGGATCCGAAGCGAGTCGGTAGTGAATGCTGCGTGATCTTGAGATGCGGTCGACGCGGGTGTTGGGCCGCGGAAGGGCGGGTGATGTTAGAGGTGATCGGTCGTTTTGCAAGCGAGGGTTGAATCGGCTCTCTCGTATCTCGAGGACGACCCAAACACCTCACCCGGCCGCCTTCGCCTTGTTCTTGACCGGGGTCGCTTGCTCGACGGATTCCAAGGGCTCTGGGTTTGCCGCCGTTTTGACCTCGGCGGTACTCACTGAAGGAACCGATCGCTCCGCGTCGACTGTGCGTTCGGTCCCGCCGTGGCCGCCGACCTCGGGTTCGTTGCGAGCGCTTCGGTCCTCGCTCGGCTCCGAATCCACGTGGCCAAGGTCGCCGAGGTCCAGTCCGCTGAAGATGTCGCCCACCGCCGGCTCATTCGCAGTCGGGCGCTGCTCCTCGACCGGACCGAGCAGGAAGGTGAACAGCGCGTCGATCTCCTCCACGAGCCTGGGCCGCGGAACGATGCGGTCGATCTGGCCGCGCTCGATCAGGAACTCGGAGGTCTGGAAGCCCTCCGGCAGCTCCTGGCGGATTGTGTTCTTGATCACGCGCGGACCGGCGAACCCGATCAGCGACTTGGGCTCGGCCAGCACCACGTCCGCCATGGTCGCCCACGACGCGGTGACGCCGCCCGTCGTCGGATGGGTCAGGACGCTGATGGAAAGGCAGCCCGCGGCGTGAAACCGCCCCAGCGCGGCGCAGGTCTTGGCCATCTGCATCAGGGACAGGGTGCCCTCGTGCATGCGCGCGCCGCCGGAAGCGCTCATCAGGATCAGCGGCAGGCGCTGCTCGGTCGCAAGCTCGGTGATGCGCGCCACCTTCTCGCCGACGACGACACCCATCGACCCGCCCATGAAATTGAACTCGAGCGTGCCGACCGCGATCCGGCGCGTGCGCAGCCGCCCGAGCCCGATCACCATCGCCTCGTTGCGACCGGTCTTCTCGCGGGTCTTCGCCAGCTTCTCCGAGTACGGCGACTTGTCGTCGACGAACTGCAGCGCGTCGACCGCGATCATCCCGGCATCGATCTCCTCGAAGCTGCCCTCGTCGAGCAGGTAGCGCAATCGCTCGGAAGCGTCGATCTTGAAGTGAAAACTGCAGTTCATGCAGACCTTGCAGTTCTCGTCCAGCTCCTTGTTGAACAGCATCTTTTCGCACTCGGGACACTTGGTCCAGAGGTTCCCGGGCATCTCGCGTTTTCGGAATCTCATCCACGCCATGGGCGGCATCCCTGCACTTGCGTCATGACCTTGCCGGGGCGCACGAACGTTCCGCGCGCGCGCGCAGGTCCGCGATGGCCTGCCTCAGGTCGGGTGCTCCGAAGATCGCCGTTCCCGCGACGAATACGTTCGCGCCGGCCGCGGCCGCGCGATCGATCGTGTCGAGGCCGATGCCGCCGTCGATCTCCAGATCGCCCTGGAACCCGGCGCCGCGCATCCGCTCGAGCTTGGCAAGAACCTCGGGCATGAACTTCTGACCGCCGAAACCCGGGAACACGCTCATCACCAGGACCATCTCCACGTCGCGCAGGAACGGCAGCACCCGCTCGATCGCGGTGTTCGGGTTGAGCGAGATCGACGGCCGCCCGCCCGCCGCACGGATCGCATCGATCACCTTCTCCGGAGGATCGTCGGCCTCGACATGGAAGGTCAACGTCGCCGCTCCCGCCGCCACGTACTGGGAGGCGTACTGGAGCGGATTCTTGATCATGATGTGGACATCGAGCGGCCGGCGCGCCACCTTTGAGAGCGCCTGCACGACAGGGATCCCGACGGTGAGATTGGGAACGAAGTGCCCGTCCATGACGTCGACGTGCAACCAGTCGGCCCCGGCGTGCTCGACGCGGGTAACCTCGTCTCCCAGGCGCATGAAGTCCGCCGACAGGAGAGAGGGAGCAATCTTGACCGGCCGAGCCGTTGCGGTCGCCACCGTCGATCCTAGAGTTGAGCTGCGATTCGGGGGAAGCAACCCCAGTATAGGGAGAACACCGCAGCCTTGACCGTCTGCCGTCCGTTGCCGGCGCCGTTCTACGCAGGCTCGATCCTCGCGGTCGCGCGCCGCCTCCTCGGCCAGCTTGTGGTACGCGAGATCGACGGCCGCCGGCTGATCGGCCGCATCGTCGAGACCGAGGCTTACGCCGGCCGGCTCGACCCCGGCAGCCACAGCTTTCGCGGTCCGACCCAACGCAACCGCTCGATGTTCGGCGACCTCGGCCGCGGCTACGTGTACTTCACCTACGGGAACCACCACTGCTTCAACGTCGTCGCCGGAGAGCGCCGCTTCGCACAGGCGGTGCTGATCCGCGCGCTGGAGCCCCTGAGCGACCTCGAGATGTGGCGCAGCTTTCGTGCCGGCGCAACGCGTGCGCCGTCGCTCGCGCGCCGGATCCAGTCGGGCGCCATGGATGAAGATCTCACCAACGGCCCGGGCAAGCTGTGCGCGGCTCTTTCGATCGACCGGCGCCTCGACGGCGTGAGTCTCGTTCCGCCAGGTCCGCTCTGGCTCGCGCTCGGACCGCCGGTGAGCAGGGTGACCTGGACTCCTCGAGTGGGCCTTGGCTCGAATCCCGCCGCTCATTGGTTCTGGCGCTGCATCGACCGCGAATCGACCCACACGACGCCGCGCCCGGTAAGCTGGCGGTCGCGATCCCGGCCCTCTCCTTCGATCCGTTCCCTGATTGCACTCAGGGCTCGGCAGAAGGGCGAGTCCTTGCCGGGATCGTTCATGGTTTGCATTCCTGGGAAGGACGGGGTGTAGATGCGGGGGGCGTCAATGGCCTGGATTCCCGCGTTCGCGGGAATGACGGGGGGTCGCGTTCGCGGGACTGGCGGGGGCTCGCGCGTCAGGAAGGGCGGCGAAGGACCGCGACTCCGGGAAGCTCCTTGCCTTCGAGCACTTCGAGGAATGCACCTCCGCCGGTCGAGACGTGCGTGAACTTCTTCTCGAGCCCGTACTGGGTGATCACCGCCACCGAGTCGCCACCGCCGACCACCGTGAGACCTTTCACCGAAGCGATGGTCTCGGCAACCGCCTTGGTTCCCGTGGCGAACGCCTCCCACTCGAACACCCCCATCGGTCCGTTCCACACAATCGTCTTGCACGAAGCCAGAGCGCCGCAGTACTGCTCAATCGTCCGCTTGCCGATGTCCAGCCCCATCAGGCCGTCGGGGATGTCGGCTCCCGGCACCTCGATTGCCGCGGCGCTCGAGACGAACTCCGCCGCCGCGACGTGATCTTCCGGCAGCAGAAAACGAAGCTGACGCCGCTGTGCCTTGTCGAGCGCCCGGCGCGCCACCTCGAGCTGGTCTTCCTCGCACTTGGACTTGCCGATCCTGTGACCGAGTGCGCGCAAGAACGTGTACGCCATTCCGCCCCCGACGACCAGAAGGTCGACCAGCTCGAGGAGCTGTCCGACCACCAGGATCTTGTCGGAGACCTTGGCACCGCCCAGGACTGCCGCGAAGGGCCTTAAAGGTGCGGACAGGAGCCGGTCGAGGGTTGCGATCTCCTTTTCCATCAGCAGACCGGCAGCGCGCTTCTCCTGCGCCAGCAGCTCGGCGACGCCGACGACGCTGGCGTGCGCCCGGTGCGAGGTGCCGAACGCGTCGTCGACGTACAGCTCGGCGTGCCTGCCCAGGGCCCGGATGAACTCCGGGTCGCCCTTGGTCTCGCCCGGATGGAAGCGCAGGTTCTCGAGCAGCACGACGTCGCCCGACTTCATCGCCGCGACCGCATCGTCCGCTTCCTTGCCGATGCAATCGCGCAAGATCTTCACGTCGCGCTGAAGAAGCTCCGAGAGACGCCTTCCGACCGGTTCGAGGCGCAGGCTGTCGTCGGGTTTGTCCTTGGGCCTGCCCAGGTGGGAGGCGAGGATCACCTTCGCTCCCCGCTCGATCAGATCGCGGATCGTCGCCAGGGATTCCCGGATCCGCGTGTCGTCACGGATCGCGCGCCGCTCGTCCAGAGGCACGTTGAAGTCGACGCGGACGAAGACCTTCTTGCCCGAGACGGGCAGATCCTCAAGTCGCCGCAGTGCCATCACGCCCGCTCATTTCTTGTCATGCGCATACTTGATCAGATCGCACACGCGCATCGAATAGCCCCACTCGTTGTCGTACCAGGCGAACACCTTGACCATGTTGTTGTCGATGATCATCGTCGAGTCGGCGTCGAACACGCTCGAGTGGGGGTTGCCGATGACGTCGGAGGAAACCAGAGGATCCTCCGAGTACTCGATGATCCCCTTCATCGGACCCTCGGCCGCCGCCTTGACCGCGGCGTTGACCGATTCCTTGGTGACCCCACGCTTGAGCCGGGCGACCAGGTCGACGATCGAGCCGTTGATGACCGGAACGCGCAGGGCGATGCCGTCGAGCTTGCCCTTGAGGTCAGGAAGCACCTTGCCGACGGCGCGCGCCGCGCCCGTCGTCGTCGGGATGATGTTGACCGCCGCCGCGCGCGCGCGCCGGAGGTCCTTGTGGATCTGGTCGGCGATCCGTTGATCGTTGGTGTAGGCGTGGACCGTCGTCATCAGCCCGTGCTCGATGCCGAAGCTGTCGTGCAGCACCTTGGCGATCGGCGCCAGGCAGTTGGTCGTGCACGAGGCATTGGACAGGATGCGATCTTCCGGCCGGAGGGCGTGCTCGTTCACTCCCATCACCACCATCCGATCGACCTCGTCCTTGGGCGGCACGGTCAGAACGACCTTCTTCGCGCCGGCCTTTATGTGCTTCTCACACTCCGCCTTCGAGGTGTAGATCCCGGTCGACTCGACCGCGAAGTCGATGTTCATCGCCGCCCAGGGAAGATTGGCCGGGTCCTTCTCCGCGCACACCTGGATCTTCTTGCCGTCGACCTCGAGAGCGCCCTCTCCACCGCGCACCTTCGCCGCAAAGCGTCCCATCACCGAGTCGAACTTGAGCAGATGCGCCAGGTGAGCCGGGTCGCTCAAGTCGTTGATGGCGATCACCTCGAAGTCCTGCGGCCGCTGCCACATGATGCGGAACACGGTTCGTCCAATGCGGCCAAAGCCGTTGATGCCGATGCGGATCGCCATCTCGAGAGATCTCCCTGTTCGCTTCTGATCTCAGCACGCCATTCCACTCCCGGCGCGCGGTTGGGTAAAAAGGCCAGAAGTGTAGCGAAGTGTGTTCCGGTCGAGGACCGAGGGTCGTACCGGCATGAGATCAACGGCGCCGACGTCGTCCCCACCACGGATTCCCACGCTGGGGGCACCCCCCCACGCGGGCCCGATCGTCGTCGCCGTATCGGCGGGCCCCGACTCGACCGCGCTTTTGCTGCTGCTCGAGCGCGACCTCTCAAAGAGCCGCCTTCATCTGGTACACATCGCTCACGGCTTTCGACCCAGCGAGAACGCCGCCGAGATCGAGCTTCTGCGAGCACTCTCTCGTGATCTGCAAGTTCCATTGACGGTGATCGAGGCACCTTCTCCGCCGCGCTGGAGCCCTGGGTCCAAGATTCCCGAGGGATGGGCGCGCGAAGTCCGCTATCGACTTCTTGGCGAGGCGGCGAGCAGCCTCGGCGCGCGCGTGATCGCCGTCGGACACAGCCGCGACGATCAGACCGAGACGCGGCTGCTCAATCTCTTGCGAGGCGGCGACCTGCGCGCCCTCTCCGGGATGAGACCCGTCCGGCCGCTCAAGGACGGCATCGTTCTCTGGCGGCCGCTCCTTGCGATTCCGCGCACCGCTCTCGTTCGACACCTCAACGCATGCGGCCGGCCCTACGTCCTCGACTCGAGCAACCAGGACCAGAGGCACGTCCGCAACAAAGCCCGAGCCCGCTTGCTTCCCGAGCTCCGAGCACGCCGGGATGAATGGCTGCTGCACGAACGCCGTCTTGGAATCCTTGCAGGGCGCGCTCTCGACCGGGTCGAGCACCAGCTGGACGTCGCGATTGCAGGCAGCCGTGCCGCGACGATCGTCCCGCGAGCATTGCTCCTCGATGTCCGCCCATTCACCGGTTTCTCCGCCGAGCTGTTTCACCATCTTCTGGAACGAGCTCTCCACCTGCTCGGAGCGACGGAAGGCCGCTCGAAGTTGAAAAGGTCCCACGGTCGCTCCCTGCATTCACTGCTGGCCTCAACATCCGGCGGGCGCGCGTGCCTCGGTGCAGCCCTCGTCGAACGCTCGGGGATGTGGCTCCTGATCGCCGCGCAACGCTCGCGGCACCGATGGGAAGGCTCTCCTGCTCTCGAGGACCCACTTGTCTACGCGCACCCGCTGGCAGGATGGAGCTTGCGGATCCGTCCCCTCTCCCGATGCGGCGAGCCCGATCTCCCCGCATCGAACGGCGAGGTCGCTGCGTGTTTGCGGGCCCGTGGCGCGCTGCGGGTACGGCCGCGTCGTTGCGGCGATCTTGTGATCAGCCCGCAAGGGCATCGCAGAGCCCTCAAGCAGCTCTTTCAAGACGCAAGGGTGCCGCGCAGCGAGCGCGAGCTGTGGCCGGTTCTCGAGGATGACGGCGGGATCGTCTGGGTGCCGTACCTGTCGGCGTTGCCGGAGAATCCTTGCGAGTGTGAGGCCATGGTGCCCACGCATCGAGTTTCGTGGTCCGGGCTGCCCGACCCATGGAGACGAGCCGCGCTCTCCACTGCAAGTGAGTCGGATTGATCTACCTAGCCGTCATTCCCGCGAAAGCGGGAATCCAGTTTCATGGACGGCAGGCGCGCGCAAAGTGAACGGCATTACGCCTCGCCCTAGAAGCGGGCTAGGCTTTTTTCTAGAGGTGGCGCTCCGCAGCACCTACGGCGTCAGCGAAGGGCGAAGAGGTTGCCGCCGCCGTCTCCGGCCAGGAAGATCCCGCCCTCAGGGATCGATGGAACGTGCGTGAGCCCTTCGATCGAGAAGCGCGCGACCTCCTTGCCGGATTGCGCATCGTGCACGGCGACCGCCGTGCCGGCCAGCGCGACGTAGCACTGGCTGCCGATGCGGCTGATCAGGCGCTTGCCGTTTTCACACGACCAGCGGATGGCGCCCGACTGCTGGTCGAGGGCGATCAGGCGGCCTTCCGCGGCGCAGTACACATCTCCTCCCGCTGCGACCGGCCGCGCCGGCGCAAGCTCGCACTCACATGGAGTCTTCCAGCGAACCAAGCCGCTGCGCGCATCGATGCAGTGGAAAAAGCCGTCTTCGGCCGCAAACAGAAGGTTGTCTCCAGAGATCGTAAGACCACCCGTCAGATGCGTTCCGCGCAGTTCGGTCGTCCAGTTGGCCCGAGCCGGCCGCGGAAGAGCCGCGTGCCACGGAGCAAGTGCGAGGAGCGTGCCATCATTGGTCATCGCGATGACCTGGATCGCCCCTCCGGTTCCATGGGTGATCAAGTCGAGGACCGGCGAGCTCGTCGGATAGTGCCACCCGCCGACCCCGGTCTTCGGGTCGAGGCTCTGGATGCCGTAGGGGGCGTCCCGGCCCACGAACACCGTCCCGCCCGCAGCGACACCATCACAAGATGGCCAGAAGTTCAGGTGCAGAAGGGGCCGCTCGATCAGGCGGGCGCCGCTGTCGCGATGAACGCTGACCAGATCGTCGCCTCCGACCACGGTCACCGAGTTCTCGCTGACGCCGATCTCCTGGCTCAATGGGAGGCCGAAATCGACGACCCAGCGATGGACGCCGTGCTCCTTGTCCAGCGCTCGTACCATATGGTCGTTGTCCTGGACCAGCACCAGATCTTCATGGACCTCGATCCGGCGGTCGACGCACGGCCGGGTGGTCGCATGGCTGAGGTTCAATCGCCACAGCTCCCCCTTCTCAAAGCGTCCGGTCGCGAGAAGTCGTTCGATGCTCGGCTCGATCGCCTTGGGCCCTCGGGCCTCGACCGGCTCTACTTCGGAGGAGCTTGCGCACCCGAGCATCAAGAACAACGACAGACACCCGGTCGAAAGAGCGGCCCGTGTCGTGAACCGGGCCTGCCAGAGGTGGGAAGGCGCTTGCTCGCGGCTTGAGGGCATGTTCTTTGAGGTCTTCATGGGACTTTCGAACTTCCTCACTCAAGGACGGGTTGAAGAAACGCCATGGCGTTCGAATCGTTGCAGAGAAACATGGCAGAGAAACACTGCGCCGCCCTGCGACTGGCATCCGGCCAAGTCTGGCGTTACCTTGAGAAGGGATTCCGGTAACACGGCCGGCAAGGGGGGCCGGAATATCCAGGTGTTCGGGTGGAAAATCAAGCTTCGGCCGCGCTCATCGCCCCACCTGGTACCGGGCCGTCGGCCGGTTCCTTGGCGGAAAAAGTGAGCTCACTGTCCAGCCTTCAGCGCGAAAGACTGAAGCTCAACTGGGAGGCGGTCGTTCAGCGCATCCGGACCGCAGAGAGCGCTGCCCGCCGCAAGGAAGGCTCCTGCCGCCTGCTCGCGGTCGTCAAGAATCAGCCCGACGAGGTGGTCGAGGCCCTGCTCGAGCTCGGCCAGCACGACGTCGCCGAGAACCGGGTCCAGCCTCTGCTTCAGCGGCCGGAGGCATTGAGAACCCGGGCACGCTTCCACCTGGTCGGCCCCTTGCAGAGCAACAAGGTGAAGAAGGCCGCTCCGTGGATCCATTCATTCCATGGGCTCGATTCGCTCCGGCTCGCGAACCTCCTGGATGCCGAGATGGCAGTCAAGGGACGGGTCCTCGAGGTGTTCCTGCAGATCAACATCAGCGGCGAGCAGAACAAGCACGGCTGCCCGCTCGGGCTCGCCTCGACTCTGGCCGTCGGCGTCCAGCGCCATGCGCACCTCAAGGTCATAGGATTGATGGGCATGGCCGCGATCAGCGAGGATCCAGGCGACTCGCGACCGGCTTTCCAGAGGCTTGCAGAGCTTGCGTCCGAAATGCAGCGCCAGAACGTGCTCCCGGAGGATGCCCGCGAGCTGTCGATGGGCATGTCGAACGACCTCGAGCCGGCGGTCGAGGAAGGAGCCACCGTCGTGCGCGTGGGCAGCGCCCTTTTCGCCGGGCTGAAGACCGCCTCCGTGCATGATCCAGAGGATTCCGCCGAAGGGCCCGATTCGTGAGGACCGGCTGTGCCGATGCTGCTGTTTGAGAACGGACCTCGCCGCGGCGCCGGCGTCGAGGTCAATGCAGGAGTGAGCTACACGATCGGACGCGACGCCGCCTGCGACATCGTCGTCCAGGATGAGCTGGTCTCGCGCCAGCACTGCAAGATCAAGGAGTTCAAGGGCGCCTGGTTCGTCCGCGACAGCGAGAGCCGCAACGGCGTCCTGCTCAACGACCGGCCGATCACCCAGGCCCAGATCAATTTCGGCGACAAGCTGCAGCTCGGCGGCCAGGTGCTGACCTTTCTCGAGGAAAGCCTCGAGCAGATCCGCAAGGAACGCATGCTCGGCGGCTACCTCCTGCGCGAGCACATCGGCCGCGGCGGCATGGGAACGGTCTACCGGGCCTTGCAGGTGTCCCTCGACCGCGAGGTCGCCCTGAAGATCCTGTCTCCCGACCTCGTCAAGGACCCTGCCTTCGTCGACCAGTTCCGCCGCGAGGCGCGCGCCGCCGGTCAGCTCAACCATCCCAACATCGTCCAGGTGTACGACGTCGGCGAGGAGGGGTCGACGTTCTTCTATTCGATGGAGTTCGTCGAGGGCGGGAGCATCGAGGATCGGTTGCGCAAGGACGGCAGGATCACCCCCGCAGAGACGATCGACATCGCCATCCAGGCCGCCCAGGCGCTCGAGTTCGCCGAATCGCGCTCGATCGTCCACCGTGATCTCAAGCCCGACAATCTGATGATCACCCTGGACGGACGGATCAAGCTCGCCGACCTCGGCCTCGCGCTTTCGCTGTCGAGCAAGAGCACCGACCAGGCGCGCCAGCCCATCCTGGGCACTCCGCACTTCATCTCGCCCGAGCAGGCGCTGCGGCGCGACGTCGACATCCGCAGCGACATCTATTCGCTGGGCGCGACTCTGTACCGGATGCTGACGGGGACCACCGTTTTTCACGGCGCGAGCGCCGAGGAGATCATTCGCAAGGCAGTCCGCGAGCCGCCACGGTCGTTGCGTGATCTCGCGCCCGAGGTTCCCGAGAAGCTGGCCGCGGTCGTGCACCGCATGCTCGAGAAGGACCCGCAAGACCGCTTCGCCTCGGCGACCGAGCTGCGCGAGAGCCTCGAGGCTCTGCAGCGCCATCCGGGACGGACGATCGCCTTGTGGGCGGCCAGCGTGGTCGCGGTACTGGCTCTGGGTTGGGTCGGCTATCTACTGATTCGCGGCCCCGAGAAGGAGATCCAGCGCATCGTCGAGGAGGATGTGACCTCCAAGCAGGCGGCGTTCGCGGCCAAGTCCGAGCTGGAGAAGACCCAGATCGAGCTGCGCGCGGTGCGCAGCTATTACGAGTTGGTGGTCGACGGGCTGCTCGCCAACGAGCGCGCGGCGGGTCTGACCGCTCCCGTACCCGAGCTTCCCGGAAACCTCGAGCCGGCGCGGACCGCGGCGGATCGTGAGGTCCTGCGCGACCTGCTGCAAGGCTGGCTGGAGGATCCCGAGTTCCAGTTCCTCGACATCGGCGAGCGCGAGCAGGCGGAGCGCATCCTGCAAGCCCTGCGGCAAACGATCGAGGAGGACCAGCGCCTCCTCGCTGCCGCGGAAGTCGCGGAGGCCGAGCAGATCGCAACACTTTCGGAAACGGTGAATCAGGCGCTGGCCGTTCCCGACTTCGCCACGGCCGTATCGGCGATCGCCGCGTTGCAGCCGACGCCCCGCATCAGCCAATCTCTGCTGGACGCTTCCCGTCGGCACGTCTCGGAGCTGCGCCGCCGAGTCGAGAGCGAGATCGAGCGGATCTATCTGGCACATCGGCAGGAGATCGAAGACGCTGCGGCACGGCGCGATCTCGACCGCTGGGTGCGGGCCTGTGAGTACGGGCTCAAGATCTTCGGCGACGTGCCGAGCTCGCTCCCCGAAAACGATGCCGCCCTGCTCTCCGCTCCGCACCAGTGGCTGACGCAGCAACATCAAGTCGCCTGCACCGAACGCGACCGGGCGCTCAACCTCGCCGATCGGGACGATCTCAGAACTCTGATCACGACCTTCGGAGATGCCTACCGCACGCCCCTCCTCGGCCTCGACCTCGCGTCGGCGGCCGCGGCCCTCGAGAATGGCCGGCTTGCCCTCAAAGGCGATCGCTATGCGCCTTCTTTCCAGCCGGCCGCGGACTTCGTCGCCCGCGGCGCGGACGTCCTCGAGCGTTTTCTCGGGTCGCTGGAGCGCGGTGAGCTGCCGTCCGAGCCGAAGGTGCGCGCCGCCTCGATGCGCACGCCGGCGGAGCTGGTCGGTTTCGAGCGCGACAGCCAGTCACTGAAGCTCCGGGTGAAAGCGGCGGTCGGGGAGACCAGCATGTCGATCAAGCTGCAGTCGTTCGCCACTCCCGACGGCCTGCGCCAGCTCCTGTGGAATCGGATGACGCTCTCCCCGGAAGAGACTCTCGACTGCTGCGGCCTGATGGTGGAGTTGCAGGTGGCGCAGTGGGCCGAGGCCATCCTTGAGCTTCGCAAGTCCGTTGACGGGTACAAGGAGACCACGGGCTGGAATGAGGCACTCTCGATCGGAATCGCCACCGACTCCGAGGTGCCCGACCTCCTCACGACGATCGACTCGATGATGCGCGACTTGCCGCGCGAGCACGCCGACCGGGCGGAGGCGATGCGCGACCTCGCCCTCGCCGAGATGGAATGTTTCCAGGGCGTCCAAACGGCGCTCTCTCCGTTCTTGATGGGATCAAGCTCGATCGGCTGGACCGCGGCGGCGCGCCAGATCCAGGATCTGTTCCGTGAGCACCGCTCGCGTCACCTGCTGCGCGCGATCTATCCGCTGATCGATTCGTCCTTCCAGTTTCCCCTGGTCGGAGGATGATCGGACTTCCGCCCCGAGAGGAGGATTCGTGACCCTGCGCCTCGTGGTCCTCTTGTCGGGCACCGGCAGGACTCTCGCGAACTTCCTCGAACGCCGTTCGAAGGGGAGACTGCCCGCGGAGGTGGTCGGCGTGATCTCCTCGCACGAAACAGTGCGGGGCTGCCAGATCGCCACGAGCGCCGGCATCCCGCTCTCGGTCGTGAAGAAGCGGCAGGGCCAGTCCTCCCGCAACTACGGCCTCGCCCTCGCCGAGGAGATCGACCGCTTCAAACCCGACCTGGTCGCGATGGCGGGCTTCGTCCATCTCTGGGAGATTCCCGCGACCCTTGCAGGAAGGGTGATGAATGTCCATCCGGCCCTCCTTCCGGCATTCGGCGGAAAGGGTTACTACGGCCATCACGTCCACGAGGCGGTCGCTCGCTCCGGCGTGCGCTTCAGCGGCTGCACCGTGCATTTCGCCGACAACGAGTACGACCACGGTCCGATCATTCTGCAGCGGGTCGCCGAGATCCTGTGGAACGAGGACGCGGACTCGATCGCCCGGAAAGTGCTCGCACTCGAGTTCGAGGCCTACCCCGAAGCCATCTCCCTGTTCGCCGAGGATCGACTGCGCATCCACGGGCTCAAGGTCGAGATCCTCCCGCCGCGAAACGGTTGAGGGCTTCCTCCGCCTCCGGTCGGAATTCTTTCCGTTGCCGTCGAGTCGGCGGGTCCGTGCGTTGGGTCGGGGCACGTCCGTGACCGAAGCGATCTCCTATGTCGAGCGCCGAGCTCCTGCACCAGATCGCACGAACCGCAGATGGCCTGTTCGGGTCGGTGGATGCAGGCACGGACCCCGGACTCGTGCGCTACTGCGCCGCGCTCGAGAACGAGTCCCTCGACCGGTGGCGGGCCTTGGGCGCGCGCGAGCTCTTGCAGCGTCTCTCCGAGCGCCGGCTGCTCCTCATCGGCGACCACCATCGATCACCACTGGTTTCGAGGAAGATCACGGCGATCATCGCCGGTCTGTCGGCGCGGGCCGGCAGGCTCGAGGTCGCCCTGGAGTGCATCCCGGAACGTCTGCAGGGTCTTCTGGATCTCTACCTTGCCCGAAGCATCGAGGAGGCGGAGCTGCGGCGCGCGCTGGCGCACGAAACCTCCTGGAGGAGCGGCTTTGCCCTGGTGCGAACTCTGTTGCGCTGGGGACGCGTCGCCGGACTTGGCCTCGTCGCCATCGGCAGCGAGGCGCCCGCACCTCGTCAGCGCGACGCGCACATGGCAAGCGCTCTGCTTCGCCGCCTCCGGCGCCATCCGCGCCGACTCCTGGCGGTGGTGGTCGGCGAATCGCACCTGGCCCTCGAGCATCTGCCCGGCGCCCTCGAGCATTCCGATCCCGGACTCGCATTCAATCGCGTGCTGGTCAACGACCGCCGCGGCTTCGATCGCACGCTGCGCCTGCAGCGGCGCGCCTTTGCCTTTGAGACCCAGGACAACACCTTCATGGTGTACAACGGCTCCCCGATCGAAAAATCCTTCCACGAAGACGTCGCCGCAAAGCGAGAACGACAGACGGCCATCGAAAGATCGGTGACCTTGGGTCGCTTCCTGGTGCATTCGCTCGGGCTTTCCGCGCACCTTGACCCGGCGAAGGCCCACTGGTTCGTGGCCGAGCCTGCCGCCTATTCACGTTTTCTCCGAGGCCGCCTTTCTCTGAATGGCGAGCCATCCGTCCCCGCGCACAGAGAAACCTGCGCAACCACCGATCCGCTCGCCATCCACCTGGTCGACGCCCGCCCGCAATCCTGCGCGGCCGGTGCGCTGCTCTGGCTCGTCTGCGCCCTCGATCCTGGGAAGCCGGTGTCGTCGGACGTTCAATCGATGCTGGCAACCCTCGCAAGGTTCTTGATCGACCTCGAGCCTCTGTTCAATGACGTGACCGCGGGTGAGGTGGACCCGCGATCCTCCTCGGCCCGGCGTGCTTGTGAAAAGGCCCGTCGCATCTTTCACTTCATGGTCGAGCAGCCCGACCCACGCACATTCCTCCGGCGACTGCTCGAAGCCCCTGACCAAACACCCTGATGCCATCGACCGGCTGCGGGCCAAGCGGCCGGCAAACCACTCCAAGTCACGCCTCGTTACTCATCATTGCCCTCGCGAATCCTCCCCTCACGAATCACCTGCAAGGCGCGAATAAGAGCTTCCAACGTCCTCGACGCGTCACCGTGCCTTGTCAGGTGCATTCGTACACAAGCCTCATCACTCAGTATTCGTACAGCGGTTTTCCGTTCGAGCCCAGGCGCCTGGAGTTGGCGCGGAAGTGTCCGGTCTTCACGTGATAGATCCAGCCGGTGGTCTCGGTCGGCTGGACTTCCTGGGTGTCGAGGAACAGCACCGAGGACATGCCGTTGAACGGATTGGGTGGAAGAGCCGCCTTGAGATAAGGACCACATTCACCATTCGGGTCGGGGGCGCCGCTCTGCTGGGACTTGCGCAGGAGCTGGCGAATGAATGCCGAATCCCGGGATTCACCCTCGGCGCCGGCGGGAAACAGCCCCCCGTGATCGGCGCGGTAGGACTCGATCGCCTGGCGCACGACCTGAAGATCCCCGCGCAGCGCCAGCTCTCTGGTTTCCATTCCCAGGCAACGGTGCTGCGCGACCAGCGCAAAGGCGAGCACGCCGAGCATCACGAGGACGATTCCAAGATCGACCACCACAGTGCCCCGCTGCCGGGCCTTCAGGGATGTTCCTCTGTGAAGAATCAACCTCGCCGCAACTTCCCGCCCCGCGCAAAGGCCATGGGCAATGTTTTCCTTCTCGCGCCCACTGTCACGAAACGAGCATCGACCAGCGACCCGGCCGTTCTTGATCCCAGGCTCCATGCGCCTCGCATCAGGCTCCTAGCCGGCGAGGGCAGCCTTCGGCAGCACGGCCCGGTCGAGCTTTTTCAACCCCGGGACCGTGACTCCGAATCCGGCCTCGTCCTCCAGCAGCCAGCTCTCTCCGCCATGGATCGAGAGAAGCTCGCGGGCGCGCTCGACCTCGGCGCTCGCCTCCTCCGTGGCGGCCCGGGCCGATCCCGCCCGTAACTCGAGGCAGGTGAGTCCGGCGTACTGCCGAACCCGGAGCACCGCCTCATTGCCCTCGATCCCTTGCTGCAGAGTGTGTCCCAGCAGAGCCGTCAGGCAATGGAGCAGAGTGGCCCGGTCGATGTCGAGCTCTTCGTCCTCCTGGCACAGCTGCACACGCACGCGAACGTCGAGAGCCTTGAGCAGCGAGCGGTGGCCCGAAAGCAATGCCTCCAGAATCGGCGTCAATCGAGCCCGGCACTCCGTCCAGACGGGGTCGACTTTGTCCTCGAGGAAATCCTGAAGCAGATGGTCGAGGCGCTCGCTCTCGTCGCGGACCGCCTCCGCTGCCGAGCGCAACTGCTCCTCGCTCATTCCCTGAAGCCTCGACCCGACCTGGCGCAATGAGTTCAAGGGAATCCGGATCTCCTCCTCGAGCACGTGGACCAACTGCCGCCAGTTCCCCGATTCCGTCTCCGGGCCGGGTGGGGCGATCCTCTGGACCTCGATCATCGACTCACTGACCAGTGACTGCAGCGCGGCGCGATTGCGCTGGCGCTCCTCCATCAGGAAACGCACGAGCTGGCGTACGGCCCTCTCCAGAAACGCGACCGCGAACCCGATCGCAACCAGCTGCGCGACCCGCAAGGGTGTCTGATCGAGGATGCCGCGTACGGACTCTCCCCATGGCATCCGCGACAGGAAGTCGATTCCCGATACAAGCAGGATCAGCCACAGAGCAGACGACAGACTCTGCAGCCGCGGCCCGAACCTGCGGGTCGCGACCACGGCGCGACGCAGCGCAAACTGCAAGGACGCGCACAGGCCCATCACCAGGACGTCGAGGCCGACGACCGGTTCCCAGGCGGCGGCGCTGCTCAGCGCCGCCAGCGACACCGCCCCGATATACGCCAGCGAGCGGCGAAACACACGCCGCTCTTCCCCGTTCCAAGAGTTCATGGCCCCACCCTGATCCCGTGTTGGAGGCCCTTTCGGTATCGGGCGGGCGCCTTTGCGGGAGATTCTCAGCAATCGCGAGGAGAATTTGCTTCCATTGAAGCGATGCGGCGGGCGCATTCGAGCGAGGCTCGCATCGGCAGGGCACCCTTTTCGATGTGACATTCAAGGCTGCTCGCCTGCCAGGGCTCGCCATCGATCTGGACGAACTGTACGCCGTCCACGCGCACCGATCGGGCATCGAGGCAGCCGGCGTCCGGGAGCCGCGGCAAGGATTTCCTCAGAAACGCGTGCACCACTCGCAGCGGGCGCGCCGCAATCGGGTCGCGCAGATAAACGACGGTCAGGCGACCGTCGAAAGGGTCCGCCTGCGGGCTCAGGATGAAACCTCCGGCGTAGTGGCGCGCGTTCAGGATGGCGACGTAGCTCACCCCGCCCAGAGGGACGCCGTCGACCTTGAGCTGAAATCGATCGCCACGTCGTTCCACCTCCGCCTGGCTCAGCGCCGCCAGGAGGTACGCGATCCGCGGCAGGCCTTTGCACTTTTGCCGCCAGCGGTGGAACTGATGGACCGCCAGCGCATCCAGCCCGGCGCTGACCATGAACGTGAAGCGCCGGCCGTTACACTTTCCCAGGTCATATGGAACGACGCGCCCGGCGCGAATCGCGCGGAACGCCGCCGCCCGTCGGAGAGGGATTCCGAGGTCGCGCGCGACGACGTTGCCGGTTCCGCAGGGAAGGATCGCGATCGGACAGAAGCCCTGGTCGAATCGGCCGACGAGCTGATGCAGTGTCCCATCTCCGCCGACGACCCAGCATTCCTTCCAGTGCGAAGGGTCCACAGAGACCTCTCGGCCGTCGAGCGAGTGCAAGTTCCCCTCCTTCGAGGTGGAGGCCAGTGCAAACGCCTCACCCTCCTCCTCCAGCCGGGATCCGGCCCATCGAGCCCAGCGCTCGGCCCGGCCGCTTCCGGACGCCGGATTGAACACCAGAAGAATCCTCGAGGGCTGCTCGGGCATCGTCACACCGTTCGAAGGAGCGCGAGCCGAAGAGCCCTCCCCTCCGTCCGTTCCGTTGAACTTCGCACCTCGTAGCTCGTTCGAGACTTCAGCCACATTTGGGCACCGTCGGCCGGATCTGCGAGAATCGGCTCGCGTCCGCGCCACGCGAGCGGGACCTTGGAGCTCTTCATGAGTCGTTTCTGGTGTTTCATTGCGCTGTTTCTGCTCCCCTCGCCGATGCTGAACGCTGTCCCCCAGGGCTCCGAGCTGAAGGACGTCGTCGACGCGGTCCTCGAGAGCCTGGAGCAGCGCCAGCAAGCGGATGGCTCCTACGGAGACCTCAAGACCACCGCCAAGACGATCCTCTCGTTCTCCCGTTCCCACCGCGAGTATGGCCCGGCCGACGGACCGTTCTATCGCGCGGCCTTGAAGTGGGTCGAGGGAAAGGTTCAGGACGACGGTTCGGTGCGGGCGGCGGGGCTCTCATCCGCGGCCGCGAGTGAGTGGGCCCTCCGTGCAATGCGCGCGTCGCCTTCCGGAGGCGACAGTGACTGCCTGCACCGGGCCGAGGCCTGGATCGTGGCGCACCCAGGCGGGCTCACCGATTCCGAGAGACGCGAGCTCGAGACTTCGGCGGAGACCATGAAGAAGGACCTGGAGAGGCTGCTCTCGGCGCTCCAGGAATCGGGAGCGCTCCCGAACGCGGAGGTCGGAGCACTCCTTTGGCAGCTGTGCCCGATCGTCGAGGAGCTGAGCCTCTGCGCATCCGGTCTCACCGTCGACATCCAGGGACCGATGCGTGGAGCGCACTGGAGTGCGGCGACTTCTCGTGTGCTGTTCGAGCAGACCCATTGGCAATCGATGGTCAAAGCTGCTCCGAGCGAGGTCCTTGCCGACTTCGCCCGCATCCTCTCCTCCTGCGCCAGGGTGTCGCCTCCGGCCAGGGAGGAGAAGACCAAGGCCCCTGCAGGCGGGTCTGCTCGCGAGCGTCCGGCCGATCTCGAGGACGACTATCTCCAGGCCGCGACCGCTGCTCTGGAATTTCTGAAGACCCAGCAGAAGGACGGCCGTTTCCTGTTCATGGGGGAAGCCGATCCGGGAATCACGGCGATGGCGCTGGCAGCGGTGATTCGCACCAGTCGCAATCTTGGAGCGGCGCTTCCCGAGTACGTCGGGCCGGGCCTCGACTGGCTGAAATCGCTGCAGGATTCGGACGGCAGCATCCACAACGGCTCGCTCAAGGTCTACGTCACTTCCGCGTCGATCCTCGCTTTCGAGGATGCCGCCAGGCCACAGGACCAGGACTCGATCGCCCGGTCCGCGGAGTACTTGAAGCTCACCCAGAGCGACGAGGGTGAGGACTACGATCCGGAACGCGACTGGGCCTACGGAGGCATCGGCTACGGCGGCGACCTCCGCCCGGATCTTTCGAACACCCAATTCGCACTGGAGGCGATGCGCCGCTCCGGAATGAGCGAGAAGGACGAGGCCTTCTTGAAGGCGATCGCTTTCCTGCAGCGCTGCCAGAACGACCCCGAGGTCAACCCTCGAGAGGTCGTGCGCGGCGACGGCAAGCGGGTCGAGTCAGGCACGGACGGAGGGGGCGTCTACTCTCCCGGAGACAGCAAGGCGGGTCTCACTGAGACCGCGAACGGAAGGTACGTCGCACGATCGTACGGCTCGATGACCTATGCCTTGCTCAAGAGCTACATCTTCTGCGGTCTGTCCCTCGACGATCCAAGGGCGCGGGCGGCACTTCAATGGATCGAGGGTCATTACACGCTCGAGTACAACCCAGGCTTCGACCGCGAGCGCTCGCCCGGCTCCGAGTACCAGGGTCTGTACTACTACTACTTCACGATGGCCAAGACCCTCGACCTCGCCGGGATCGAGAAGATCACGACCCGGCCGGAGCAAGGCCAGGCGGCACGTGCCCACGACTGGCGCAAGGAGCTCGCCTCGCATCTCCTCGGGCTCGCGTTCCGCGAAGGCTACTGGAGCAACACCCGCAACGAGCGCTGGTGGGAGGAGGACCCGGTGCTCGCCACCTCCTACGCCCTGGTGGCCCTCGATCACTGTCTGTTTCCCAAGGACCGCGGCGGAAACTGACGATGCAGCAAAGCCTGATCGGAGGCCTTGCCCTCTGCACCTTGCTGTCCGGCTGTGCAAGAGTCGACGAAACCACCCCCGCGCGCAACGTCGTTCTGATCACTCTCGACACCCTGCGCGCCGATCGCCTGGGCTCCTACGGCAATCAGCGTTCGCTGACTCCCGCTCTCGATCGTATCGCCGAGCGCGGCACGCGCTTCGAGCACGCCGCCGCGCCGATGCCCGAGACCGGCCCTTCGCACGCATCGATGTTCACAGGTCGGTACCCTTTGCACCACGGCCTGACGAACAACCTCTTAGGCCTCGACCAGGGAGTCGAGACTCTCGCCGAGATCCTGAGGAACGGAGGCGTGGCCACGGCCGCGTTCTACAACGTCTTCCCGTTCGGTGACGCCAAGGTCACGCAGGGATTCGAGACCCGGGTGGAGGACGTCGGCCACCATGCCATCGGCGTCAACGGGTCCTTCGACGGCTGGCTCGACGAACTTCCTGAGGATCGCCGGTTCTTTGCCTGGTTGCACTTCTACATCGCTCACACCCCACTCGAGCCCCCCGAGGAGTTCCGCCAGCGGCTGGTAAGACATCATTACCAGGGACCGCTGGACTTCTCTTCGAGGACGCGCATGCGCATCCACACCGGCGAGATCCCGGTCCCGCCGCTTTACGCGGAATCCTTCAGCGACTGCTACGACGCGGAAGTGGCGTACGCGGACAGCAAGGTGGAGGAAGCGTTGCAGATTCTCGAGCACCAGCATCGCGCGCGGGGGACCCTGGTGGTGGTGGCGGCCGACCATGGCGAGAGTATCGAGGGCAGGACGCTGGGACTGCACGCGTTCGTCCTGCGGCAATCGACGATGCGGGTGCCCCTGTTGATGATCGGCCCGGGGGTCCAAAAGGGCCGATCCATTCCCGACGTCGTTGAGCTGGTCGACCTTTTTCCGACCATCCTCGAAGTGTTCGGCTCGCCCGTCCCCTCGAGCAACCAGGGAAAGAGCCTCTGGCCGGTTCTTCGAGGCGAAGAGAGATCTCCCCGGACTGCGTTCGGCTCGCTGCCGACGCTGATGGAGGAGCACAATCTGGGTCAGGGCCCGGGCCGCTACGTCATCTGGGACGAGCGCTGGAAGCTGCGGCTCGATGAACGTGCCGGCGAAGGCTCGGCTCGCGAGCGCGTCGTCGCCGGTCTGTTCGAATGGAACAATGACCCTGCGGAGATCGACGATCAGAGCGTCCGGCATCCGCAAGTCGCCGAGAGCCTGCGCCAGGGGCTCGAGACCTGGATCCACGCGATGAGCGAAGGACGTTCGACTTCCAACCTGGTCAACGAAGAGTTCCGGGAGCGGCTCGAGGAGCTCGGATACGTGGATTCCGCGGGGCAAGGGTCCGACGGAGCCGGGACCGGTCCCGAAGACGGGAGGAGCCTCAGGAAGGACGGCTGAGAGGCGCGACGATCACACCAGCAGCACGGCGCGCGCCCGCTTGCGCTGCTTCTCGTCGAGCTGCATCTTGCGCAGGCGGATGCTGCGGGGCGTCACTTCGACCAGCTCGTCGTCGGCAATGTACTCCAGAGCCTCTTCCAGCGTCATCAGCCGCGCCGGCGGCAGATACAGCTTCCGGTCCGAGCCTGCGGCGCGCATGTTGGTCAGCTTCTTGGCACGCAACGGGTTGACGACGATGTCGTTGCCCCGGCAATGCTCGCCGACGACCTGTCCCCCGTAGACGCGATCGCCCGGCTTGACGAAGAAGTCGCCGCGGTCCTTGAGGCTCTCGAGCGCGTAGAAAACCACCTCGCCGGTGTCCATCGACACCTGCACTCCACAGCTCCGGCCGGGGATCGCACCCCGGAAAGGCTCGTAGCCCAGGAAGCTGTGGTGCAGCACCGCCTCTCCCTGGGTTGCGGTGAGCAGGCGCGTGCGCAGGCCCACCAGGCCGCGCGCGGGAATGCTGATCTCCAGGTGAGTCGTGACGCCCTCGACCTCCATCCGCGCCACTTCGCCCCGGCGCATGCCGACCAGCTCGATCACCTTGCCCGCGAACTCGGAGCGGACGTCGACCAGCAGCATTTCGATCGGCTCGCACGAGATTCCGTCCACTTCGCGCACGATCACGCGCGGCTTGCCGACCGCGAACTCGTAGCCCTCGCGTCGCATCGTCTCGATCAGGACGCTGAGGTGCAGCACTCCACGGCCGGAAACGTTGAACGTGTCCGCATCCTGCGTCGGCTCGACGCGCAGAGCGACGTTGCTCATCACCTCGCGCTCGAGTCGTTCGCGCAGGTGTCGAGAGGTCACGAAAGTGCCTTCCGTTCCGGCGAACGGGGAATCGTTCACCTTGAAGATCATCGACATCGTCGGCAACTCGACCGTGACCGCGGGCAAGGCCTCGGGGTGCGCCGGGTCGCAAAGCGTGTCGGAGATCTCCAGGTCCTCGATGCCGACGACCGCGGCGATGTCGCCGCACTCGACTCGGTCCACCTTGATGCGCTCCAGCCCCTGGAACGTGTACAGCTCCTGGATCGACTCCAGCGTCCGCGAAAGGTCACGCCGCACGCGGCTCACCTGCATCCCGACCCGGAGGCTCCCGCGGTGCACCCGTCCGATGCCGATCTTGCCGACGAAGCTGTTGTAGTCGAGCAGGGACACCTGGAACTGCGCCGGCTCTTCGTCGCGCGCCTTCGGCGCGGGAATCCGGGCGAGGATGTCCTCGAACAGCGGCTTGAGGTCGACCGAAGCCTCCCCCATCGAGCGCTTCGCGATCCCGTCGCGAGCCGATGCAAAGATCACCGGGAACTCGAGCAGGCGATCGTCGTGGGTCAGCTCGCAGAACAGGTCGAACACCTCGTTCAAGACCGGCTCGGCCCGCTGGTCAGGCCGGTCGATCTTGTTGATGACCACGATCGGCTGGAGATGGCGCTCGAGCGCCTTGCGCAGGACGAAACGGGTCTGCGGCATCGGGCCTTCCTTGGCGTCGACCAGGAGCAGGATGCCGTCGGCCATCGACAGCACGCGCTCGACCTCTCCGCCGAAATCGGAGTGGCCGGGCGTGTCGATGATGTTGATCTTGTGGTCGAGGAAATGGACCGCCGTGTTCTTGGACAGGATCGTGATCCCGCGCTCGCGCTCCTGGTCGTTCGAGTCCATGATGCGCTCGGTGATGCCGGCGCGCACGCGGAACAGACCGCCCGTCTGCAGCATGCGGTCGACCAGCGTGGTCTTGCCGTGGTCGACGTGCGCGACGATGGCGATGTTGCGGATCTTCTTCTGGTTCTGCATGAGCGGCCGTGAGAAAAGGATGGAGGACGGCCGTTGCGCAGTCCGACAACCATCGCCGAGTAGGGGAGGCGGGGTTCGAACCCGCACGACCGTAAGGTCACGGGATTTTAAGTCCCGTGCGTCTGCCCATTTCGCCACTCCCCCGGCGGTTGGCGGGAAGGCGCAAGCGGCCCGTATTCTCCGGACGGTGATGCAGCAGCGCAAGCGCGCAGTCGGATGAAGCACCGCCGGCAGGAGCTTTCCGAGCGCTCAGTTTGCTCCTTGAACGGGCGTCGGGAGTTGCCAACATCCCTCCCCCATCGTCGAGCCGGAAGTGGTCATCGGGGCCGGGCCCGAAGTGAAAGACCCTCGTCCCGCCAACGGGAGACCGGAGCATGTTCTACCTTTGGGTCGTGATCGTCTACACCGCCATCCTGTTCGTGGTGGGCATCACCAAGACCCGGTCGATCAAGAGCCAGGACGACTTCATGGTGGCGGGTCGCAAGACGCCGACCTATCTCCTGGTCGGAACCTTGATCTGCACGTGGATCGGCTCGGGCAGCCTGTTCGGAGGCGCGGGTCTCGCATTCCGCATGGGCTTTTCCGAGATGTGGATGAGCGCCGGCGCGTGGCTGGGAATCGTGATCGTCTACTTCCTCGCGGCCCGGGTGCGGGCGATCGCTCAGTACACCATGTCCGACATCCTGGAGAAGCGCTACAACGCCGCGGCGCGCGTCCTCGGCTCGCTGACCGTGATCATCGCCTACCTGACGATCGCCGGGTACCAGTTCAAGGGAGGCGGCCGGCTCCTCAACACGATCACCGACATCGACCCAAAGCAGGGCGCGCTGATCACCTGTGCCGCGACGATCGGGTTCACGCTGCTCGCCGGGATGATGTCGATCATCCAGGTGGACCTGATCAATGGAATCATGATGCTCCTGGGAGTGATCGTCGGGATTCCGCTCGCGCTCTCGGCCGTCGGTGGATGGGATCAGGTCCGGACTCTGCCGGCCGATCACTTCGCGGTGTTCGGCCAGAACGATGCCGTCTGGGCGATGGGCGTGTTCCTGCCGACGTTTTTTCTGCTGCTGGGCGAGAGCAGCATGTACCAGAAGTTCTATGCCGCCAGGGACGAGCGCTCGGCGAAGCGCGCAGTCGTCGGCTTCGTGATCGGAGTGGTGATCCTCGAGGTCCTGCTCGCGATGATCGCCATCATCGGCAGCTCCAAGTACTTCACCCACCCCGAGTTCCAGAACCCTGACGGCACCTTTGTCAAGGCCAAGACCGAGACCATCATTCTGTACCTCGCGGCGAATGATTTCCCCCGGTGGGCGGGCGCGATCATCATGGCCGCCGCCGTGGCGATCATCCTGTCGACTGCGAACACCTTCCTGATGGTGGTCTCGACCAACATCACCCGGGATTTCTACCAGCGCTTTTTCAACCCCAAGGCGAGCCAGAAGAACATCATCCTCGTCCAGCGCGTCCTGATCGTCCTCCTGGGTGTGCTGGCGCTGTACGTCGCGACCCAGCGCGAGGACATCCTCGGCATGGCGTTCACGGCCTACGCCATCATCGGTGCGGGTCTGACCCCGGCATTGCTTGCGTCCTTTCTGTGGCGGCGCGCGACGGTTGCAGGCGGAGTCGCCTCGATCGTGGCGGGAATGGGATCCACCGTCGGGATCACCTGCATCAACATCTACCTCGAAAAACACGACAAGCCCGCCCTGCTCGAAGCCGATTACATCATCCTGCCGGCGGCCCTGGCCTCGATCTTGTGCCTGGTGGTCGTGTCGCTGCTCACCAAGCCGCCCTCCGAGGACAAGTGGAAGCCGTTCTGGCAGGCACGAGGTGGTGGCCAAGGCGGGAGTCCGGGGATTCCACTCCCGCCCGCGGACCCCCGATGATCCCAATGCCGTTCACTTAGCGTTGTCGCCAGGGCTTCCGGGCGGGGTAATCGTATCGACCAAGGCGTCCGGCGTCCGAAAGACTCCCAACGCGGCCGGTCACGGTCACGGTCACGGTCACGGCCCAC
>Ga0247727_10005888_pt1 | contig 24430 bp, 23 predicted proteins | sample WisWelCaveWW1625_FD_202498 | JGI IMG/M metagenome (GOLD analysis project Ga0247727, IMG submission 202498) | Biofilm microbial communities from Wishing Well Cave, Virginia, United States - WW16-25 | ecosystem: Environmental > Aquatic > Deep subsurface > Groundwater > Cave microbial mat | place... | reverse complement strand
AGCAGGCAATAACGCGTTGAACTCTTTATCTGTTAACCCCGTGAGGGCTAGAAACTTCCGCTCGTCCCGTTTCACGATGGTATATTGAAGCATCCACACAGTTTATATTTTATTTCTTATAACGTCTTTTATTTATTGGCGCGCTGTGTAAAAGCATCCGTCCGCTATAACGCGGCTGGCGCATTCAACCAGAGTCCCGACAATCGCCGCAAAGGACGTCATCCCGACGCGATGCGCCGCGATATTTTGCACACCGCGCGTTTATTGGCGGGACGCACAACATTGACTTGTCACGACTATCGCAAAGTTTTGGAAAATGTAACCGCGTCCGATTTGGTGTACATGGATCCGCCGTATCAAGGTGTTTCGACGCGCCGCGATGCGCGGTATGCGAATCAAGTGCAATTTGAAGAATTTGTCGCGGCGTTGGAAAATTTGGTTGCGCGCGAAATTTCGTTCATTTTGAGTTACGACGGACGACGCGGGGGCAAGGTGTACGGGAATGGGATGCCGAAAGAATTGGGACTGCGAAAGATTGAGATTCGCGTGGGGCGTTCAGCTCAATCTACGCTGTTGGGGGGGAAGGATGTGACTTTTGAGTCGTTGTATGTTTCGCGTGGGGTTATAGCAAGAATAGAGGATTAGACAGATGAAGAGAATGCGTCGGAGGTGGTTCATTTGGCGCGGGAGGTGAGGAGATAAGAGGGAGGAGATGTTTGCCCTTTGCGAAATCCAAGAAATCGAAATACAATCCGTACAATGAAAACGCAGAATAGAAGAAAAACCAGTCTGAGCGTGTCAGAGAAAGTTTTGCTAGCAGCCTATCGAGCTGCTGGTGGAGCTAAGAATCGCATCTCCTTTGAAGCGATAGTGTTGCAAGCTTGGAGCGATTACCCCAATGATTTTAGTCTCGAAACGCATCCAGAATACCCTGATTCGTCAATAGTCTATATGAGATTATACGCTGATTTAATTGCAAGGCGTCTAGTGGCTTCACTACGGAAACGCGTATTGCGACTAACAGACAAGGGGATCGAAAAGGCAAGAGAATTAGATAAAAGCTTGAATGCGAATTACTTAAATCCGAAAGAGCAATTTAGACAGTTGAACCGCGGGCAGCAAACATTTTTCGAACAAGCAATAAAGTCCCGAGCTTATCGTACATGGCAATCGGGAAAAGGGGAGGATTTGATTGATTACGATGTAAGAGTTTTCCTACAGTTCAGTACGGGCACGCCAATTCGAGATCGAAGAAGAAAGGTTGAAACTGCAAGAGAAGCAATCGAGAGAGCTGTCGAATTGAATATTCCGGACTCCTCTTCACTGCAAGAGCTTTTGAATTTTATGATCAGTAAATACTCGTCACTATTCGAGGAGGTATAAGGCATGACACAGAAAAAACTTCGTCGTATCAAAACAAGAATCAGCCCCGATATTTTGGACACAATAGGCAGGTCCTTCAAGTTTAAGCACGGAAAAGGCATTGCAGAATGGCTCAAGAATTCGCTCGACCAATATTTGCGTTTGGTTGAACTGAGTGAAGAGTCACTGCCAGGAGGCTGGCCGGTTATTGTTGATATTATTGACGGCAAAGGACAATCGAAAGGTCCAAACATTGGAGTCATAGACTTTGGTGGAACAACTTTCAAGAGAATAGAAGAATTCTTTCTTTATTGGGGCGACCGGTCAGCGGCAACCCACGGGGGATCAATTAACACGGCTGCCGTTACAGGCGGACATGGGAATGGTGGGAAATTTTACATGCGCGAAATGTGGCGCGATGGTGCTCGTTTCTTGACGTGGAAAAAAGGAAGGTGTACGAGTCTTGTTGTTAAAAAGATGGATGATAAATCAACAGGTTACTTTGAGATAGAAGATGCCACGATTGGCTGGCGCGAAGCTCTCGAAGTTGCCTTATCTGTAGATGAGCATTTAGGGGGAGCCGAACATATTATTGATTATCTCGGCGCAAAATACTCAAATATATTATTGGAGTTGGATAATCAACAGAGAGGACTTTCAGTTGTCGTTGGCAAGCGGGCGGTACAGAGTAACTCGGCAAACGATGTAGTAACTGGTGGTAAGTGGAAACATCAACAATTGATTGATGAAATCCGCGATGCTCAGCAAGCCCGCCGACCACTGCGCGAGTTATCAATCTCGGTGATTGTTAACGGACAACTCCAACTCGATAAGTTGACTCGACAATCCATTGAGGAAGACCCTCAATGGATTGTCGAGGAATCTGCTGTATCAGTTGCAGGCGATGAAGGTTCTGCTCTTACAGAGATGGGTGTATTAAGAATTTACAATTCAGCTAACCAACTGACAGGCAGACTCAAAGACTTGAACGCGCTATTCATTTCGGATGGCAACGGAAATCCTATCGCATTCTACCCAATCCATGAACTACCTTTGCCCGGATATTCTTCACTCCTGAACTTCATCTATGCCGAATTACAATTGGAGTTCCCAGGATTGTCGGAGCTCATTACTAATGATCGTGAAAGGTTGGTTGATTCTGATAATACTCGAAATATCGTGGAGTGGGTTGGGAGCAAGATTTGGGCGCGCATTCAAGCAATCGAGAAATCCATTCAGGAGAATAAGCACAAACAGAATCTTGAGACTGCATCGAAAATGAATGATTCGCTCAATAAACACGCGCAACGATTCTTGAAACAAGTTCAATCGGAAATCATGGTTGACTATGTCTCAGATAGCCAAGGTGGTGGACCTGGTAGTGGAGGGACAGGAACGGGCGGAACCGGAGAAACATCAGGTGATGGTTCACAAAGAACGAAGGGTAAAGGCGGCACGGAGGGTACAGGTGGTAGTTTGGAAACATCTGGTAATTCAAAGCGAGTTCGCCGTGCAGAATTCCCTAAAATGTTGTTGAGTGGTTATGATCCTGACCCTGCAAAAGAAAATGGTGATACAAAACATCTTACAGATCGTTATCCTCCACTTTCTCAAGATGACATTGATCGCGTACATAACATATGGTGGCTAAACACAACACATCCGTATGCAGACAAGACGCTAAAAAGAGGAGGCCCCGATGGTGCCGCCTTCAAGAGCCATCACCTCTCAATGTTCCGTGACATGGTTCAAAGAGAAGCTTTGAGAATACTACAAAGAAGGGAGGCAGAATTGCCTCTTGATCGTATTGAAAATGAGCTCGACGAAATCTCAAATCGCTTTTTGGCTGAATTGCCATGGGAGTTAGTCCAAGATCTCCTGGACTAAAAATCACATTTAGCCCTTTAATTCAAGAAGAAATCGGTCTGATATGAGTGAAAATCTAGCTGATGAGCTCGCTCGCGTAGTGCCTAACCCAAGGTACTGGCACCTGCTTGAAGCACGAATCGAGAATAATCTGACTCTTGAAGAAACAGGTGCGGAGCTGGGTGGGGTAAGTCGTGAACGGGTGCGTCAATTGGAAGGCAAAGCAAAACGCACGATCTCTGAAAAAATGCACTTGTTAGGAGCAGTTCTCGATTCTGTTGAGAACGTCTTCAAGCACACAAGGCAGAGTAAGGGCACGGATCGTGACGGTACTCAAAGATCAAGAGTCGTAAAGCAAATTGAACACTCTCTTGCCGGGAGTGGGTATCATACAACACAAAAGGATGTGACCAATTTGATCCTCTTGGTAAGAGCATCGGTTTTTCTAAAACTCTCTCCAAGGAAACAAAGCGTTGCTGAAAAAAATTGGCCGAGATTGACTTATTTTATATGCTGGTTCAATCCTCCTGTTCTTCAGCATCTTAAAGTATCCAAGGAGATTCGAATCGAGCAATATTCAAAGAGAAGGAGATCATATAAAGATCTCGCGTCCCAAATTCTACGAGATTCTGGCGAACCACTGCATTGGAAGATCCTTTCCGAGAAGGTGTATCGACTGGGACGAAGATCATCATTCAGTACAGCAGCTCTTTACAACGCGGTTCAACGACATAAAGATACTTTCGTGCGAGTTGGTAACGGTAAATATGGACTCGTCGAATGGGGAACGAATAAAGTTGACAACTATGTTGATATCATCGCCGCCATTTTTAAGAGTGAGTACAAAGCATTATCTGTTGAAGTTGTCTTTTCTCGTGTGAATATTGTTCGTGAAATAAAAAGGCAATCGCTTACCATGAGTTTAGATATGCATCCTCGATTCTACAAATCAATCGAAGGAACCTATGGCTTGCGTGTGTGGCTGCAACCTCGGGAGCAACAGACTTTGCGAACGCCAGATTGGCTTGTAGAAGATTCACTGTCTTATAGCCGTCTTGAGAAAGCGAAGCAGCGGGGCTACCATGTGGAAGAAATCGTGGAATCCGACCGGATTGAGAAGTGAGCTGACCACAAAAAATTTTCTAATGCAATGGGCAGCGGTGGCGCAGTCGCGCGCTTGAACGCCTTGCTGTTTGATCTATACTTATTGAGCTTTGACTAAATAATGTCCGCGCGAAACCTCAAATCGCTCTATTTTTGGAGAAAATTTATGCGCGCACCCGGACATTAATTAGTCAAAAGTCAGTATGAGAATGAGCATCCTCCAATCCCCGACGCCAGCGGCGCAGAGATGGTGCAATTTTTTATGGACGAACACGGCTTGACGCAATCCGATTTGCCCGAAATTGGTTCGCAGGAGGTTGTGTCTGAAATCCTCAACGGCAAGCGCGAGCTGAACGTGCGGCTAATTCGCGCGTTGGCGAAACGGTTTCATGTTTCACCAGCGATGTTTGTGTAAACGCGCGCTGGAGATTTCTCGCAAGTGCGCTCGAAATGATATTCCCCCACAGCGCCAAAAAAACAAAACGCGGCATGTTCGATCGAACATGCCGCGTTTTGTTTGGAACACTTATGGTTTCAACACCGCCCCCTCATTCGCCTGCGTCACCATCGCCGCGTAGCGCGCCATGACGCCGTGTGTGTAACGCGGCGCGGGGGGTTGCCATTCACTCAAGCGTTTTGAAATTTCCGCGTCTGATAATTCCACATTCAACACACGCTTGTCAATATCAATCACAAGCGTGTCCCCTTCTTCAAGCGCCGCAATGGGTCCGCCAACAAACGCTTCGGGCGCAATGTGTCCGATCATTAATCCGCGCGTTGCGCCGCTGAAGCGTCCGTCGGTGACGAGCGCAACATCGCCGCCCAAACCTTTGCCAACGATTGCAGCTGTCACGCCCAACATTTCGCGCATCCCTGGACCGCCGCGCGGACCTTCGTACCGAATCACCACCACATCGCCCGCTTGAATTTTTCCTTCCGTCACCGCCTCCATTGCGTCCTCTTCGCGATTGAAAATGCGCGCGGGACCGCGATGATACGGGCGTTCGTGTCCCGCGACTTTGACCACTGCGCCGTCGGGCGCGAGATTGCCTTTCAAGATGACGAGACCGCCTGTCGCCTTTAACGGATCGTTCAAGGGACGAATGACCACTTGCCCCTCGACTTCATGCGCGTTGTTTGCCTCTTGCGCGTAAGTGTTGCCCGTCACGGTGAGCGTTTCGCCTTGCACGTAACCGCCATCGAGCAAACGTTTTGCAATGACGGGGATACCGCCCGCGCGATCCACTTCAACAGCTGTGAATTGTCCGCCCGGTACGAGATCGGCAAACAATGGCGTGCGCGTGCTGATCGGATCGAAATCATCAATGGAAAGGGGAACGTCCGCTTCACGCGCGAGCGCGAGGAGATGCAAAACCGCGTTCGTCGAGCCGCCCGTCATTGCCACACATGCAATCGCGTTATCGAACGCGGCGCGCGTGAGAATGTCGCGCGGTTTAATATCGCGCGCGAGCGTTTCCATCACCAACGCGCCGACGTTGCGCGCCACGTCTTTTTTGCGCGGGTCAACGGCGGGGACACCATTCGCGCCCATTGGAGAGAGGCCGATAATTTCCATCACCGTCGCCATTGTGTTCGCCGTGTATTGTCCGCCGCACGCGCCGGGTCCGGGGCATATCACTTGTTCAAATTCGTGCAAATCTGCGAGCGACATTTTTCCTGCCGCCACCGCGCCAATCGCTTCAAAGATTGAACCAACGGCATAGTCTTTGCCGCGCCAATGTCCGGGCATGATCGTGCCGCCGTACAAGACGACGCCGGGAATGTTCATGCGCGCGAGGGACATTGCGGCGGCGGGAATTGTTTTGTCGCAGCCGCACAACACCACGAGCGCGTCAAAATAATACGCGCGCGTCATCAATTCAATCGAATCGGTAATGAGGTCGCGGCTAATGAGCGACGTTTTCATGCCCTCCGTCCCCATCGTGATGCCGTCGTGCGCGGACACAGTGTTGAATTGAAACGGTGTGCCGCCCGCCGCGCGGATGCCTTCTTTCACATACAGCGCGAGTTCGGGCAAATGATGATTGCAACTCATTTCCGCGTACGGAACGGCGACACCGATGAGTGGTTTTTGTAAATCGTCGGCGGTATAACCGACAGCATAAAAGTACGAGCGCGCGCCGGCGCGATTGACGCCATCGAGCAGAACGCGACTACGTGAGCGAGTGTCGTTGTTCATGTCAGCTCAAAAGGGATCCGCGAATAACACGAATAACACGAATAAATTTTTCCATTCGTGTTATTCGTGTTATTCGTGGATCGTCAATTCATCGAAACAGGTTTTCCGCCTTGACTTGCGGATTCGTTGATCGCGTCCCACAATTTCGCCATTCGCAAACCCACTTCGGGCGGACAGGGATTTTCCATTTTGCCGTCGCGCACATCCAAAAATTGTTCCCACACGCCGAGCGACGCGGGGAGTTTTATATTTTTTGTTTTGAATCCCGCGCCGCGCGCTTTGCCGATTTGTACTTCTAACCGTTCGCCCCATATCCCTGTGCGTAACAAGCCGCCATTGCCAACGACGAGAATTTCGGATGCCCATGTGGGAAACGCGTCGCCGCAGCCGTGCATCGTGACATAGACGCCCGCTTTTGTTTTTGCCATCACCGTTCCAATAATGTCAACGGGCGCGCCGCGATTGTCGAGCCACGCGGCAACCTCGACAAAATCTTCGCCGACAAGATCGCAGGTGGTATTCAAAAGATGCGCGCCTGTGTCGAATAAAAATCCGCCGCCCGAAAGTTTTGGCATTTGCCGCCAAGTGTTTGCGTTACTCGTTTTCCAGTTCTGCCATGCAAAGCCATTCACACTTTGCAAGACGCCAATTTTTCCCTCGCGCAACATATTTTTTGCTTCGCGGATTTGCGGCGAGAGGGAACCGGGGAACGCGACGACGAGCAAGCGCCCTGTTTGTTTTGTCGTCTTGATGAGTTTGCGCGCTTCCCGCGCGTTCATCACCATCGGCTTTTCCAACAACACATCAAGACCGCTTTCGAGGCACGCGGTTGCTTGTTGTAAATGAAACGCGTGGGGCGTGACAATCAATGCCGCGTCGAGTTCGCCTGCAAATTCTTGCAATAGTGGTTCGAGTTGCGGACTCGTTGTGGGCGCAGGCAATCCCGCTTTTTCAAAAAGTTCCGACGCGAGCGCGAGTTATTGTTGTGAGGGATCGCACAGCGCGACGATTTCGGTCGTGTCTTGTTGTCGCAGCATCATCTCGATATGATGCCGCGCCATTAAACCTGTGCCAATGATGAGGGTGCGAACGGTCACGATGCGATTGCCTCTGTCAAATTTTTCTTGCCGATCAACAAACCTTCTTTAACCAATTCTTCGGTGTGTTCGTATTCGGGGTCTTCGTGTTCGATGGACAAGACGCCGTCATAGCCATTTGCGCGCAATACGTTTGCCCAACGCTTCCAATCAATTTCGCCTTTGCCGGGCAAACGGTATTGCCACCATGTATTCCAACCCGAATTGAGAATTGAGTCGTACGCGCGCTTGTCGGCGTAAATTTCCGTGTCTTTGGCGTGTGAGTGAAAAATCCGCGACGCGTATTTTGGCACAATGTCGTAATAGTTAACGCCGAGCCAAACGAGATGCGAGGGATCGAGATTCAATCCAAAATTCGTGTGCGGGAGGCGCGCAAACATTTCGTCCCACAGCAACGGCGCATAGGCGAGATTGCCGGGCAATCCTTCAAATTGCCAACCGGGCATCGGGCAATTTTCGATGGCGATGCGAAGGTTGCGCGCGGCGGCATACTTGAGCAGAGGTGTGAACACGCGCACCATTTCATCGAAATTTTGCGCTTGCGTTTTGGTTTCATCGCGTCCGATGAACGTACAGACGGTGGCAACGCCGAGCATTTGCGCCGCGTCCATCATGCGATACAAATGCTCCACAATTGCCTCGCGTTTTGCGGGATCGCGATCGAGCGTGTTTTCGCAAAAAGTGAGACACGTGAAGGTGATATTGTGTTGGCGCGCGAGCGCGTTCAATTCATCTGCACGCGCTTGATCGAAATTTACAACATCGAGCGATGGATCCACTTTGTTTGGATCATGGGGCCACGCCGCGAGTTCGAGCGCGGAAAAACCATTTGCGCCCGCCCATGCAATTATTTCGGGTAGTGTTCGTTGGCGCAGGCAATTGGTGAGAATACCGATATTCATATTTGTCCTTCACGAAGGATGCAAAGAATAAGAACATGGAGGGCATCCCTCATTCCTCATCCTTCATCCCTAATGTCCCAAGATGGGATGCGGTACGTACGGCTCTTCCAAATACTTTATTTCTGCTTCCGATAGTTTGATCGTCGTCGCAATGTTCGCATCTTCAAGTTGATACATTTTCGTCGCGCCGATGATGGGCGAGTTTACAGTTTGCTTTTGCAAAATCCACGCCAACGCGACTTGCGCGGGTTTGTGGCCCATGCGCGCGGCGAGTTCGACAACGCGATCCACGACTTGGAAATCTGCGTCTTGATAATACATGTCGTGCGCGAACGGATCCGATTTTGCGCGCGTGGTTTCACCGCCCTTGTCGCGCGTGCGATTGCCCGCGAGAAAACCGCGCGCGAGCGGCGACCACGGAATCAAGCCGACACCTTGATCGAGACACAGCGGAATCATTTCGCGTTCTTCTTCGCGATAGACGAGATTGTAATGATTCTGCATCGAGACGAATTTTGTCCAGCCATATTTTTCGGCGACGAATTGCGCTTTGGCAAATTGCCACGCATACATCGAAGATGCGCCAATGTAACGCGCCTTGCCACTCTTTACAACATCGTGCAGCGCTTCCATCGTTTCTTCAATCGGCGTGTCATTGTCCCAGCGATGGATTTGATACGAGTCCACATAATCGGTGCCGAGCCGTTTGAGCGAACGATCAATCGAGTCCATGATGTGTTTGCGCGACAAGCCCGCGTCGTTTGGATCATCGCTCATGCGCGCATTGACTTTGGTGGCGATGACGACATTCTCGCGGCGCGCCAATTCGCGCAGCGCGCGGCCTGTAATTTCTTCGCTCACCCCTTTTGAATAAATATCGGCGGTGTCAAAAAAATTGATGCCCATTTCGAGCGCGCGTTGAATGAACGGGCGCGATGCTTGTTCATCCAAAACCCACTCGCGCCATTTGGGATCGCCGTAGGACATCATGCCCAAACAAATGCGCGAGACTTTTAGACCACTCTTGCCGAGACGAATGTAATCCATGAGAACTCCTGAGATTGGAAATTGGAAATTGGAGACGCTGACCCAGTCCCTTAGGTTGACCTGTCATTCTGAGCGGAGCGAAGAATCTTGGTCTGGGAGGGCAGAGATTCTTCGCTCCGCTCAGAATGACAAACCTTGAAATGCGGCGCAATCATAAATCAAAAATCATAAATCAACAATCCGAAATTTTCCGCCCAATCACCGCGTACAACGGATCACCGTGCGGCGGCGCGTGTTGAAACATTTCGATGTCGGAAAAAATTTCTGTCGCGCGCAAATACGCGTCAACCAATTTCAAATGTTCTTGATCGCCCAGCGTTTGCCAAATTGTAACGGCTTTGGTGGGAAAACAACGATTGCTAAAGGTGATGACGAGCGGCGCGTTCCGTTTCAACACGCGTCCCACTTGGCGCAGCACCTCGACGGGCTGCGTGAGATATTGAATCGAAACGCAGATCGCCGCGCCGTCAAATTCATTCGCGTCGAAAGGTAATTCGGGAAAACAATTCAAGTCCTGCACGCGAAATTCGGTGAGGCGCGGGTTTTTTGCGAGTTCCTCCAGATTCATTCCCACACCCACAACGCGCGCGTACTCTACTTCCTCCGGTAAATGACTCACCCAACTCGACATGAGATCGAGGAGCGACGCGCGCGGCGGAAAATACGCGCGATAGATTTGCGTGACGGCGGCGATGGCATCCGCATCAATGTGTTCCACGAAACGCGGGAACGTATAAAAAGTTTCGTCAGCGGATTCGTCGTGGCGACGGAACGATTCGGGCGGTAGGTTTAGATTTGGCATGACCTTAAAAATTTCGCGCGCGCGGGAACGTTGACAGCCGCAGAAATTTGGCGCACACTCTATTTACTTTTTCAAAAGCAGAATTGCCCCTTGACAAATCGAACAATTGTTCTATTATTAACCGTGCGTGCAGAGAACGCAATACAATGGGCAGCGTTCTCATTGCATCGCACCAACGGACAAACCAAAAAAGGAGAATTATTCTATGGCGAACGTACGAGTGTTAGTTGGCACACGCAAAGGCGCATTCATTTTAACATCGGATGCAAAACGCAAACGATGGAAGGTGAGCGAGCCACTCTTTGGCGGGTGGGAGATTTACCATTTCAATGGCTCGCCTGCTGACCCCAACCGACTTTATATGTCGCAGACCAGCGGCTGGTTCGGGCAGCTGATTCAGCGTTCCGATGACGGCGGCAAGACGTGGCAGGCAGTTGGAAATAAATTTGAATATGAGGGAAACCCAGGCACGCATCAATGGTACGACGGCACACAACATCCGTGGGAATTCAAGCGCGTTTGGCTGCTTGAACCGTCGCTTACCGATCCCAACACGGTCTATGCGGGGGTTGAGGACGCCGCGCTGTTCCGTTCCAGTGATGGCGGGCAAACATGGAATGAGCTAGCGGGATTACGCGAGGTGAAAGGAAATCTGTGGCAGCCGGGCGCGGGCGGCATGTGTTTGCACACGATCATTCACGATCCGAACGATGCCAACCGCATCGTCGTCGCCATATCTGCCGCAGGCGCGTTCCGCACCGATGATGGCGGCGAAACATGGCGACCCATCAACCGCGGGCTGAACTCTGGCAATGAGCTCCCTGACCCGACCTCCGAAGTGGGACACTGTGTTCATAACCTCGCCATGCACCCATCCCATCCGAATGTGTTGTTTATGCAAAAGCATTGGGATGTGATGCGAAGCGATAATTTTGGCGATTCATGGCACGAAGTCAGCGGCAACTTGCCAAGTGATTTTGGCTTTCCGATTGCGGTGCATGCCCACGAGCCAAACACGATCTATGTCGTCCCGATCAAAAGCGACTCGGAACACTATCCACCCGAAGGCAAGCTGCGGGTGTACCGGAGCCGCACGGGGGGAGATAATTGGGAAGCCCTCACAGATGGTTTGCCGCAAAAGGATTGTTACGTCAACATCTTACGCAGCGCGATGGCGGTGGACACGCTCGATCCGTGCGGCATTTACTTTGGCACGACCGGGGGACAAGTGTACGGCTCTTCCGATTCGGGTGACAGTTGGAAGCCCATCGCCCGCGACCTTCCAGCTGTTCTCTCGGTTCAAGTTCAAAGCATCCCATGATCAGCGTCATACTTCCTACCCATCTGCGCCGCTTGGCGAACTCGAATCGTCAAGTCCAAATTCAAGTCGAGCCGCCCGTGACTTTGCGCTCGGTCCTGGACGCGCTTGAGGACACCTATCCGATGCTGCGCGGGACGATCCGCGATCAAACGACAAAGCAGCGCCGCGCCTTTATCCGCTTCTTTTGCTGTGGGCAGGATTATTCGCATGTCTTGGTAGATGATCCGTTGCCAGAAACTGTCGCAATAGGGACAGAGCCGTTGTGGGTTGTTGGCGCAATGGCTGGCGGATAGGGAATCGAAAGTTTGGTAGATTGAAATGCCACGCGCGTATCGCGTGGCATTTTCATTTTGCGCGTATGCTATAATTCGCCAGAATGACTTTCGGATCCACGAATAACACGAACTACGCGAATAAAAATTTTTCTGATTCGTGAGATTCGTGTTATTCGTGGGTCGATCACAAAATTATGCTTCAAGATGTACGCATCGCTTTTATCGGTCCCGGCGCGATGGCGGAGGCGATGATTCGCGGACTTGTCGTTGGCGAATTGGTTGCGCCCGCGCAAGTGATCGCGGCGGGTCCGCGCACGCCGCGTTTGGAAGAATTGCAAAACAAATACGCGATTCACATTTCGACGGACAATGTAATGGCTGTCGAAGGCGCGGATGTGGTTGTCCTCGCGATCAAACCGCAAATGCTAAATCCTGTGATGCACGGCTTGAAAGGACACATTCGCCCGCACGCGCTCGTCATTTCGATCATTGCGGGCGCGCGCATGGCGGCGATGGAGAATGGTTTGAATCATCACGCGCTCGTGCGTTCCATGCCCAACACGCCCGCGCAAATTGGACAAGGCATGACGGTGTGGACTGCCTCCGCCTCCGTGACAGCCGCACACCGCGCGCAAGCGCAACAAATTCTCGCGGCGTTGGGACAAGAAATTTTTGTCGAGGACGAAGAATTTCTCGACATGGCAACCGCGCTATCGGGCAACGGACCTGCCTATGTTTTTTTGTTCATGGAGGCGATGGTGGACGCGGGCGTGCATCTCGGTTTTCCGCGTTACATTGCCGAAAAATTAGTTTTGCAAACGGTGAAAGGTTCCGTCGAATACGCGCAGCAAACGCCGCAGCATCTCGCGCGCTTGCGAAATCAAGTCACCTCGCCCGGCGGCACTTCGGCGGAAGCGTTGTACTATTTGGAAAAAGCGGGTTTTCGCACCGCCTTGTCGCGCGCGATCTGGGCAGCATATCAGCGTTCGTCTCAGTTAGGACGCGGGAAGAAGCGGAATGTGCAGGAGGAATGAGAAATGCACAATGCACAATGCCAAAGGCACAATGTCCGAACGTATCACAATTGACAAATCCACGACGTTGATTAGAATCGCGGTCACATGAAAAACAATCGCCGTTGCACTGTCCTGCAATGCATCTGTACCGAGCGGAGCTGCGCGCACCGCCGCACGCAGGTCCGCATCCTCGAACGGCGAATGTTTTCATACCAACCGATCTTGTAATTCAACTCTGCCACCGCGTCGAAACGACGCGCGTCTGTGTTGTTTGTATGAACTCATCGCCGCAATGGTGATGAGTTTTTTATTTGCCTCACCCCTTGCCCCTCCTCCGAAAACGAAAAGATGTTTTTGGGAGAGGGGAGTCAAAACTCCCCCTCTCCTAAAAAAATTTGCGGCGAAACTTGTTTCGCACAAATTCTTTTTAGGAGAGGGGGTCGGGGGGTGAGGACCCAAGGAGAAACCAAAATGTCCGCGCTCGTGCCAACGGTAAGTGATCTCTTTCTCGACAGCAAAAATTTACTCTGCCCAATGCCGATCATCAAACTTTCGCAAGCGATCAAAAAGATCAGCGTGGGACAAACGATTTTGACCGAAACCACCGATCCCGGTTCGCAGTACGATATTGCCGCGTGGGCGCGGCAAACGGGACACGAATTGCTTTCCACAGAAAACGAAGGCAAAATTTTTCGCTTTCTCGTGCGCCGCAACAAATAAAGAGGAAACAAGGAAATAGGGGACAAAGAAAATGGATGCAGCATTACAACAACAAGTGGAAGAGCTTGTCGCGAAACGGCTCGCGGAAATTGAAATCGAAAAGGCGATCCAAGACGCGCAGCGTGTGAAACGCCTTGCACTCGTCGCGTCCAAAGGTTCGCTCGACATGGCGTATCCGCCGTTGATTCTCGCGTCAACGGCAGTGAGTTTGGGTTGGGAAGTGGGTGTATTCTTTACCTTCTATGGACTCGACATCGTGAACAAAGAGAAACTGCCCTTTCTCAAAGTCGCGCCGATTGGCAATCCCGCGATGCCCGCGCCGATTGCGGCAATCCCATCACTCCAAGTGCCGAATTTTCTCGGCATGCTGCCGGGGATGACGCCGATTGCGACGGCAATGATGAAAAGTTGGTTTGACCGCGCCAACATTCCGCCGTTACAAGATTTGATTGACGTGACGCGCGAGGGCGGAGGACATTTGTACGCCTGCACGACGACGATGGGCGTGATGGGCGTGAATGAGGAAAATCTGCTCGAAGGTGTCGAGTGTCGCGGCGCGGCGGCGTTTCTCGAATTTGCAGCGGGCGCGGATGTGGCGTTGTTTATTTGACGCGCGAGAGACCTGACACAGTACATCACAATTTGACCTCCTCCCTGCTCGCGAGGGATTTGTAATCCCGATTCTTCCCGTCGGGATTACTCGGATAGAGTTCATCCGCAATCCCTCGCGAGCAGGAGGCTAGATCTGTGATGTACCATGTCAGGTCTGAATAGACAATGCCAGCGCGATTTGCGCGAGATGGTACGTGATAATGACGCCGAGTTTCGCCGCGTGAAATGATTTCACAAAACGATTCCACGCCAGCATCGCATCGGAAATAAAGAATAACGTCGCGCCAACAATGACAAACGCGCGGCGCGTTTCATTCCAATCCGCGCGAAAGAGCGTTGCCCACGCCGAAAACAACATCAACGTCATTGCGAGTCCATACGCGAGGACAGGCGCGGCGAGTGACGAATGATTTGACGCGCGCAAACTTGCAAGCACGCGCCACAAAACAAGTCCAACAATCAGCGCGCACGGGATCAACAAAACGAACGCGGCGAAGGGTGGCACTGTTGGATTCAGACCAATGATGTAACAGACATGCGCCAACAAAAACGCGCCGAGTCCGAAAAGGAACCCGCGCGGATTGGACAGCATCAAAAAAATATCGGCAAGCAGCGAGAAAAAGAATCCGACAATGAACCAACGCGCTTGCCACGCGTCGTGCGGCGTCTGCAAAATAAAAAACGCGACGAGGAGCAATGCAACCATCGTCGCGGGTTTGAAAAAATATTGGAGGGTTTTGTTTTGACGCGCGACGGCGTACCAATCGGTGAACGCACAGGCAAGCGTGATGATGAGTGCGATGTTCATACGCGTAGGGGCGGGGTTATCCCGCCCCCTTTTCATTCGCGCGGGTCGGGGCGGAATGACCACGCCTCTTCTTCATTCGCATAAATGGGGCGGAATGATCCCGCCCCCTTTTCATTCGCGCGGGTCGGGGCGGGGTTATCCCGCGCCTTTTTCATTCGCAAAAAGGGGGCGGGGTTATCCCGCGCCTTTTTCATTCGCACGAAGCGGGGCGGGATGACCCCGCCCCTACCTTATTTGATCCACACCGGATCCCAATCGTCCGCTTCGCCATTCCCAACGCTGTGCGCTTGTGCGTCCGTAAAATTTTCGGCGAGCGCACTGAGAACCCAAATTTGCCAACGATTACCCACCGAATTGGTCGCAAACGCGAGCATCGAACCATCGGGTGAATAGGTCGGACTCTTGGTATCGGGTTGTCCGCCAAAATCGGTGAGACGCTTGAAATTTTGATTCGTTAGCGCGGGATTCCCCTTAAAGATATTTTTCGTGCGATCATTGGTGAGATTCCAGGTGAACGCAACCCAATTGCCATCGGGCGACCAAACAGGTTGATCCGCGCGCGAAAAGTTGGGTCCGCTGGTCCATTGCCCTTGACTGCGCGTGGCAGCCAATTCGGGTGACGCGATATACAGATCACAATGACCGGTTGGATTGCAGGTGCGTTCCCCCACAACGAGAAGGGCGCGGTCCGGGGAAAAGCCCGCGTTTTCAATTTGGGATTGGTGCAGTTCCGCGGCGGGGTCGCGCAGCAATTGTTGGACATTGCTGCCATCCGCATCCATCACAAAAAAGTTAAATTGGCTCGGATATCTGCCGCCGGCGCGCGTACTCTTGAATACGATTTTGCCGAGCAGCGCTTCACGCGAAACGGTGAGGGTGGGCTGCGTCGGCGCGACGATGGCGCGCGTCGTGCCGCGCGTGGGCGGCACAGAAATCGGCGTGACGCTTGGTGAAAGGTTCACGACGAGCGTTGGCACCGGAGCTGTCGGCAGAGGTGGAACCGTCGCGGTTGCATTCGGCAATGGGGGAGGGGTGACGGTCGGTTGCGGCGCGCTGGCGGTGAGCGTCGTAAAAATTTTTTGAGCAATCGCAGCTTCCGTTGCGGCGGCGTCGGCGGTGGGCGGCAGTACGTTGGGAACGTTTGTTGGCGCAGGGGGCGTGGGAGGCGTGCTGCACGCGGCGATGAACACGAGCAGAACAAAAAAGATCGAAAAACGAAATTTCATACAACTCCTCTAGTGGTTTGGATACAAACGGGCGGATTATCGGTGTAGATGAAATGAATGTCAATTTCCGCGCTGAAGATGCCACGCACTTTCAAGTGCGTGGCATCTTCATTTCTCCCTCCACGCGCCCCTAAAAACTTGTATAATCCTTTGAAAACGCGCGCGATGGTTCTGTAGATGAAGGCAATGTGGGCGGCGGAACGAGGAACTGATCGAGATCATGGAAAAATATCGGCGCTTGTCCTGAACTAAAAACGCGAGTGACTCGAGTCACTCGCGTTTTTTGTGCGTTGTTAGTTGCGCGCGTTGTCGGGAAGTTTGGGCACACGCGCTTGTATCATCCAATCATCGCGCTGCCAATCATAGGACGACTCGTCAAGAATCTCAAACTCGCGCCACCCCGTAGGATCGCAGCCCGCGTCGTTACACGCCTTGATTCGCAAATAGTATTTGTGTCCGCGAAGCAATCGTCTGGTTGTGTACGAGGTCCCCGTGGTCTTTTTGCGATCCACCCGCAGTCCATCTTTGGCATCCATACGGATCACGAGTTTATATTTTTCCGCGCAGGGACTTTGAGTCCATACCACATCCACTTGATCCTCTATGAAACTTTCACCCTGCTTCGGATCCAAAATGGTCACGGCGCTCGGTTCGCCACTGCACGGTACGGGTGTTGGCGTGCGCGTTAGGGTCGCCGTTGGAGTGTTGGTCGGTGTATTTGTCGGTGTGTCAGTAAACTCTGGTGTATCCGTTGGTGTATTTGTCGGCGTATTGGTCGGTGTGTCGGTTGGCGTATTCGTCGGTGTAAAGGTCGGTGTGTCGGTTGGCGTATTCGTCGGTGTAAAGGTCGGCGTGTCGGTCGGCGTGTTAGTCGGCGTATTGGTCGGCGTATTGGTCGGTGTGTCGGTTGGCGTATTCGTCGGTGTATTCGTCGGCGTGTCCGTTGGTGTGTGGGTCGGCGTTGGGGTTGGAGGTTCCGGGATCGTGATGCGAACGACGGATGGATCATGGTCGCTGGCTTGCTCGCTGAACTCGGCATTGACATGCACAACGTCAAACGCATAGATAAAGGTGTTGAACAAGCTGCCGCTCAACAAAATATGATCGAGCGTTTGCGAATTGGCATCGAACACATAGCTGTAGCGTTCGCCGACGGGCAGCGTTTCGATGAGTGTATTCAGCGGCGCAGCTTCTACCGCGCTCAAGGCGGTTGACCATGAAAAATCATTCAGGTCGCCGAGGACGACAATGTTCGCGTCGCTATCCAGCGCGAGAATGTCATCCATCAAGTCCTCAACGATTTGGGCTTGTTGCAGACGCTGCGTTTCGCTGGAGCGCACGGGTGGCTGCCAACGCCCATAGAGCGGATCGTCGCCGCCTTTCGAATTCCAGTGGTTCACGACAATAAAGATCGTCTGCCCGTGATATGTGAATTCGGCTGCCAATGGTTTGCGGCTGGTGTTGAACGCGCTGTTTGTCGGATCAATGCGCCCGGGGCTCGCAGAGAGTTCGGGTCCGCTGCCCCCATTGATTACGGTTGTGGCGGAGGTGGAAGTTCCACCCGCGCGATCAACAAAACTTACCCCGCGATCAGTGCGGAACAAGAAACCAACGCGGATATTTCCACCGGGCTCGCCACCATCCTGATCATCTACGGGATCGATCTGGCGGAAACTGTATGTCGGTCCACCTGCGTCAATAATCGCTTGAATCAATTCATTAAACGTGTCGCTCGCGTCCACAATGCTGTCATTCGTCGCGCCATTATTGTCCTGCACTTCTTCGACGCCGATAATGTCGGGCGATTTGAGATTTGTCACGACAATCGCGGCGAGGTCGTCAAACTTGCCATCGGGATCATTCGGATCCAGATTTTCGACGTTGAATGTGGCGATGGCTAATTCATCTGTGCCTTGCGTGCTCGTTTGTTCTTGCGTGAGTCCATTGTCAACGCGGGTGAGCGCGGAGGTGACCTGAACGAGAAAATTCGCAAAGCTGTAATCCATCACGCCGACAACCGGGGTCGTAAAAGTGTCGCCCGTGTTCATGTCATTGGGCAGGAAGGATGTGTTCAGGTTGTTGGCGAGATAGATGATTTCGGGATTATAGTCCGTCTGTTGAATGACAATCCCGCCGCGTGCTGTACAAGTGACAGCGTTCGCGCATGTATCACCGACAACGCCAATTTCAATCGAACTCCCGCCAAAGATAACGCTCCGACCCGTTGCCCGCGCATTGTTGACCTGTGTGCTTGTTGGATTCGCGCCCGGTGTGACGGTGACAGTCAGAAAGACCGCATTGCCTGCCGCGACGGGATCAGGCGTTGCAGCCCCGGTTCCCGAAGGATTCGTGGGCGCGGTGGTCGCAGAGAGAACCCAACGCGAAAAATCGGCAAGCCCACTCTGTTCCACCCAATTCGCCGTGCCGTCGCGATTCAATGCGCCGACAGAATTCCACATCGCGCCATCGTAACGATAGAGCTCGAGCGCGCCTTCGGAATTGCCATTGAGCTCGGAATCGAGATAACGCAAGCGCAGGGTAAAGGAAAGCCCGCTGCCGCCGTTCGGCGTAATCGTGTAGGTGCGTTGCACGGCGGTCGAAAAATCTATAGGCGCGGATTTGACGAGATTGATTGTCACATCCGTTGGCAATGTTCCCGAAGCAAACGTGATGATGTTGTTGGGGTTGCCGAACGCGTACGCGGTGGCAGTAGCAAAACCGGAACGCTTGACGTTGCCGACAACATCGCCCGCGCCGGACGAAGTGTTGACTTGGGTCAATGTATTCGCGCCGGTGGTAATATCTGCGCCGAGTGTGAGCGGACCGTTGATAGTGACATCGCGCTGCAACGTCACACCATTCGCATTTGTGACATTCACCGTTTCATTGGCTGCAAAGGTGAGTGTTCCCGCGCCGCTGATCGTTTGGGCGGACGTGCCGCTCAGCGTAAGCGTTGCCGCGCTCGCTGGATTAAAGTTGAGGGTTGCGCCAGAGGCAACCGAGATGTTCCCTTTGAGATTGAACGTCCCGGTCATCCCGATGCTCAAAGAGCCGGCGGTTACAGTGAGATTGTCAATCGAAAGCGCGCTGGCGCCCGTTGGAGTGATGGTCACCGCAGCGTCAAGTTCAAAGTTGGCATACGTGCGTCCTGAAAAGGAGGGCGTTGCCGTTGCTTGGTGCTTGTACAAACTGCCCGTTTGAAAGACGACTTTCGAACTGGGTTGACCGAGCCCAAACGGATTCGAGCCCGTTTTGAAGAAAAAGGTCGAACCTGACGCAAAGACAATGACGTTTGCGGTGCCAGCGGCGGTAAACGCATTTCCCGTGCAACTTGTATCTTGCGAATAGCTTGCGCCCGAATTAAATGTAATCGCGCTCGCGTCATTGGCATTGAGCTTTGATAGCCCGCCTGAACAGGTCATTGTGCCAGAAATACTTCCTGTCGCGCCTGTTCCCACAAAAATTGTCAGCGCGTTCGCGCCTGTCATGTTTAGCCCCGAGCCGCTGTCCACACTCAAATCGGTGCCCGTGTCACCCGCAATCGTGAGTATATTCGCCGCGCCCGCTTGCAAATTCACAGTTGTATTTCCGGACACGAGCAGCTGCCCAATGGTTTGAGCAGGCACATTGGTGACCGTTGTCGTGGCGGCATTATTGAATTGTAAGATGTCCGTCGTCGCGGGTGTGGTGCGGTTGGGCGTCCAATTGGTGTCCAAAATCCACGAAGCCGTGCCCGTCTGATTCCAGGTGTACGTTGTGCCAACCGCATTGGGGGCAGCGTTGGAGACTTGCGCGGGAACGAAAATGACAACGCTCAAAAACAATACCATGAGCGCGCCGATTGAAATGGATGTGGGTTTCATGATTCCTCGTCGAATGGGGTGGTTGGATTAGCGTCCTAAAGTTCTTCGCCAAACTTTTTGCTCAACTGCGTGAACGAGAGATAGCCGACGATCAAGATCGCGAATGAGGTAACGAGCGTGCGGAGTAAAAATCCCAAATCAGGCGGTGCGGGCGGACCCCCGGCGGTGGAGCCATAAAAAATGTTGCGATACGCTTCGATGATGCTCGCCATCGGATTCAAGTAATAGACGAGCCGACTATAACTTTCGGTGAGCTGCGGCACCGCATAAAACACGGGCGTCAAAAAAAACCATGCAGTCAAGACAACGCCTGTAATCACTCCCGTGTCGCGATAATACACATTTGCCGCTGAAAGCAAAAACGAAATGCCCATCACCAATGCGAGTTGGCTGATAAAAATGACGGGGAGGTACAACAACAGCGCGGGTTGGATTTCGATGCGATAGTACAACACCAACGCGACGACCAAGGGGAGCGCGAGGAGGAAATTCAAGCTGTTCGCCAACACCGCCGACGCGGGCAGGACGATACGCGGGAACCAAATTTTTTTCACCAGATTCGCGTTCGACACAATACTGCCGATGCCGTCTGAAATGCCGCTCGTGGTAAAATTCCACGCCAGCCAGCCGATCAAAATAAACAGGGGGTAATTTACAATCGCATTGGGCGCAACGACTTGAAAGACAATTGTGAACACGAGCGTCATCATCAACGGATTGCCCCACGCCCACAAAAAACCGAAGAGTGAATTACGATAGCGGACTTTTAAATCGCGCAGCGTTAAATTGCGAACGAGTTCCCGATAACGAAAAACGAGTTGGAGGTTGGAAACCATTGTGGGAGATTATACGCAGGGAGGCGAAAAAGACGAATCGTAGGCAGGAGATTTTTTAATGAAATTTAACCGAGCTTGTCATTTTGTCACCACCCCCAATTTATCAAACACAATCTGTTCCGATTTACCCAACGCGCGCATAAATTCTTGATACGCTTGCAACGCCCCATCAAAACGCGCGTCCGCGCTCGAACAATCATCCGCCACCATCAGTCCACCAACACTCAACTGCTCATACACTTGACCCAGCGCTTTTTTCATCGGACGATACAGATCCACATCCAACAAACAAAATGCAATCGCGCCCAGCGTACGAAAATCAAATTCATTCACATCCGCTTGGATCGCGCGCACACGCGTCACCCGATTCAAGCGCATCGCCGCGTCGAACCAACTTTTCTTGTTCACCTGAAAGCCATACACCCCCGTGTAGGGTGCGACGCGTTTGCCGCGTTGTGTCACTTCCAACTCTACATCCTCTTGCACAAATCCCGCGAAGGTGTCCAATGCGAAATAATCTTTGTCAATTTTTACCGCGTCCAAATAATTATTCAAAAACAATGTTGTCTCGCCGCCCGCCACGCCCACTTCGACGATACAGCCCGCGACATTGCGCGTGCGCGCGAGACATTCGCATAAAAAACAGAGCTGCGCGGCGGTAAAATAGTACGCATAGCGCGGCAAGAAACGCCACTTGAGTGGCGAACGCACCAGCTTGTCTTTTGCCCATAACAGCAGCGCCGTCCGAAAATCCAACCTCACTTTTTGCGCCGCTCCAATTCCTGCTCCACCGCGTCCCATGCGACATTGCGCGCGGCGAGCAGCACCAGCAGATGATAGATCAAATCCGCGCACTCGGACGCAAGCCGCGCGTCACTTTCTTTGTACGAAGCTACAATTACTTCAATCGCTTCCTCGCCCACTTTTTTCGCAATCTCCGCATCCCCCGCCGCAAACAATTTCGCCGTGTACGAATCGGGCGGCGGATTTTCTTTGCGCGCGCGAATCAGTTGATACAGTTCGTTCAGTGTTTCGCTCATAGACAGTAAACTGCGAATCTACGCGAATCTTTATCTTTTATTCGCGTAGATTCGCGGTTTCTAAGTTCTGGCAGGAATACTCAACGCGCGATAAAAGCACGACACCTCGCCTGTATGACAAGCCGGACCCGCAGGATCGCACAACACCAACAACGCATCGCCATCGCAATCGTACAACAATTCGCGCACGCGCAATACATTCCCCGACGTTTCGCCCTTGCGCCAAAGTTTCTCACGCCGCCGACTCCAAAACGTCGCGTATCCTGTTTCCATCGTCACGCGCAGCGCCTCCGCGTTCATGTATGCAAACATCAATACCCGTTTCGTGTCCGCGTCCTGCACAATCGCAGGCAGCCACCCATTCGCATCGAATTTGATTTCATCGTTCATGTCGTTTCGCCTATCGCAAATCGCGTATCGCAAATCGCGTATCGCGTATCGTTCGCCCAAAGAGACGTTTCACCGAAACGTCTCTACGTCACCCCCTCACCCCTTCATCCTTCATCCCTCATCCTTCATCCTTTCCCTCTACCTCCTCACCCTCACTCCCCTCCCCGCCAAATACGCTTTCACCTCCCCCACACTCATTACGCGATCATGAAACAACGACGCAGCCAACACGGCATCGGCAACTTGCAGCCCCTCGTAAAAATGTTCCATCGTCCCCGCGCCGCCTGACGCGATGACAGGAATGTTCACACTCTCGACAATCGTGCGCGTCAATTCCAAATCATACCCCACTTGCGTCCCATCACGATCAATACTCGTCAACAAAATTTCCCCCGCCCCCATCCGTTCCACCTCACGCGCCCATTCAACTGCATCGCGCCCCGTCGCCGTTCTCCCGCCATGCGTATAAACTTCCCATCGCGTTTCACGTTTCTCGTTTCTCGGCTCTCGTTTCGCATCCATCGCCACCACCACACATTGACTTCCAAATTTTTCCGCGCACTCTAAGATAATTTTCGGCTTCGCCACCGCCGCCGTATTGATCGCCGCTTTGTCCGCGCCCGCGCGCAACAGATCACGAAAATCCTCCGCGCTGCGTACTCCACCCCCCACCGTAAACGGAATAAAAATCGTGTCCGCAACGCGTTCCACCATTTGCAATAATGTTCCGCGCGCTTCCACCGACGCGGTAATATCCAAAAACGTCACTTCGTCCGCGCCCTGTTCCGCATACCAGCGCGCCTGTTCAATCGGATCGCCCGCGTCGCGCAAACCAACAAAATTGATCCCTTTCACGACGCGCCCGTTTTTCACATCCAAACAGGGAATGATTCGTTTTGCCAACATATTTATCCCTCACAAATTCGATTCTTTCTGCTTTCCATCTTATCTTGTGCAACTTGTATTGCACCCCGTAAAGAGAACGCGCCTTGATACAACGCCTGCCCCACAATCACGCCCTCCACTCCAATCGCTTCCACGCGCAGCAAACTCCGCACATCCTCCAACGACGCAACGCCGCCCGAAGCGATCACTTGCAAATCCGTCGCGCGCGCAAAATCTGCCATCGCCGCCGCGTCAATTCCGCTCAACATCCCATCGCGCGCAATGTCCGTCACAATCGCGCGCCCCGCGCCGAACGCGCGCATTTTTTTTCCAAATTCCCGCGCATCCATCCCCGATCCCTCCACCCATCCCCGCGTCGCCACCACTCCATCGCGCGCATCAACCGCAATCACAATTTTCTCCGTGCCAAATTCATGCACCGCATCCGCAACACTTTCTGGCGTTTCAATCGCCACCGTCCCCACAATCACGCGCGCCACGCCCAAATCCAACGCGCGCCGCATCGCGCCCAAATCGCGTAATCCTCCGCCAAACTGTACAGGAATTTCTACCGCCGCCAGAATGTTTTTCAACGCGTCCGCGTTCAAATTATCCGCATCCCCAAACGCGCCATCCAAATTGACCACATGCAGCCACGCCCCGCCCTCCCCTTCCCACCGCCGCGCCATCTCGGATGGATCAGCCCCATACACAATTTCATTTTCCGCGCGCCCCTGAATCAAACGCACCACACGCCCGCCGCGCAGATCAATCGCAGGATAAATCGTGAACATTTTACAGCCCCGTACGGAACGCTACGGCGAGCGTTCCCTACACCCTCCCGTACGGAACGCTCGCCGCAGCGTTCCCTTCACCCTCCCGTACGGAACGCGCGCCGCAGCGTTCCCTTCACCCTCCCGTACGGAACGCGCGCCGCAGCGTTCCCTTCACCCTCCCGTACGGAACGCGCGCCGCAGCGTTCCCTTCACCCTCCCGTACGGAACGCGCGCCGCAGCGTTCCCTTCACCCTCCCGTACGGAACGCGCGCCGCAGCGTTC
>Ga0247727_10005887_pt1 | contig 24432 bp, 11 predicted proteins | sample WisWelCaveWW1625_FD_202498 | JGI IMG/M metagenome (GOLD analysis project Ga0247727, IMG submission 202498) | Biofilm microbial communities from Wishing Well Cave, Virginia, United States - WW16-25 | ecosystem: Environmental > Aquatic > Deep subsurface > Groundwater > Cave microbial mat | place... | reverse complement strand
AGGGGCTGGGGGTGAGGGGTCGTCGCATCAGGCACCGAGTGTGATTTCGACAACCCCTCACCCCAACCCTCTCCTCGCAGACGGGGAGAGGGAGCCGGAATTTCACCTCCTCCATTCATGCCCACCAAGAATCGCGCGATCTCGTCAACCGGCCGCACGGTTGCTGACAGACCAATTCGCACGGGCCGAGTGCCGCAGAGGGCGTCGAGCCGTTCGAGCGACAGCGCGAGGTGCGAGCCGCGTTTGTCGCGCGCGAGCGCGTGGATTTCATCGACGATGACCGTTCGAGCCGTGCGGAGCATCTCGCGCCCCTTGGTCGCCGTGAGCACGATGTAAAGCGACTCGGGCGTGGTGACGAGAATGTGCGGCGGCGTGCGCGTCATCTTCTGCCGCTCGCGCGCCGGCGTGTCGCCCGTGCGCACGAGTACGCGAATCGGCGGCAATTCGCGCGCGACGTGCTCGAACAGCCCGACTTCCGCCAACTCCGCCCTCGCGAGTTCGACGATCTCCGCGAGCGGCACTTCCAGATTCCGCCGCACGTCGTTCGACAGTGCCTTGAGCGGCGACACGTACACGACCTGAGTTTCGTCGTTGAGTGTCCCCTCAATCGCCTGCCGCAGCAGCCGGTCGATGCACACCAAAAACGCCGCCAGCGTCTTGCCCGACCCGGTCGGCGCGGTGATCAGCGTGTTCCGGCCGGCCACGATCTCCGGCCAGCCCAGCCGCTGCGGCTCGGTAGGCTCGCCGAATCGATTTTGAAACCAGCGGGCGATGATGGGATGAAAGAGTTCAGGCGTCATGCCCAAATCTTGCCAGACGGCGGGACAACTCACAACGGCGGAATCGACCTTCGGATTTCGTCCAGCTTCTCGCGCGTGCCGTGCTCGTCGCACCAGCGATGCACGTAGTCCCAATCGATCGCGTCGCCCTGCACGGCGATCACGTCGCGCACGTCGTCGGCGTCCTTGTTGCGTTTGCCGAATAGGGCCCAGCGAAGCTTAGTGACAATGACGTCTTCGGCGGTTGGCACGACGGCTTCGCGGTTGGGCAACTGAACTCGCACGCGGCGACGGAAGCGTTCTAGGTCGTGCGGGTCCGCGCTGAGCCGAAAGAATTCGATCGTGAACGAAGTGTCGGCGACTTTAACGACGTGTCGTGTGGTCCCGGTGATGGTCTCGAATGATATTTGAGGGTCCAAACGAAATCCCGGTCCAAGCTGCCGAACGATATCCGGCAGCGAGTGCGAAGCGAGTTCGACGACGAAATCGGCATCTTTCGTCGATCGAGCGATGCCATACGCGTTGCTCGAAAGGCTGCCGACGAGCATGTAGGGAACGCCGCGCGACTCCAGCACGTCGATCACTGCGAGTATCGCTTCGCGGCTCGTCACGAATGATTCTCCAGGCGTCGCCGCAATGCCAATCGCTCATCAACGATCGCTCGCACGCGGTCGGCGTCGGCGTGCGGAAACTGATTGCGGATTCCCGCAATCATCCACTGGCACGCCCAATCAAACAACTCGGGGCCGTCAAGAATCTTTTCCCCCGGCGACGATGCCCTTGCGCGGAGGACTTTCTCGCGGTAGATGTCGTCAATGAGTTCGAGTGTTGGTTGCATATCGGCTAGCTCGGTCGCGCGCACAACGTCTCAAAACGCATCCTGGGCTTGCACGCCCTTCGATTTTTTTTCGTAGAGGTCTTTCAGCTCCTTGCCCTTTTGCTCCTGGATCATGCGGTTCGATTTGAAGAGTTCTTGGAGCAGTTCCTGCTGAGCGCCCTCCGGGGCGGATTCCATTGATTGACCGGGCGCTTGACCGGCGCGGCCTTGGGGCGCGGCGGACTGCGGTTTGGGGGTCGCGGGTGGGGCGGGCGGCGGGCCGAGGTCGAGGGTGCCGCGGTGGAACGCGTATTGGCCGTCGCCGGCGCGGGCGATTACGGTGCTGCGGCCGAGGATGCCGTCGGCGACGAAGACGCCGCGGAGGTCGGTCGCGCCGTCTTTGAACTTGTTGTTGCGAGTGCCGATCACTTTCACGTGAACGTCGGAGGTGTATTTGTCGGTGACTGTGTTCTTCACGGTCGCGCGGACTCGGCCGCTCGGCTGTTCTTCTTGGACTTCGACGACGAGCGGCGTGACGAGGACGAGGCCGCTGGTGTGCAGGTCTTCGCCGCGGCAGACGACGAGGTACGCGCCTTCGTCCGTGAGCGGCAGTTCCAGTTTCTTGGTGCGGTCTGCGTAGTCCTTGCCGTCGCCGAGTTCGACCTTGGCCTCGTGGAGCGGCCGGATGCCGGCGAGGTTGATCTTCGTGATGTTCGCCAGGTCGCGCTGGAGCAGGCCGAACTTCAGGAGGTCGATGCGATAGACCTTCACTTCGCACGAGGCGACGTTGCGGTATTTGAGTTCGACCTGGGCGGTCGCTTCGGCCTGGCGAGCGGGGGGCGTCAGCCCCCTGGTTTCCCCGTCAGGGTTCGCACTGCCGGGCCGCGCATCATCAGGGGGCTCACGCCCCCCGCTCGCCGGATTCTTCGCGGCCGGCGGTTTCACTGCTGTGACTTCCGGCAGTTCAATCGCCTTGCGCGTGAAGTAGGCGATCGTCTCTTTCGCGTCGGGGAAGCGATCGGCGACGCGGCCGTATTCGGTGATCGCTTCGGCCGGCTCGCCGAGCGAGTGGTGGATCTGACCGCTGATGTAGATCGCTCGCCACTTGTTCGAGCTTTCGATGACGCGGCCGGTGGCCGGGTCGGTGCGGGTCGCTTCGGCGACGCGGCGGCACATGTCGAGGGCGTCGCGGTGCTTGCCCTGCGCGAAGTGTGAGTAGCCCATGATGTACCAGAAGCTGTCGAGGTACTGGCTCTTCGGGAACCGTTCGGCGAATCGGTTCGACCGCGCGACGGCGGCCGGCCAGTTTTCGAGTTCGACGAGGGCCGACGCGAGCGAGAAGCTCGCCTGATCGGCGGCCGGGTCGTCGGGCCACATCGTGAGGAAATCGTCGATGCGGCCGATCGCGCCGCGGATCAGATCGACCTTCGAGAGTCGCTTCTCGCGCAGCTTGGCGTCGGCCGCCGCGTGCGGAGCCATCGCGTAGACTCGTTGCGCGAGCGCGTACGTGGCCGACGCGATGTACGGCTCGGCCGGGTACTCGCGCAGGATGCGGTCCATCACGGCGACCGACCGTTCGAACTCGCCCTGCGATTCGAGGAACCCGCCGATCTCGCTCTCGCGCGCGAAACTCGCCTCGGCCGTCGCGCGGAAGACGAGGTAGCTGCGTTCGTATTCGTTCAACTCGCGGTAGGCCGCGCCGACCTTGACGATGTGGCCGAACGGAATTTCCAGTCCAGGGTACTTCTCCTTGAGGATTTCGAAGTAGCGCACGATCGCCGGCGACTTGCCTTCGACCAGCGCGATCTCGAACAGGTACTGCGCGACTTCCTTGTAAATTTCCGGCTTGAGTTGGAACTTGTCGAAGAGTTCAGTCAAGTATCCGGCGGCGAGCGCGAGGTCTTGCGGCCCGGCGGATTCTCCGGTTGCCGCAGGGTTCGCGGCGTCCGCTGGATCGCCGCACGGCGCCGCCGGCGCGGGCGGCGCGCTGGAGGGCGCCGGCATCGCCATGCCGCCGCTCGCGACGGCCAGCGGCGTCGTGATCCCCGCGCGGGCCGCGTGCCGCTTGCCGAGTTCGTACAACTCGCGCGGCGTGATGCGGTATTCGTCCTTCGATTTCTGCCCGGCGGTGAGCACGGTGAGCGGCCGCGGCTGAGAGACCACCATGCGTTCGGGGTCATAGAAGTTCCGCACGACGGTTGGGGCCGCGCGGTACTTGCCCGGCAGGTAGCCGTAAATGTCGAAGCGAATCTCGTTTGGCTGGCTGCGATTGCCGACGTAAAACGTAATGTAGCCCGGACCGATTTCATAACGATCGAACTGGCCGGTGATCGACTTTTCGAGCACCGTGCAGCCCGACGGGATCGGTTCCGTGATGACCACGTACTCGCGTTCGTCTTCCGGGATGAGGTGGCCGTTGACCGGATAGTAATAGAGCAGCACCTGGGCGCGGCGGCCGACCGGCAGTTCGGTGACGGGACTTCGCCACGTCGTGAACGGGCCGGTGAGCACGTCGAATCCGCGCGGGATTTCGCGGCCGTCGAGTTCGATCGGGGCCGGGTCGAAGTAGCGTTCCAGGTGATAGTTGTTCACGGTGCTCTTGAGCTGGTCGGCGGCGACGAATCCGGCCATGACGCAGTTGAACGTGAACCGGCCGCGGCCGACGAGTTCGAAGTTGATCCGCTGCTTCTTCGCGCCGTCGCCGCCGGGGCCTTGCGGGAATTCCTTTTCGGGCAGTTTCTCGCCGCGTGCGAGCAGTTCCTTCGGCACATCGACGACTCGCGAGCCGGCCGCACCGTCCATGTCCATCTCGGCGACTTGTTCGTCGTTCACGAAAACCTTCAGCTTGTAATGCTCCGCGGCGAACCGAGCCGTCGCAAAATAATCACCGAGTGCGACGACCGCCGGCCCCGTCGCCCGCTCCGGCGCCCAACGCGCACCGGCCCGCTGAGCCAGCAGCCGATCGGCGACCTCTTTCGCCTTCGCGTCGCCGGGTGCCACGGCGTTCAACGCCATCAAGTACAACGCCCGCACTTCGGCCGAACCCGCTGACGGCGGGCGAACGGTGACCGACTTCTCCTGCGTGCCGGCCGCGGGCAGGGTGGCGGTCGTCAGCAGCGCCGTCCGCGCCGCTGTGGCCAATTGGAGTCCGGCCGGTCGCGAATCGGATTCAACAGCCGAGTTCACGTTCGCGCGACTCGACGATATACTGATAGACGAACTCTCTTCTCGAACCGGAGACGAATCATGGGCCTGGAAATTCCGCCGGAGATTGACGACAAGTACGAAGGCAAGTGGATTGCTTGGGACACCGTGACCGACGAAGTGGTCGCCGCGCACGAGGACTTGGGCGAGGTGGTTAAGCAGGCGCAGCCGGTCCAGGATGCCGGGCACGAATTGTACTTGCATCACATTCTGCCTGGCGATGCTGTGATCGTCGGAGGCCTGTAACCGATGCGCTTTCCGACGCTCGTTCGGAAGTCCTCCGAACGACCGCTGATCGCCGTCGTCATCGAGGCGGCAGCCGGCAGGCGAATCCACTCCGACATGCTGGTCGACATGGGTTCCGATCTCACTCTGCTCCCCGAAGACGCCGCCACGCTTTTGAGAATCGACCTCGGGCAGGTCCCCTACTCGCTGGTCACTTCGCCGCTCGGCCCGGCGGCCCATTATCGCACTTGCGAAGTTGTTTTCGAATTGCGTCGTCGGCCGGATGTTTTCCGATGGCGCACGACCGTCGGCTTCGTGGCGCGGCCGATGGCCTACGGCATTCTCGGCACGCGAGGGTTCTTCGAGTTTTTCAACGTGCGATATCACGCCAGCGAGCACTGGCTGGAGATCGATCCTGCCGGACCGCTGCCGCAGTAGCACGTCTTCGCTCGCTAGTTTGGGTCCTAGCAAATCCAGCAACTCTTTCGCGATCTCTTTGCGGTCCATCTCGACGAACGCCAGCGCGAGGTACGCGAGCGCGGTCGGGCTGAGGCTCGGGCGCGAGCGGTGCAGGCGGTTGGCGTAGGCGAAGTCGCCGCGACCGGCGGCGGAGAGGGAGTGGAGGAGCATTGATTTACCGTCGTAGTCGTTCTCGCGAGCGGCGGTGAAGGCGGTTTGGACGAACGTGATCGACTTGTTGAAGGCGTCGTCGGGCACGGCGAAGCCGGCCTTGCGGGCGAGCGCGAGCGACCACAGGCCGCGGGCGGACGAGTTGCGGTCGCTCGAACCTTGCTTCGTGCCGCGAGCGGCGGACCAGTGCCAGCCGCCGTCGTCGTTTTGGCTGGAGACGAGGTAGCCGATCGACGAGCGGACGCGGTCGGCGAGCGCGGCGGCTTCGGGCGATCCCTTGTCGCGCGTCTCGCCGAGCAGTTTCATGAGGCCGATCGACGCCATCAGGTCGCTCGTCGTGCGTTCGAGCGGCGACTCGCACGCGAGCATGCGGTCGAAGTACACGCCGCCTCGCGAGCCGCCCGCGCCGCCGCCGAGCACCACGTCGAGCAGGCTGCGTTCGACCGACGCGCCGACGACGATTTGCAGCGACGCGTCGCGGACCGGCATGCCGGCCGGCGGACTGATCCACGCGGTCATGTTCGAGCTGGCCGCGCCGCCGGTCGTCGAGTAGACCGGGATGCCGTACGGCCGCACGGGCACAACGGCGCGCGTCGCGTCGGTGAGCGCCGCGTCGCCGTCGTCCGGCTTGAGCAGCGCGGGCGAGCGCACGGTCAACTCGAACACCGCGTCGCCGGTGCCGGCGATGTCGCGGTCGAACGTGAGTTCATGCGTCCCCTTCGCTTCGACGTCGATCGTCCGTTTCTCCTCGCGCGATTTGCCGCCGATCGTGGTCTTGAGCGTCACTTCGAGCTTGCCCTTGGCGACGGCGTCGTTTTGGATCGTGGCCTGAATCTGGGCCGAGTCGCCGTCGACGAAGGCGAGCGGCAGCTTGAGTTCGCCGAACAGTTCTTTCTTGGCGGTGAGTTCCGCGGCGGCCTGGCCGGTTAGCGTGCCGGTAGTGGTGCCGCGTGCGGCGAGTTGCCACGCGGTCGATCGGTCGGGCACGGTGATCGACACGGTCGCCCGGCCGTCGTCGTCGGTGACGACCCGCGGGTTCCAGTATCCGGTCTCGCGCAGCATCGCCTCGGGCAACACCGCGACGCCACCCTTCGCCGCTTGGTCATCGAAACGACCGTTCACGACAAAGCCGGCATCGACGTAGTTGACTGACCCGTCGCCGAACATGAAGCCAAGCTGGGCTCGCTTCGCGCCGGCCTTGCGATCCGACTCGCTGAGCACCGAGCCGGCGTAGGACTTGAGCGTGGCAATCTCCTTGCCCGAGAAGTAGCGGTAGTGCGTGCCGCCCGTCGCATTCTTTCGCGCCTCGTCGAGACCTCGCGCTTCGTAAGCGAGTTTGTTGAGAATCGGCGTGTCGAAGTCGTCGGTGGATTGCGACGTGACGAGACCTTCGAACTCGGCCGCAGCCCACGCCCCGCCGGCCTGTTTATCCGGTTGTGTCCGGTCGCCCGCACTGCGTTTCAGCGCTTCGGACTTCGCTCGACTCTCGCCATTCTTCGGAACCGCGCGGCCGCTGACCGCTCCCCGGCCCAACTGGCTTCGCACGGCTGGCGCGCTGGGTCGAGCGGGGGCAGAAATGCCTCCAAAAGAACGGAGCGGCTCACCGAGTTTCGCCTCTTCCCGTCCGCCGCGATCGAGCGGAACGAGGAAACTGAACGCGGAATTTGCATCCTCGTCAGCTCCTTCGGCCGCTCGATCCACGCCGGCGCGACGCTCGAACACTCGCAGGCTCGCATCGACTTCGCCGGCGGCCAGCGCCGCGCGGCTCGCGCGTTCCATCTCCACGACCGCGACGCGATTGGCCTCGGCGATAAGCGTCTGGCTGATGTCGCGCGTGGCCGGGGCGTAGCGGAACGTGCAGCTTGCCACCGTGCGCAGCGCCGACGTGCGCCGCGTGCCTTCGAAGAATTGGGCGACGGCCGGGAGCTGATCCGGGAACAATTGAAGCAGACTCTTCTCGATCATCGCCAGCGACAGCTCGGCCCGAACCGGATTGCCCTGCGGGTCGGTCGTCGTCACGGCCACTTCGACCTCATCGCCCGGCCTCACGCGGTCGGCGCTCGGCTTGATCGTGACGACGAGCGGCCGTTCCACCTCGAACGGACTCGATGCCTCGTGGAAACTTGGGAGCGGGGTGATTTCTTCCGCGCCCTTGCTCGCTTCGACTGGCTTCGCCGGAGGGTCTTGCTCTGGGTCCTGAGCGGTTTCCGCGCGCTCCTTCGCGGCGTCTGCACACTCCGAAGCGGTCGTTGCGCGGTCCGAAGGTGCCATTTCGGCAGCCGAAGTTGTCATTGCGACAACCGAAGAGGCGCTTACGCGGTCCAGCGCGGCGGTTTCGCGCTCCGAAGCGGCCTTTGCGAGCCCCGAAGCTGCCATTGCGGCAGTCGAAGCGGCCGTTTCTTGGTCCGAAGGGGCTGTTTCTTGGTCTGAAGGGGCGATTGCGCGGTCCGAATGGGCGATTGCGAGCTTTGAATCGGCCGTTGCATGGAGGTGATTCGTTGTTTCTCTATGTCCATAAGCGACTTGCGAAACCGTGGCGTGCGTGGATCTATCCAATTCCGTCGCCGGACCAGAAACTTGGGGTTGCCGATCGGTCGTCGCCGAGACGTGGCGGCGCGGTTCTCCGCCGGAGTCGGTCATCACGGAAATTGTGAGGTCAAAGTTCGGCGCCAGCTTCTCCGTGATCGGAATCTCCAACTCGTTCGTGCCCTTCTTCAACTCGACGAGCCGGTAGCCGAGCACGCGGGCGCCTTGATACGTGACCAGCGCGAGGGCCGGCTCTTCGCGCCAGTGGACTTGCACGGTCGCGGTGTCGCCGGCCTTGTAGTTGTGGCGGTCGGCGAGGATGCGGAGCCGCACGGTGTCGTCGTTGCCGGAGATCGTGACCGTGCGTTCGGCGGAAACCGGGTTGCCGAACTCGTCGGTGCCCGACGTGCGGAGGAAGTACGTGCCGGCCGCGGCGATCTTGATCGTCTTGTGTGCGACGCCGCTGTCTTTGTCGGTGACCAGCGGGTGCTCCTCAATCATCCGCTCGCCGGTCTGGCCGACTGCCGATTGCCGACTGCCGATTGCCGACTCCAATTCCGTCTTCTGCACGACGGCGAGCGACATCTTCTGGCCGATCTTCTTGCCGGCCGCGTCGGTCGTGGTCACGGTCACGTCGAAGGTCTCGCCGGCGATGAACACGTCGCGCGGCGTGGCGACGGCGGCGCGGAACGCGCGCGTGGCGAGGAAGAGCGTCGTGCCCGATTGCAGATTCAGTTCCGGATACTGGACGACGATCGGCAGCGGCTGGTCCTCGCGGAACTCGCGGGTCTCGAACTTGAACGCGACCTCGCCGGCCGCCGACGTCGTGGCCGTGTGCGTGGTGCCGTCGGGGAGCACGTAGCGAATTTCACGCGCGGCGACGGGCGAGCCGTAGTAGTAACGCAGCTTGATCGTCCCCTCGACCGTCTGGCCGCGGACGTAGACCTTCTTCGGCGTGTCGATGGCGATCTCGACCGGCTGGAGTTGATACTCGTGCACGGCGAACGAGCCGGCGTAGTTGTGCCGTTCCGGCTCGGCCGGGTCGTGCAGGTGCAGCCGGTAGTCGCCCTGATCCGCCTCGGCCGGCAGCACGAACCGCGTGGCGAACGTGCCGAACTCGCCGAGCGACACGTCCTCCGTGCGAATCTGCCGGCCGCGGCTGTCGAACACGTCGAGCTTGAACTTCTTGCCTTCTTCAAAAAAGTATTCGTCGCCTTTCACCCATCGAACGATTCCTCGCACATGGACCAATTGTCCCGGCCGATAGGTGGGCCGGTCCGTGTACACGTAACCCTTCGCGGCGATGCCCTGCGCGAAGTCGATGCCTTTGAGGCCGACGACGTTGGAGGCAGTGTGAATGACGGGCGACGTTTCCGGCGCGCTCGGTTGCACAGCCGCTCGCATGAGCTGCGTTCGGAGCACTTTTAAAATTATCTCCTTCATCGATTTGATTTGTTTTTCTTGCGACTGGCCATCCGCTCGAACAAACGCCTTCGCGAGTTTGCTCTTGAGCTCCGCAGAGAGTTCAAACTTGTCCCCAATCGCCGGCTTCGGATTTGACGCCTGTTCCTTCAACACCTCATGCATCGTGCGCAACAAGACTGCTGTTATGTCTCCAGCACCTTTGTCCGCTTCGACCCTCTCGAGTTCACTCGACACAAGTTCTATCGCCTTCCGAATCAAGACGTTGTCCTCGTTCGCGCCCACTGCCTGGCTGACCACCGCCGCTTGTTCGGCAACTGCAAACACCCGCACGTCATTCGACCCCTTCAGCGACTCCCACGTCTTGTCCGCGTCCGACACGGCGCCGACGAACACGCCGTCGTCGTTCGTCGTGCCTTCGGCGAAGACCTTCGAGCCGTCGCTGACGAGCAGCTTCACGCCGGCGAACGGCTTGCCAGTGCGCATGTTCTCGGCGAAGACGAAGAGTTCGTTGCGCGAGCATTTCACGAGGATGTCGAGGTCGCTCATCGCGATCATCGTCGTCGCCTCTTGCGGGCGAACGGTGATGCCGGCGGGGGCGGTCTCGGTCGGTTTCGGGTCGTTCGCGACCGTGACGGCCATGACGCCGGGCGAGTCGAGCGGGATTTCGATCTGGCTCGTGATCTGCTTGTGGTCGGCGTAGTTCGGCACCTCGAACGTCCAACTCTTCTCCGGGTCGATCAGCGCGATGTCGAGCGACTCGATGCCGCGGGCGAGGTGCATCTTGCGGAAGTACGTCTCCATGTCCACGCGGTACGCCTTCACGGCGAGCTGCTTGATGTTGCGCGTCGTGACCTTCACGCGCGGCTGTTGGTTCGTGCGGAACACGCGCTCGGTCTGGACCACTAGCTCCTGGCGCGTGAGCCGGTCGATTCGCTCCTTCGCCCGCGCGGCGAACTGGCCCCACGTGAGCTTGCGGTACGCGGCCAGTGCGTCGTCGAACTTGCCGAGCTTCTCCTCGAACGCGAGGCCGATCAAATATTGCCCGCGCGACGATTCTTCTGTGTTCGGGTACTTGCTGACGAGCGCGGACCAGTCGGCGATGGCGGCGTCGAAGTGCTTTCTTGGAGTCCCGGCTTCAGCCGGTCTTTCGCCTTCCGGCTTTTCGCCCTCAGCCTTTCCGGCTAAAGCCGGTACTCCAACGTCGCCCCGCTCGAAGTTCATCAGGCCGAACTCCAGCATGATCGACGCGGCTCGTGCGTCGAGCGGGTACCGGGCGAGGAACGCTTCCCAGAGTTTTCGGGCGTCGGCGAACTTCTTCGCCTTCGTCTCCGCGTCGGTTCCGGGCCGGCTGCCGTCGCGTCGCGATTCGAGCGCGGTCAGGAACTCCGTGTCGATGATCGCCTGCTGCACCTGCGCCCACGCGACGTGCGCGGGGTGCTTCGCCAAGTACTCCTGCCACGCGGCGATCGCTTCGGCGAATTTCTTCTGCCGCTGGAAGGCGAAGCCGACGAGCGATCGGGCTTCGGCCAGCTCCTCGGCCTTTGCGTATTTCGCGTTTCCGATGAGCTTCTTCAGCGCCGCGATCGCTTCGTCGAGCTGGTTGTGCGCGACGAACCCTTGCGCGATTTCGAGTGCCGCCTTCGGCGCGAGCTTGTGGTCCGGGTAACTCGCAATGAACTTCTCCGCCGCGGCGACGCCGAGTTCGAGATCCTCTTTCGACGGCGCAGCCGGTAGGCCGTACGTGTGAGCAATCTGGTAGGCAGCCTCGGCGAGCCGGTTGGGCGGAACTTCGGACCCCTCACCCCCAACCCCTCTCCCCGCAAGCGGGGCGAGGGGAGCCGGATTCGCGGCCGGTTTGCCGTTTGGATTCGCGTCAACCAGGTCCTTCCACGTTTTGCGGGCTTCGGCGTTTTGGCCCTGCGCGAGCTGTGCGGTGCCGAGTTGGAAGCGGGTCTCGATGTCGAACTTGCTTTTCGGGTGAGCCTTCAAGAACGCCTGGTAGGCCGCCGCAGCCTCCGCGTGCTGGCCCAATTCCTGATGACAACGCGCGACCCGGAACTCGACCTCAAGTTTTCGCTCATCGTTCGGGCCGACTTCGAGGGCCTTCTTGTAGAAGTTGAGCGCCTTCGCGTAATCCGGTTTCTTCTCCGTGGCGGCGCCGCCATCGCCCGGCTTCTTCGGCGGCTGGAAATAGGCGTCAGCGAATTCGAGGTAGATCGACGCGATCTCGTGCTTGCGTTCGGTCGAGAGCAGATACTTGACTTCCGCTTCGTAGATGTGCTCGGCTTCCTCGAAGTCGCCCTGTTTCAACAGGGCCGCAGCCTGTCCGAACCGCGCCCGCCGCACCCACAGGCTGTCGGCGAAATCGCGCTCGATCGACGCGAAGGTCTGAAGCGCTTCGCGGTGCTTGCCGGCCAGATGCTGGGCGCGGCCCTTCAAGTAACGCAGAAAGTCCGGCTTGTCCGGCTTCGGCTCGTTCGCCTCCAGCAGCTTGTCGAGCGCGGCCGCCGCGTCGTCGTACTTCTGATCCTGCATCAGCTCCCGCACCGCGTCGGGCCTCTTCGGCTCATCGCCGGCCCCGAAGATCGTCCACGTTCCAAGACCCAGCAGCAACGCTCCGAGGCACAGCACGATCCGTTTCATGGTCGATCTCCTTCGACAAACGGGACGCCAGGACCAGGCACGTTCAAATTCCAGCGCGGACGATCCGCCGTCTTGCAGCGGCAAGTCGTGAGTTAGACGCCAGCCGCGGCGGGAAAGTTTCGAGCGGAGTTGGGTCGGCGCACCGCCAGCGGCCCCTAATAGAATATGTCAGATACCCCGCGAAAGACAGGCAGTAGTGAGTAGGCAGTTGGGAGTAGTCGTGATGCCGCGCGGTCAGTTGGCAACAGCCGACTGCCGACTGCCTACTCACTACTACCTTTTCCCGCGGCGCGACGCAGCCGATCGGCGATGGCGAGGCCGACGCCGTGTTCCGGTGGAAGGGCGACGACAGCGACGTCGAATCCGCGTCGATCGACTTCGCGAAGCGTGTCGTACAGCGACTGAGCCGCCGCGTCGAGCGAGTCCGGCAGCCGGATTGTTGCGAAGTTGTCGGGCACGGGGTCCGATTCGCGACAGACCACGACGACGCGGCGACCGGTCGTGCGCAGCGCCGCGGCTCGCTGAACCATGTCGGCCGCGGTCACCAGCACAACCTCCGCGCGCGGCGAGTAGTGCAACGGGTGTTGACCGGGCGCGAAGATCGGGCCGCCGTGGCGAATCATCACTGGGCAGCCGAGCACCTCGCGAAGTTGTTCTGGCGTCACGCCGCCGGGCCGCAATATTGTCGGATAGCCGGAAGTCATGTCCACGATCGTCGATTCCAGACCGACCGAGCATGGGCCGCCATCGAGGATGAAATCAACGTGATCGCCAAGATCGTCGCGCACGTGCTCGGCGCGCGTCGGACTGACGCGGCCGAATCGGTTCGCGGACGGCGCGGCCACGCCGCCGCTAAACTCGCGGAGCAGCGCGAGCGCGACCGGATGTGCGGGCACTCGCAGCCCAACCGTCTCCAGCCCGCCGGTCACCACCAGCGGCACGCGCCGGCCGCGATCAAGGATAATCGTGAGCGGCCCCGGCCAAAATCGTTCGGCCAATTGCCGCGCCGTGTCCGGCACGTCCGCCACCCAATCCGCCAGCATGTCCGCGCCGGCGATGTGAACGATCAGCGGGTGTGTTTCCGGCCGCCCTTTTGCCTCAAAGATCCGTTGCACGGCCGACTCGTTCGTGGCGTCGGCCCCGAGGCCGTACACCGTCTCGGTCGGAAAGGCAACGAGCCGCCCGGCGCGGAGCAGTTTGACGGCCCGGTCGATGTCGGCCGGGCCGGTCGTATCGGCGGGCGACTTGTCGCGGTCGAGTTCCATGCGGGCAGGACTTGAAGTAGGCATCGCGGGCGGTTAACGTGTTTGGGTTATTTCAGCCAACTTCGCGGCGGCGAAACCACTGTATATTAGATCTCCGGTGAAAGCGGCGACAGGCACCTTGTGAGCGGACCGAATCGAAACTCCGTGAAGAGCGAGCAAGGTTTCCGCCCCCATTTTCACGATTCGTTTGAGCGAACCGAGGTTCAGCGAAGCAATATCTGAGGAGCCACCATGAGCCGGCTGTGTTCGTTCGCGCTGGTCATTTGCACGATGTGTTCGCCGGTCGTAGCGTGCGACGAGTTGAAGGTGGGCGTGGCGGTCGCGGACATTACGCCGCCGCCGGGCTACCGCATGAGCGGCTACTACAGCGAGCGGCTCAGCACCGGCATGCACGACCCGCTGCAGGCGAAGGCCGTCGTTTTCAATCAGGGGGACGAGTGGGCCGGACTGGTCTTTTGCGACCTGATCGGCTTGCCACGCGAAATGTCGTCGCGCGTGCGCGAGTTGGCCGCGGAGAGCACGGGAATTCCGGCGTCGAAGCTGCTCATCGCCGCGACGCATTCGCACACGGGGCCGCTCTACTACGGTGCACTGCGCAAGCACTTTCACGACCTCGCGGCGTCGAAGAACGGCGGCGAGGACCCGCACGAGGAGGTTGATTTCCAGGGCGAACTCGTGGCGAAGCTCGTGGACGTGATCGGCCGCGCGAAGCACGTGGCCAAGCCGGTGCGACTCGAAATCGGCGTCGCGGCCGAACGCCGCCTATCGTTCAATCGCCGTTTTCACATGAAAGACGGCACGGTCGTCTTCAATCCCGGCAAGCTGAACGCGAACATCGTGCGGCCGGCAGGACCGATCGATCCCGACGTCGCCGTGTTGCTCATGCGCGATGCGGAGAAAACGCCAATCGCCGCCCTGACCGTTTTTGCCCTGCACCTCGACACGGTCGGCGGCACCGAATACGCCGCCGATTTCCCCTCTTACCTCGAACGCGAACTGCACGAATTGCTTGGCAGCGAAGTCGTGTCGATATTCGGCACCGGCACGTGCGGCGACCTCAATCACGTTGACGTGTCGCACGACCGGCCGCAGAAGGGCCACACGGAAGCCGAACGAATCGGCACGGCACTCGCTGAGACGGTGAAGACCTCGCTGCCAAAACTGCGGCCAATTCAAAAACCGTCGCTGCTGTTTCGCACCGAGACCGTCGAAGTGCCGTTGCAGAAGTACAGCCACGAAGATATCGCGCAGGCGCGCAAAGACATCCACAAGGTCGGCACGCGCGATCTGCCGTTCTTGAAACAAGTCGAGGCCACAAAGATCGTCTCGCTCGCGATGCTCGAAGCCTCCGTGCTGCCGATGGACGTTCAAGTGCTGCGGCTCTCGGACGACGCGGCGATCGTCGGACTGCCCGGCGAAATCTTCGTCGAACTCGGCCTGGCTATCAAACAAGCGTCGCCGTTCAAGACCACGATCGTCGTCGAATTGTGCAACGACGCACCCGGCTACGTGCCCACGCGCAAGGCGTTCGCCGAAGGAAGTTACGAGACCATCAACTCGCGCGTGCAGCCGGGCGGCGGTGAGATGCTCGTCGAGACCGCGCTACGACTGCTCAAGGAACTGAAGGGCGAGGCGGAGTAGGGGCGGTCTGACTTTGACTTCTGGCTTGCCGCCTGGAGATACAAACTCATGTCAACTGACACCGGCTGGTATTTCGCACAGGACGGGCAATCCGTCGGACCAATGTCGCTCGCGGAACTCGTCAGGCGGCTGCCGAGCGTCGGCGGTCTGGAGGCGATGGTCTACGGACCAGGCATGGCGAACTGGGTCGAGGCGCGTCGCGTCGAGGTGGTGGTTCGCGCGATGAAGGGATCGGCCGCGCCGCCCGCGCCGCCGCGCGGACGCGGAGCCGACGAGATCGACTATGAAATTTTCGGCGAAGAGATGCAATACGTCGAAGTCACGCTCGATCCGAACGAAACGGTGATTGCCGAGGCGGGCGGCATGATGTACATGTCGCCAGCGATCAAGATGGAGGCCGTGTTCGGCGACCCGTCGGCGCAGAAGCAGGGATTCTTCGGCAAGCTCGTCACGGCGGGCAAGCGGGTGCTTACCGGCGAGTCGCTGTTCATGACGACGTTTACAAATCCGGGGCCGGGCCGGCAATTCGTCGCGTTCGCCGCGCCGTATCCGGGAAAAATCCTCGCGATGGATCTGAGCCAACTCGGCGGCGAACTGATTTGCCAGAAGGATTCGTTTCTCTGCGCGGCCCGTGGCGTGCAGATTGGCATCGCGTTTCAAAAGAAATTCGGCGTTGGCCTGTTCGGCGGCGAAGGGTTCATCATGCAGCGACTCACGGGCGACGGCGTGGCGATGATTCACGCCGGCGGCACGCTCATGACGAAGACGCTCAAGGCCGGCGAAATGCTCAAGCTCGACACCGGTTGCCTGGTCGCGCTGCAGCCGAGCGTGAATTACGACATTCAGTTCGTCGGCGGCATCAAGAACACGCTGTTCGGCGGCGAGGGCCTGTTCTTCGCGACACTGACCGGACCGGGCGACGTGTGGTGTCAGTCGTTGCCGTTCTCGCGCCTGGCCGGCCGCATCCTTGCCGGCGCGTCGGCAGGCGGCCGCAAGGAAGAAGGCTCGCTCTTGGGCGGCCTCGGACGAATGCTCGACGGCGATAACTCGTAGACTCACTCGCCCTCTTCCAGAAGCCGCTTCATCCGCTGCCGCACTGCATCCACGGACTCGCGGCGGCCAGGCTCGGTCGTCGCCGGCAGCGAATTCTCAATCAGGATCAGCCCGTCAAAATCATCCGGCGCTCCATCGATTGGAAACGGCCCCATCGCGCTGCGCAACAGGTCCATGCCGATTCCATTCCGCCGCGCCTCGTCGGCCATCAGCTCCAGATGGCCGAGTTGCATAGCTTGAAACCGCGCCCGCTGCGGTTCCAGTCCCTGCGAAATCGCGCCGCTGTGTAAACTCCAAAAAAGGCTGCCAAACAACAACACGACAAGTAGCTCGCGGATCGTCAGGCGCAGATCAGGCCGCGAGTTGTTGCGAAGTCCGCCGCACAAGAACAGCACCAGTGCCAACTGCGCCGCAACTTGGTAGCGGCCGCTGTGATGAATTCCGTACGCCTCCGAATAGCCGTAAATCAAGCCATACGACATGATCCAAATACTGATTCCCAACCACGAAAGCTGCCGCCGGGCTCCGCGCCAAAACCACCAGAACGCGATCACCGACACGATCAGTTCGTAAACCATCCACTTACCGAACGTCCACGGGTCCAGTTCGAGGCCGCAGTTGCGCAGGACCATCGTTTCGATCGTGCCGCGAAGGGCCTCGTAGAGCGCGCCGAGTCCCTGAAATCGGGCCGGCGCCACGCGTCCGGCTCCGATCCAGAAATAAGCGGCCAAGTAAAGCAGCGTCGCGGTCACAGGCAATACTGCGACGCGCAGTCGCGCGGCCAGAGGCCCGGGCAAAGTGAGAATCAGGTACAACGCGGCGGCCGGCCCCGCGATGATTCCGATAGACCACCAACACGGCGCGAGAAGCGCCAGAACCGCAACCGGCATCAATCGCCACCCGCCTCGCTTAATCCGGTACGACTGAGCCGCCAACAGGTTCAGCACAACGAACAGAACCGACCACTGCGCCTGACTAGACGAATGCCACGCCACGGTGTCCCGCAGGATCGAACTGAATCCGAGCACGATCATGCCTATCAGGCCGGACAACGGCGATTCTGTCTCGCGTTCCAGAAACGCGTAGACGGCAAGCAGCAGCAGACAGAACACGGCCACGGTGGGCGGCACCAAGACCAAACGAAGCTGCGATGGCTGCGCGGCAAACGAAACGGCGAAACCCGTGAGCAGTCGAAACAGCGGACAGAGATGCACCGAATGCGGCTCGGCCAGCGACTGCCACGTGCTCGGCCAATCGCGCGACTTCTCCACGTAGAGAAAGTCATCGATCAAGAGATCGTACTGTCGAAATCGGCCTTGGTAAGGAAAAACCGCGGCGAGCAGCAGCACCGCCACGAGCACGGTCACCGCTCCCCGCGGCAACACGACGTCAAGATGGGTCAGCCAATTCGATAGCGGGGTCGTCCGAATGCCAATTCGCATGGCCGGAATTGTACGGCCGCGTTCGAGAAAATCCACAGGCTGGCAGTGGTCAGTAGTCCGGAGTCAGTTTCTGGTAGGCAATAGTCGCTGGCGCCAGGAAACGCAGCGACGCCCTACTTACGGCTCGCCTCATCTGGAATTTGCGTCTGTTGCACATTATGATCTTGAAGGTTCGATGAACGCACCGGCCTCTTTGAAACCAGGGCCGTCCCGCCAATGAAGTCCTACCCGATGCTACGACCGAGTTTCTGGTTCGCTGCCGCGGTGCTCGGATGCGCTACGTTCGCGAGCGCACGCGCGAGCGCGCCGCAGGAACGATCTGCGACCGATTCGCAAGCCGGCGCGTCCGCACGATCGGATGAATCGGCCGTGCCGGCCGCGATCAGCTTCGAACTGGATGTCATGCCAATCCTGTCGGCGCGTGGCTGCAACACCGGGCCGTGCCATGGCAAGGCGCGTGGGCAGAATGGATTTCAGCTTTCGCTCTTGGGATTCGATTCGGACTTTGATTTTGCCGCGATTACGAAAGAGGCGCGCGGCCGGCGCGTGTTCCCAGCGGCGCCCAACAAGAGTCTGCTGCTGCAAAAGCCGGCGGGCGAACTGCCACACGGCGGCGGCAAGCGCCTCGATACCGGAGGCCGCGAGTACGACGTGATCCGCCGCTGGATCGAATTGGGCATGCCGCGCCGCGTCGCCAACGAGCCGGCACTGGAACGCGTCTCGGTCCAGCCGGCCGAACGAAGCATGACCAACGACGCCACGCAGCCGCTCGCCGTCGCCGCGCATTATTCCGACGGCTCGACGCGCGACGTGACCGGCTTGGCAACGTACCAATCGAGCGAAAGCGCGATCGTGGCGGTGGACGCAAACGGCCTCATCAAAACCGGCGCGCTGCCCGGCGAGGCCGCGATCATGGCTCGCTACATGGGCAAAATCGCCGTCTCGAACGTCGCCATTCCGCTCAAGGGCAAGGTGCCCGCGGAATTCTACGCCGCGCTGCCGCGATTCAACTTCATCGACGGACTCGTCTGGGACAAACTCGAGCGTCTCGGCATCACGCCGTCCGAGCCGGCCGGCAACGCCACGTTCCTCCGCCGCGCGTACCTCGACGTGATCGGCCGCCTGCCGACTGCCGACGAAGTGCGCGAGTTCCTTGCCGACCCGTCCGGCGACAAACGAGCACGCCTGCTCGATCGGCTGCTCGACCGGCCGGAGTACGCCGATTTCTGGGCGAACAAGTGGGCCGACTTGCTGCGGCCGAACCCGTACCGCGTTGGCATCAAGGCGGTGCGCAGCCTCGACCAGTTTCTGCGCGATTCGTTTCGGCAGAACAAGCCGTACGACCAATTCGCGCGCGAGATCGTGACCGCGCAGGGCAGCACATGGCGCAACGGCGCGGCGACCGTGTTCCGCGACCGCCGCGAGCCGGCCGAATTGACCACGATCGTAAGCCAACTATTTCTCGGCGTGCGGTTGGAATGTGCCAAGTGCCACCATCACCCGTTTGAGATTTGGAGCCAGGACGATTTCTACAGTTTCGCGGCATTCTTCGCCCGCGTCGGCTTCAAAGGGACCGGACTGTCGCCGCCTATTTCCGGCGGCGAGGAGATCGTCTACACGGCCGGCACTGGTTCGGTGAAGCACCCGCTCACGGACAAGGTGCTCGAACCGCGGCCGCTCGGCGGCGAGGTGCTCGCGTCGGCGGCGGAATCGGCTGCCGCCGCGCCAAATTCCGCACCGGCCGCGGGCGAAAACTCCGGCCGCCGGCGACGACGGCCGAGCGGACCCGCAGCCGACCCGGAGAACGATCCGCGCGAGTCGCTCGCCGCGTGGATGACTGCCGACGACAACCCATATTTCGCCAAGGTGATCGTGAATCGCGTGTGGGCCGATTTGATGGGCCGCGGCCTCGTCGAACCCGTGGACGACCTGCGCGGCACGAACCCGGCGTCGAACCCGGAACTGCTCGACGAACTGGCCAACGAATTCCGCCGGCAAGGCTACGATCCCAAAAAGCTGCTCAAGTCGATCATGAGTTCGCACGTCTACGGTCTCAGTTCGACGCCGAATGAACGCAACATTTTCGACACGCGAAATTACTCGCGGCATTACCGTCAGCGACTCCGCGCGGAAGTGCTGCTCGACGCCGCATGCGACATCACAGACGTCGCCGAATCGTTCGACGCCATGCCCGCCGGCTCCCGCGCGATGGAACTCTGGACGCACCGCTCTGAGTCGCTCTTCCTCGATTCATTTGGCCGGCCTGACCCGAATCAAGACCCGCCGTGCGAGCGAACGTCTGACACGACCGTCGTGCAGGCGCTGCATCTGATGAACTCGCCGCGGCTCAATTCCAAAGTCACCGCGGACACCGGCCGCGCCGCGACGCTGGCCAGCAGCGACCGCACGCCGGAAAAAACTGTTGAAGAACTCTACCTGCTGGTGTACGCTCGCCAGCCCACCGAAGATGAACTCAAGATTGGCCTCAAAGTGTTCGACGAAAGAAATAGCAACCGGCGTCAGGCGACCGAAGACCTGCTGTGGGCACTGCTGAACACGCCGGAGTTTGTGTTTAAGGACTGAGCCATGAGCCGAAGCAAGAACTGTGAAGGACTGACTCGCCGCGATTGCCTGCAGCTTGGCTTGGCGGCCGCGCTAGGCGGCGGCTTTGTGGATTTGCTGCGCCTGCGCGGGCAGGCGGCGATCGGCGACTTGCTCGCTGCGAATCGTCCCACGAGTTGCATAATGATTTGGATGGACGGCGGGCCGACACACTACGAGACGTTCGACCCGAAGCCGGACGCGCCGAAGGAAATCCGCGGCTCGTACGATCCGATCCAGACGAAGATTCCCGGCGTGCATTTCTCGAAGCACATGACGCGGCTCGCGGCGATTTCGGACAAGCTGGCGATCGTGCGGTCCATCCAGCACAATCAGGGCAACCACGGCGCGGGCAATCATTACATGATGACCGGCGCGCCGCCGCGCATGCCGGTCGGCTGCGGGGCGTTCGTGAGTTTTCATCCGAGCCTGGGATCGGTCACGGCGCACGAGCGCGGCCCGCGCGGCGGATTGCCGCCGTATTTCTCGATGCCGTCGATGTCGCGTTCCGGCGGCCCGAACTTCCTCGGCGCGAAATACGCGCCGTTCGTCGTCGCCGATAATCCGAACAACGCCGAGTTCCGCGTGCGCGACGTGGCGCTGCCGCGCGGACTGGACGGCGAACGGTTCGGCGACCGGCGCGAATTGCGAAAAGAAGTCGATCGCTTCCTGCGAATCTCGGACAAGGCCGCGGGTGATCCCGTCGGCGCACTCGACGAATATTACGAACAAGGCTACGACCTCGTAACCTCGAAAGAGGCCCAGGCCGCGTTTGACATTCACAGCGAGTCGGACAAAGTCCGCGACGATTACGGCCGCACGTCGTTTGGCCAGCGGGCGCTTTTGGCCCGACGGCTTGTCGAGGCTGGCGTACCGTTCGTCACGCTCTACGAGGGCGGCTGGGACCATCACGTCGATCTCTTCAATAGTCTCGACAAAAAACTGCCGCCGTTTGAACACGCGATCGCCGCTCTGATCGAAGACCTCGAATCGCGTGGCCTGCTCGCCACCACGCTCGTCGTCGCGTTGGGCGAGTTCGGCCGCACGCCGAAGATCAACGATCGCGGCGGCCGAGACCACTGGTCCAGCGCGATGTCCGTCCTGTTCGCCGGCTGTGGCACGCCGGGCGGCCTCGTCGTCGGCGCCACCGACCGCCAAGGCTACGCCGCGACCGAGCGAATTCTGTCGCCGGAGAATTTTGCTTCAACGATCTACACCAAGCTCGGCATCGACCCTGACAAGGTGTTGTACACTCCGCAAGGCCGGCCCGCGCACATCGTGAGCGACCCGACGCCGATCGCCGAGTTGATGGGATAGCGTCGCAATGACCAATGTCGAAGCTCGAATGACGAAAGAAATCCGAAGCACGAATGTCAAACGAACGTGACGCGAGACGGCTCGATACTGATTCGTCATTGGGGCATTCGTCATTCTTTAGACATTCGTCATTAGTCATTCGTCATTGGTTTCGACTGGCAATCTTCCCGGCGTGCGTTCTGGTCAGCAGCTTCGCGAACGCAGCCCCACCGAAGCTCACCTCGATCTTTCCGGCCGGCGCCCAGCGCGGACAGACCGCCACGGTGACCGCGTCGGGCAGCTTCGAGCGCTGGCCGGTGAAGACATGGGTGGACGGACCGGGCATTGAGGTCGCGGCGGCCGATGAGAAAGGGAAACTTTCGGTCAGCGTCGCCGCGGACGCGCTGCCGGGCGTACACTGGATTCGGCTCTACGACGAGGAAGGCGCGACGTCGCCGCGGCCATTCATCATCGGCACGCTGCCTGAATTGCTCGAAGCCGAACCGAACGACGACCCGCGCAAACCGCAGTTGCTCGAGTCGTCGGCCGTCGTCGTGAACGGCCGGCTGGAAAAGAACGGCGACGTGGACTCGTTCGCGGTGCAGCTAAGAAAGGGTCAGACGCTGGTCGCGTCGATGGAGGCCAATCGCACACTCGGCTCCGCGATGGACGCGAGTTTGCAGATCGTTTCCGGCGACGGATTCGTCGTCGATCAGAACGACGACTATCACGACCTCGACCCGCAGATTGTTTTCACCGCGCCGACTGACGGCCGGTTCCTCGTGCGGACATTCGCGTTTCCGGTCACGCCCGACAGCAGCATTCGCTTCACGGGCAATGCCGAATTCATTTACCGACTCACGATTACCACGAACGGCTTTGTCGAGTACGCACATCCACTAGCAATGTCAATGACCGGTGGGTTCGCCGGCGGCCCAGGACCTACCGTTGGGCTGCGCGGTTGGAACCTACCAGATCTCGCGGAACAGAAGGCTGTCGCGGTATTCCACACGAGCGCAACGCCGCCGACCGCTTTCGCGTTCCACCGCGACGCGGCGGGAGTCGCAAACTTTCAGCTTGTGCCGCACGCGACTGACGTGGACCAGGAACCGAACGACCGCGAGCACGCGCAGGAAATCTCGCTGCCGACCACGATCACCGGCCGCGTCGCGCCCGCGCGCGACGCCGACTGGTTTCGGTTCGCCGCGAAGAAGGGGGAGAAGCTCGCGTTCCGCGTCGAGTCGCGCGGGCTCGGCTTTCCGCTCGACCCGTTTCTGCGGCTCACCGATGCGACGGGCAAGACGATATCGGAGATCGACGATTCCGCCGGCGGGCGCGACGCCGAACTCAATCTCGACGTGCCCGCGGACGGCGAGTACCGCTTGCTCGTCCGCGACCTGCACGGGCATGGCGGCGAGCGATTCGTTTATCGGCTGACGGCGACGCCCGTCGTGCCGGATTTCAATCTGAAAGTCGCGTCCGATTCGTTCGTGCTCACGCCGGGCAAGCCGCTCGAAATCCCGGTCACGATCGAACGCAACAACGGGTTCGCGGGCGAAATCGAAATCGTCGCGACAGGGTTGCCCGATGGCGTTTCGGCCACGCCGGTGAAATCTCTCGCGCAGGGCGACAGTGCCAAATCCGTCAAACTCACGATCACGTCAGCGACGGGGCCGCATTCGTCGCCGATCCGCATCGCGGGCACGGTAGCCGGTGAGCGGCCGGTCTCACGCGCGGCCGCGGCAGCGATCGCTGGACTGACCGCGGGCACGACCGATCTTTGGCTCACCGTGCTCACGCCACCTCAGCCCAAACAATAAGTTGCACCGGCGAATCGAGCGGCATCTCGTGAACGCCGACGGCCGTTCGCGTGTGCCGGCCGCGCTCGCCGAACACCGCGTTGAGTAGTTCCGACGCGCCGTTGAGCACTTGCGGGTGTTGGCGAAAGCCCGGCCCGCAATGCACGAATCCTTCGAGCCGCACGATCTGACGAACTGTGTCGAGATCGCCCACGACGGATTTGATTTGTGCGATTGCGTTGATCGCCGACTGGCGCGCGGCCGCGAATCCTTGCTCGACCGTCAACTCGCTGCCGAGTTTGCCGGTGAAGAGCAGTTTGTCGCCGACCCACGGCAACTGACCGGACGTGACGACGAGGTTGCCGGTCCGGATCACGGTCACGTACGCGCCGACGGCCTTCGGCGCCGGTGGCAATTCGATGCCCAACTCGCGAAGACGCGTTTCGACAGTGCTCATGGTTCTCTCCTGCCAGGAAACACGGCTCATTCTTGCAGATGCCGCCGCGGGCCACTAGAGTGGCGGGCGATTCTCCGAGTCATCGAGTTACGGGAGTCCCGCCATGCACCGATTCATTCTCGCGTCCACGCTGTTCGCCGTTCTCAATCCTGCTCTGTTGATCGCACAGCAACCGCCCGATGCGAAGAAGACAGGCGCCGGCACACGACGGCCCGTTGTTCAGCGCGCTGACGGAACATGGAACGCGGCCGGCAAGAACGGAGCGGTTGCGGCGGGCGGGCAGGAATCGGTGGCCGCCGGCATTCGCATCATGAAGGCCGGCGGCAACGCGGCCGACGGCGCGGTGGCGACCATCCTTGCACTGACGGTGACCGACGCGACGTCGTTTTGTTTCGGCGGCGAAGTGCCGATCATCGTGGTCGACGCCAAGCGCAGAGTCGTGGAAGTGATCGCGGGGCAGGGTGCCGCGCCGCGGTTGGCCACGCGCGAATTCTTCGAAGAACTCGGCGGCATCCCGGCCCGCGGCATCGAGCCGGCGACTGTGCCCGCCACGCTCGACGCCTGCCTCGTGACGCTCGAACGACACGGCACGAAGTCGTTCGCCGAAGTCGCGGAGCCGATGCTCGAAC
>Ga0247727_10005886_pt1 | contig 24439 bp, 34 predicted proteins | sample WisWelCaveWW1625_FD_202498 | JGI IMG/M metagenome (GOLD analysis project Ga0247727, IMG submission 202498) | Biofilm microbial communities from Wishing Well Cave, Virginia, United States - WW16-25 | ecosystem: Environmental > Aquatic > Deep subsurface > Groundwater > Cave microbial mat | place... | reverse complement strand
GTCGCCCTCCGCCACGGCGCGGGGTCAGAGGTCACAACGACTGACCCCGAGCGACACGGGCGATGGGAGGTTCGACACCCGAAGGATTGGGACGGACTTCCCTGGACCGACCACCCCTAGACGACACCTCCCGGGCGTGAAGCTGCCCGGCAGTCGCCTGCGCAAGTGTTCGGGAATGTCCCCCGAGGAGTTGGCGTCCTTGGGCCGCTTCCGCCGATCGGGCGGCGACTCCGGCAAGGATTGCTAGTGCTGCCTCGAGGACACCAGTCCGATCAATCGCTCCCCTTCGCCTTCCGACGCGCTCCTGGATCTTGGGCAGGAGTGGTCAGTTGGGGATGCCGGGAGGCCCTAGAACTTCTATTCCGTACTGGGCGGCTATCGCGCTTAGGGCGGCGATGTCCGGCGGCTCGGTAGCCGGCGGTGGGATTACGAGCTGCGGTGCTGGCTCGCCGACGGCGCGCACGAAGTCGTCGAACCCTGCCGGCTCGGCGATGAGCAGGAACCGCGCCTCCTCGGAGCTCACGATGAACGTGTGAGGGACATCGCGAGGCCCGTAGACGAACGATCCAGCTTGCGCCACGATCGTCTGCCCGTCGACCCACAGAGTCAGCTCGCCCTCGAGGACAAAGAACGACTCGTCCTCGTTGCGATGGACATGCAGCGGCGAGCCACTACCGCGTGGCGAGAGATGCTCGACCACCGCCATTCGGCCACCTGTGTCCTCGCCGGACACCTTGATGGTCACCAAGGCACCGAGAAACCACAGCGCCTCCCCCTCACCAGCATGTCGTACGATCGGGATCGTTGGCGACGGTGTGCTCATCTATGTGCCTCCTCCGGCAACGGCATGAAAGAGCGAACAGGCAGTCGAACAACAGCGCGGAGACCGCAGCCGCCATCTGCTTCACCTTCATATGGTTCCACGCAGCGCGTCGGCGTCGCCTGATCGCAGAGCGAACCGACCAAGGGAAGGTCGACGCCCTGTCGCGCTCGCTGATCCCCGGAGTTCCGGTCAATGCCGCCGTCACGCTCGTCGCGCTCTGGAGCCCGTACACGGCGCTCGTGCTCTTCGCCGCGCTCAACCTGTTCTACGTGTTCGGAAGCTCGCTGTTTGAGCGCGACTGAGAATCGATGGAAGGCGGCACGAGCAGCTTGAGCGAGTATCCACCTCCATCATCCGCAACCGTAGGAACCCTGAGGGTTTCAGAAGAGCTCTACGGCGGGGCCTGGCCGTCCAAGGAACATGCACGCGCACTCCGGGTCGGCCAGCGTTCGGGAATCACATCCGATGGACGTCCGCAAGTCGGCCCGCACCAGGCGAGAGGCTCTAGCCTCTCGCAAGGTGGCCGGCCTCGCCTGCGCGACCGTGCTCTCGCTCGAAGCGCAGATGTGGCTTTCGGGTCGCCGCGAGTGGCCACTTTGACGAATGAGATGTCACGTCGGAGAATCCGCTCGTGCGCGACGACGATGTCAGGAGCTCGTGCTTCGCGGCGCTCGACGTCTTGCAGGCGAAGTGGGGACCCGACTGTCCCTACGCAGCTCTCGCCGATGGGTTCAACTTCCGCGGCCGCAAGATCCCGTTCCTCAATCGCTCGTACGGGATCTACCGTTCCGCGGAAGCGCAGCGCGGGCCGGCGGCGCTGTCCGTCAACAGCTCGTACAAACAGGACCGGTACCAGGACGAGCAGACACCGGACGGCGTGCTCTACGCCTACCAGGGGGACAATCCCGACAACCACTTCAACAAGTGGCTGCGGCATGCCTATCTCCTCGACGTCCCGATCGTCTACTTCGTCGGCACGCGTCCGAACTGGTACCGACCGATCTACCCGACCTTCGTCGAGCGCGACTTTCCCGCCGAGCTTCGCGTGCTCCTCACCTTCGGGAAGATGCGCGGTCCGTACGACGAGCGCGAGCCCGTGCACATCCCGGACGAGATCGAGCGGCGCTACGTCGTGCGCGACGTCAAGCAGCGCATCCACCAGGCGCAGTTCCGCGGCGCCGTGCTACCCGCGTATCGCGACCGCTGCGCGATCTGCCGGCTGAAGGAGATCCGCCTCCTCGACGCGGCGCACATCGTCGCCGACGCCGAAGAGGGAGGCGAGCCTCTCATCAGAAACGGCCTGAGCCTGTGCTCGATCCACCACCGGGCCTTCGACGAGGATCTTGTCGGCATCGCGCCGGACCTCCAGGTGCACGTCTCGCGCCGGCTGCTCGACGACGAGGACGGGCCGATGCTAGACCTGCTCAAGGGATTCCACGGCATTACGATCGAGACGCCGGAGAAGCGACTCTGGCGGCCCGACCCGGAGCGCCTCGCCGTCCGGTTCGACCGGTTCCGCGACGCGGCGTAGCGGCGAGAGAGGAGTGACACAGGCGGCTTCAACTCGCCGCCGGCACGAGGAGCGCCCGCGCGCCAGTGAGGTGCGCAACCGCCTCGCGGATCCTCGCCACCGCTTCCACGAAGCACTCGCACTCATCCAGACCCTCGGCCACTACTGACAGAAGCCGGCCGAGATTGGCCAGCGTCACGTCGGCCGCACGGGCCGGATCATCGAACGGCTCGAAGTACAGACCGCCGATCGCGTGGTCGATCTGCGCGATCGCGTAAGCAACCTGCGCCGGATCTGCCACTTCCCCTGCCACACCACCGAGCAGATCGAAACCTACGGCATCCCGACCGCGATCGGGCGGCATTGCCACTGGATCGTCGAGAGCAGTTCGCGCAAGCGAGAGGGCGTAAAGCGGTTCGACGGTGGCGATCGACATGATGTTCCCCTCTCGTGGTCAGGAGCGACGGGACTGACTCATCCGCCGGGCCGACGCCGGCGCTCCCCGACGCGCTCGGCGATCTCGGGATGCGTGATCCCAAGCAGGCGGTGTGCCTGCGTCACTTCGAGCAGGCCGATCGCGATCTGGCGCATCTCGGTCGGCGCGAGCTGGTCGGCCGCCTCGATCAGGTCGTCCTCGTGGATGGTCGTCACCTCGCCGCAGACGGCGATCGTCGCTGGCTTGCGGCGCAGCAGCGGGAACCCGGGGCCCGGGTCGCGATTCGGGCTCGTCGTCAGGCGAACACCGATCACCGTCGAGAACGCCTCGTTCCAGCCGTTCTCGCTCACGACGGCGAAGCGCTTGTTCTCGCCGAGACCGAGATCGACCCACCAGACCTGGCTCCAGCGTGCCTTCCCCGGCACTACGCGCCCTCATGGACGCCGCGCGCCGCCGCGCGCCGCGAGGCGGCCCTCGCCGTGACGCCCATCTCCGGCTCGCCGGCCCAGGCGCGGTACGTTGCGAGCCTCGCCTCGTCGAGCTTCTCCTCGAGCGTCTGCTCGTAGCCGAGCCGCGCGTAGGCGCGGAGCTTCTCCGCGTCGGAGGCGTCGGGCTCGACGCCAAGCCGCTGCGACGCCTCTGCGATGGCGAGCTCCAGAGCGTCGTCGAGTGTCACCGTGATCCTGCGCATCACTTCACACATCATATGCGATGCGGAAGATGATGCGCTCGTCTTGTCGAACACTGAGTGTCGCCGCTCGCGAGGCCCTCTGGTCATCTCTGTATTCTAACATGACAACAATACGTGAGAGGCGGCTGAAATGGCGTAGTCTGGAACCGATGGCCGTCCGGCCCGCCCAGGCCACTCTCGCCGAAGCGCTCGACCGCTTCTCGCGCTACCCGCTCATGTTCGGGCCGTCGCCGGTTCATCGGCTCGAGCGGCTGACCGCACACCTCGGCGGCGCGACGCTGTGGGCGAAGCGCGACGACTGCAACTCCGGACTCGCGTTCGGCGGCAACAAGACCCGCAAGCTCGAGTACCTCGTCGCGGATGCGCTCGCGCAGGGGTGCGACACGCTCGTCTCGATCGGGGGCGTGCAGTCGAACCACACCCGACAGGTGGCGGCGGTGGCCGCGCGCATCGGGTTGCGCTGCGTGCTGATCCAGGAGAGCTGGGTCGACTGGCCGGACGTGACCTACGACCGCGTTGGGAACATCCTGCTCTCGCGCCTCGCCGGAGCCGACGTGCGGCTCGTCAGGTCCGAGTTCGGGATCGGCTTCAAGGAGAGCTGGGAGCAGGCGATCCGCGAGATCGAGGACTCGGGCGGCAAGCCGTACGCGATCCCCGCGGGGGCCTCCGACCATCCGCTCGGCGGTCTCGGCTTCGCCGGCTGGGCCGTCGAGGTCGAGCGTCAAGAGACCGAGCTGGGCGTCTTCTTCGACACGGTGATTGTGTGCTCGGTCACAGGCTCGACGCAGGCCGGCATGATCGCGGGGTTTGCGGCACAGGAGCGGCCGCGCCGCGTGATCGGCATCGACGGCTCCGCGAAGCCCGCCGAGACGTGGGCGCAGGTGGCACGCATCGCCCGCTCGACGGCGGAGCTGCTCGAGCTCGGCCGCGAGCTCCGCGATGACGAGATCGTGCTCGACGACCGCTACCACGCCGGGACGTACGGCATCCCCGACGCGCAGACGCTCGAGGCGATGCGCACGGCCGCCCGTCTCGAGGGGATGATCACCGACCCCGTCTACGAGGGGAAGTCGATGGCGGGCATGATCGACCTCGTCACGCGCGGAGAGATCGAGAAGGGCTCGACGGTCCTCTACGCCCACCTCGGCGGGCAGCCCGCGCTCAGCGCCTACGCCGGTCTCTTCACATGACGCTCCGCGCCGTGGTGCGTTGGGCGACGTTCGACTGCTACGGCACGCTGGTCGACTGGAACGCCGGCATTGCCGCCGCGCTCGGCGACCCTTCGTTTCTCGGGCGCTACCACGAGGTCGAGCCGACCGTGCAGGCAGAGGATCCGAGTCTCAGCTACCGCGACGTGCTGCGTGAGACGGCGCGACGGGTGGGTGTGGACACGGACCCGGCGGCCTCCCTCCCGCACTGGCCCGTTTTCCCGGATGCTCGCGACGCTCTCGTGGAAGCCCGTACGCGGGGCTGGAAGCTCGCGATCCTCTCCAACACCGATCGCGACCTGATCGAGGCGTCGCTGCGCGCGATCGGCGTGCCGTTCGAGCTCGCCATCGTCGCCTCGGAGATCGGCTCCTACAAGCCGGCGCACGGGCACTGGCGCGCATTCGCCGAAGAGGTCGGCCGCCCGCCAGACGTCCATGTTGCCCAGAGCCACTTCCACGACATCGCGCCCGCGACGAGACTCGGCATTCGGACGGTCTGGATCAACCGTCTGGCCGAGATCGGAGACCCACAGCCGACGCGCCAGCTGCCGACCCTCGATGGCCTCGCCGACGCCCTGGACGAGCTCGTGCCCAACCGCACCTAGCGGTCAGCCAGAGGGCGCTTCCTTTCCAGTCTGGAGTAGAAGCTCTGTGGCTCGCACTTCCTCACCGGCAGCGTCTTGACCACCCTGTAGTCTATATCGACAACGACCAAAGAGAGGCCTGCAGACGCAAGCGTGCTCGATCTGTGTGAAATGATGTGTAATATTCTACACATGGCTACGAATCTTGCGATCGACCCGGAGCTGCTCGAGCGGGCCCTCGTGGTCAGCGGCGAGAAGACGAAGAAAGCTGCGGTGACCAAGGCGCTCCAGGAGTTCATCGCGCGGCGGGAGCAGGCGAAGGTGCTCGACCTCTTCGGCGCGCTGGACTGGGACGCCGACTTCGACTACAAGGCCGAGCGGTCGCGCCATTGACTTTCTTCGTCGACACGAGCGTCTGGTCGCTCGCACTGCGCCGCGATCGCCCGGCGGATGCGCCGGAGGTGACCGCGCTCAGCCGTTCCCTGCGGGAGGGCGAACCCGTCGTCACCACCGGGCTCGTGTTGCAGGAGCTCCTCCAGGGCTTCCACGGCCCAAGTGCGCGCAAGCAGATCGTGGAGCGGTTCGCGTCCTTGCCGCTGCTCATCCCGAACCGCGACGACCACGTCGCAGCCGCCGAGCTGCGGAACTCCTGCCGCCGCAGAGGCACGCAAGTCGGGACGATCGACGCGCTTCTCGCACAGCTCTGCATTCGCAACGAGCTCACCATGCTGACGACCGACGCCGACTTCGCGCGCGTCGCCGAGCACCATCCGCTGCAGCGCTGGCGAGACTGACGAGACCGCTCCGCGGGCGAAGCTCGCCACGGCGCTGAGACACCGCCGAATAGCCAGGGCGCACCGGCCCGCTTCAATCCGCTTCAGAGCGCGGGATCTGCGATGTACGACGCGAGGCGCTCCGCCAGCGCCTGCGTCACCTTCCGCTCGATGCTTCGGTTCTCGTCGAGCACGCGCCGGAAGTCACCGCGCGTCAGGATCAGGCAGCGGAGCGGCGTCGTCGCTCTCACGGTCGCCGTTCGCGTGGTTGTCGTGAGCAGCGCGATCTCGCCGAAGAACTCGCCGTCACGCCGGGTCGCGACGGGTCTGCCGCCCCGCGTCACTTCGGCCGTGCCCTCGACGATCACGAAGAACTCCCGGCCGAGCCCCCCTTCCTTGCACAGCACTGTGCCGGCGGCGACCTGGAGATCCTCTGCGACGCGCGCGACTTCGGTCAACTCCTTCCTGGACAGCCCTTCGAAGAGTTGCGCCTGTCTCAGCGCCTCGACCTTGGTGTTCTGGGTCAGCCGGCGCACCGGAGCAGTCTATTACTGGGAAACTGCCTTCGTGCACGCCGAGACGAGGTACGCCAGGAGCGGAGACCTGTGCATCGCGTACCAGGTGCTGGGAGAGGGGCCGATCGACCTCGTCTTCGCGCCCGGCTACATGTCCCACCTCGAGCAGAACCAGTGGTGGCCGCCGTACGCGAGCTTCCTCGAGCGCATGGCGTCGTTCTCGCGCCTGATCGTGTTCGACCGGCGGGGTACGGGGCTCTCCGACCGAATCCTCGCACTCGGCTCCTACGACGAGATGATGGACGACATTCGCGCGGTGATGGACGCGGCGGGGTCGGAGCTCGCGGCGCTCTTCGGCTCAGCGGAGGGTGGGCCCATCTGCGCGCTGTTCGCCGCAACGTTTCCGGAGCGGACGTCGGCGCTCATTCTCGGCCACTCGTATGCGCGGAGGAAGTGGGCGTCCGACTACCGCTGGGGTCTCGACGAGGAAACGCAGCAGAAGGTTCTCTCGTCGTACGAGGAGAAATGGGGCAGCGAGGACTTCGCCTTGCGCGCCCTGGCGCCGTCGTCGGCCGAGGACGAGCGGTTCCGGCGGTGGTTCGCGCAGGCCTGTCGCTTCGGCGGCACACCGTCGTCCGCTCTCGCCTGGTTCCGGGTCACGATGGAGATCGACATCCGGCACGTCCTGCCCGCGATCCGCGTGCCCACGCTCGTGATCCATCGCTCGGGCGACCGGGTGATCCCGGTCGAAGCAGGGCGCTACCTGGCCGCGCACATCCCCGATGCGAAGTACGTCGAGCTCGAGGGTGCCGATCACCTTGCGTTCGCCGGTGACGCAGACGCCGGCCTCGACGAGGTCGAGGAGTTCCTCACGGGGTCACGGCGCCACCGTGAGCCGGACCGGGTGCTCGCGACCGTGCTCTTCACGGACATCGTCGCGTCCACCGAGCGGGCCGCCGAGCTCGGCGACCGGAGCTGGACCACGCTCCTGGCCGACCACCATGCGCTGGTTCGAGACCGGTTGGAGCAGTTCCGCGGCAAGGAGATCCGGATCGCCGGCGACGGCTTCCTGGCCACGTTCGACGGCCCCGCACGCGGGATCCGGTGCGCCTGCGCGATACGCGACGGCGTTCGTACGCTCGGCATCGAGATCCGGGCTGGGCTCCATACTGGTGAGATCGAGCTCGCCGAGACAGGTGTCGAGGGCATCGCTGTCCACCTCGGCGCCCGCATCGCGGCGCTAGCCCAGGCGGGCGAGGTGCTCGTCTCGAGCACCGTCAAGGATCTCGTCGTCGGCTCCGGGATCGAGTTCGCCGAGCGCGGGACGCACGCGCTCAAGGGCGTACCGGGCGACTGGCACGTTCACCTCGTCTCCGACGCCATCGGGGGCCGCTGAGCCCGGGGCGCCGCGCCGAAGGGAACCGCCTGGTGAGGCGGTCTCCGTCGCGCAGGTCGCGCTCGCGTTCCTGCAGCGTCAGTAAGCCCAATCACGGCGCCACGCGGGAAACCGCCGCAGGCGGTACCGTATTCGGGAGCGAGCCACCCGCAATCCGATCGGGCAGCGATGAAAGGACGGGTCTGGATGAGCTCAAAGAGGCAAACGACCATGGCCAAGATGCTGCGCGAGCAGTCCGTCAGAGAGCGTCGCGCGCGGAAGCTGGAGCGCAAGCAGGAGCGCAAGGACAACAAGTTGGCGGCGGCCGCGCTCGAAGCGTCGGGCGAGAGCGCGACGCCCGACACGCCCGAGCCGTCGAGTACGCCCGAGGAGCACGAGGGCGACCACGTAACGAACGAGCCCGGCGCCCCGCCGGCGGACGACGAGACGGAGGAACAAAGCGTCGGATGGCCCTTGAGAGCTCCCGGACAGGACGCGTCTCAATGACCGCGCTCTAAGGCCGGCGGTGCGCCGGCACGTTCCGGCTCGGCTTGCCACAAACGCAGCGCACCAGACCCGCGGCACAAGGTGCTTCGGCGGTCCCGTGCGTACACTGGGAGCACACCGGACGAATACCGAAGGCGCCGTCCGCGCCCTCCCTATCCGTTCAAGGCAGGAGGAGCGATCGAGAGGCGTCGTGCGCAACGGCAGTCTCAGCACCCGACAGGCGTCGCTGGCATTCCTTGCGATGCGAGCCGTCGATCCTCAAGCCTGATCCCACACACGACGAGGAGGAAACCTGATGGCCGCAAAGCGGAACGGGCAATCCAGCCCTAGCCCGGTCGCCGGCGCGTCAACCGGAGACGCACGCCTCCCGGGCGCGAAGGTCAAGAAGAAGAAGCAGAAGAAGACGTCGCGTGGCAAGTGAGAGCCTAGCGGCCGAGCAGGAGGGAGTCGCACACAGGGTCGCGCGGCGACACGCGAACGAGCGGAAGGCCACGACCGACAATCCCGCCACAGACGCACAGGGCCTCGTCGAGTTCGCCTGCGAGTGCATGAGGGGCGACTGCGAGCGGTCGGTGAAGGTGCCCCTGTACGTGTATCGGCGCATCATCGACGCGGGCGACCAGTACCTCGTGCAGGCGGGACACCACGCGTTCGCTCGACACCGCACGATCGTGTCGCTCGGTCTGACGAGAATCGAGGAGAGCGTGTAGCCGAGGCCCCGCGAGCGAGATCTGTTCGCCTCGAGCTCCTCGCCTCGCGCGCGTTGCGCGTTGGTGGCATGCGGGCTCGCGGCCGGATTCCGAGCGCGGGGCCTGGTGCGAGACACACTACTCCTCTGACACCCGGTTGAGCCGGGCCTCCCAACCGACGTAGGGTCGAGGCGACAAGCAAGCCACCCGGAGGGAGCGTGATGGGCAAGTATCTCCTGCAGGTCAACTACACGGCAGAGGGTCTGCGCGGGCTGACGAAGGAAGGGGCGGCCAACCGCATCGCGTACGTCTCGCAGTTCGCCGCGAGCGTCGGTGCAACGGTCGAGTCGTTCCACTTCGCCCTCGGCGACCACGACGCGTACGTGGTGATGGACGCACCGGACGACATCGACGTCACCGCGGCGAGCCTCGCCGTCGGTTCCGTCGGCGTCGCATCGATCAGCACCGTCAAGCTGTTGACCGCCGACCAGGTCGACGCGGCCATCGCCAAGATCGCCGACTACCGTCCACCCGGCGCCTAGCGTCGATTCCGATCGGGCGGGGTCGGCACAGCCGCCCCGCCCGAGATCGCTCACACGCCGCCCAGGCTCTGCTCGACGGGGTGGCGGTGTCGCGACGGGGTGGCGGTGTCAGACACGCGGTGTCTGACACCGCGGTTCGTCCCGGCGCGCGCACTGCGGTGTCTGACACCGCACCTTGGCGCAGCTCCGCCAGTCCCGAACCCTGTGGAAACGCACGAGCGGGAGGAATAGGGTTGGCCCGTCGAGGAAAGGAGGCGGATCTCATGCAGGCACGCATTGCGGCGTTCGAGAACCGCGACACATCGCGCGTCGACGAGCTCGTCCAGCTCGTGCGCGACCGCCAGAGCACGGCCGAGGAGAAGATCCCCGACGCGCTCGGCATGTACATGCTCGTCGACCGCGCCGCGGGCACGGCGATGGGGATCAGCATCTTCGAGAGCGAGGAGGCGATCGACGCCGCCGAGCCGCTGTTCGAGCGGATGGGCGATGAGATCCCCGCCGAGCTTCGAGGCCGGCGGATCTCGGTCGACCGCTACGAGGTCGCGATCCACGAGGTCAGCGACGGGGCAACGGCGGCGCGCGTGAGCACGTTCTCCGGCGATCCCGCATCGTTCGACCAGGACATTCGCCACGCGGTCGAGGAGGTGCTGCCCGAAGTCCGGGCGATCGACGGGTGGACCGGCATTCTGGTGCTCGTCGACCGCGACGCCGGCACCCAGAAGACGGTCACGCTCTGGGAGAGCGTCGACGCGCTCACTACGAGCGAGCGGCAGGCCGACGAGTTGCGCGCACGGGCGGCCGAACAGGCCCATGGGCGGATCGTCTCTGTCGAGCGCTACGAGGTCGCGCTCGCGTTCGACCGGGCGCCGACCCTGATCGTGCGCTGAGTCTGCGCGGGCAGGGGCGAGGCGCTGCCTCGCCCCTGCCCGCGCGATCACGTCGTCCACGGCAGCGCCCTGCCGTCGAAGAGGCGCCGCGCCTGCTCCTCGCCGAGGCGTCCGTACGCGGCGAGGTGAGCGTCGTCCATCGCCGGCGGGCGCCGCGCGCGGTGGCCGTCCGAGGCGACGAGTGCAACCAGCCCCGCCTCGAGGAGCTCCCACGCCACCCGCTCAGCAGTGCGGCCGTGCTCGCCGACGAGCGAGGGCGCATTCAGGCAGAGCAGCCGGCCTCGCTCGACCCACGGGGCCAGCGCCCCGGGCTCACGCGCCACCTCCCGGCATCGCTCGGGATGCGCCAGCACGGGTGTCAGCCCGGCCGCCTCTATCTTCCGCGCGGCAGCGGCGACAAGCGCGAGCTGGTCGTGCAACTCGAGCCAGAAGCCCGGGAACTCGACGAGCACAGCCTCCGTCCCCTCGAGCCGCAGCGGCTCGACGTCGCGCTCGAGCACTTCGCTCGGGAAGAGCTCGAACCCGCGACGCAGCTCGAGGCCGAACGAGGATGCACCGTCTCGTACTGCGGGGAACGACTCCTCGTAGAGGCGCTCTCGAGCGGCGCTCCACGGGAACGAGTCGAGCGGCGCATGCATGTGCGGGGTCGCGAAGAGCACCCGCGTGCCGGCGTCTGCTGCGAGGCGGCACAGCTCGATACCCTCCTCGACCGTGACCGCGCCGTCGTCCCCCGACGGGACGACATGCGAATGGACGTCGACGAACCAGGGCGCAGGCACGGCGCTCCGAGACTGCCACGTACGCTGCCGCCGCTGCGGCATACATCACGAACCGACGCCACGACATCGACACCCGGAGCTCAGTACCGTCCGGATACGCTGCCGCGATGAGCAACCCGACGCTGACCGGCGGCTGTCTCTGCGGAGCGGTCCGCTTCGAGGTCACCGAGCCGCTTGTCTCCGCCGTGTACTGCCACTGCACCCGCTGCCAGCGGCGCACCGGCTCCAGCGCGGCCGCGTCGGCGCGGATCGTCCCCGGGTCACTCAGCATCGTGGAAGGCGCGGAGCTCGTCAGCGCCTACGAGCCGCCCGACGGGTTCTCGAAGGACTTCTGCGGCGCGTGCGGCTCCGCGCTCTGGGCACGGAACCCGGACGACCCGGGTCAGCTGGCTGTGCGCCTCGGAGCGTTCGACGGAGACCCGGGAATCAGGCCGTCGGCCCGGCAGTTCGTGACCTACGCCGCTTCCTGGGAGCCGATCCCCGACGACGGCCTCCCACGCTACCCGGAACGGCGTCCCCCGGACGCCTGACTTCCGAGGTGGCAACCGGGCGCAGGGCTCAGGAGCGCAGGTAGGCGTCGTCCCCGCGGACCCAGTCCTCCCGGACGGGCGAGAAGACGTCGATCACGAGCGAGTCCTCGAGCGCCTGGACTTCGTGCGGCACGTTCGACGGGATCGCAACGCTCTCGCCGGTACCCACAATCGCCTCCTCGTCGCCGACCACGAACCGCAACCTCCCGGAGACGACGTTCGCGACCTGATCGTTCTCGTGCTGGTGGCGTGGGACAACGGCACCCGCAGCCAGGTGGATGCGCGCCACCGTCATCCGGTGGGTGTGCAGCATCTGCCGCCCGATCGACGGATTCAACTGCTCGACGGGCTCCTCATGCCAGCGGCGGACCTCCACGCAACGAGTCTAGGAGAACTGGGGAGTTCTGACAGGATCGTGGCGTGAACGACCGCCTCGTCACGCGGCCGTTCGTGCTCACGTGGTTGAGCACGTTCGGCCTTCTGCTCTCGATCGGGATACAGCTTCCCGTGATTCCGCTGTTCGCGGCGGGGCCGCTCGGCGCGGGCAGCGTCGGCATCGGCATCGCCGTTGCCGCAACAGCTCCCACGGCGATGCTGCTGCAGCCCATCGCCGGGCGCGTCGCCGACCGGCGCGGGCGGAAGCCGCTGATCCTCGTCGGCTCCCTGTTGCTGGCGTTGGCACTCGTCTTCTACACGCTCGTCGCCTCGCTGCCGGCGCTCGTGGCTCTACGGCTCGTAGCAGGCATCGGCGAGGCGCTCGTCTTCGTGGCGACGGCGACGATCATCAACGACCTCGCCCCGGACGAGCGACGCGGCGAAGCGGTCAGCCTCTACTCGCTCGCCGTCTGGGGCGGTCTGGCCGCTGGGCCGGTGCTCGGCGAGGCGGTGCTCGGCGAGGCGGCGCTCGGCGAGGCGGCGCTCGGCGACGGCGCCTACGACACCGTATGGCTCGCAGCAACCGGGTGCGCGCTCGCCGCCGGCGTCGTCGCGCTCGGACTGCCGGAGACGCGGCCGCAGAGCGCGCGGCCGGTCGGGCGTACGCCGCTCGTCCACCGCGCAGCGCTACTCCCCGGCCTCGTGCTCGTACTGGGCATGATCGGGTTCGCCGGCATGGCCGCCTTCGTGCCGCTGTATGCGCGCGAGCTCGGGCTCGGCGGTGCCGGCCTCGTGTTCACCTTGAACGCGGTAGTTGTGATCGCCGTCCGCCTGCTCGGCCGCACGATCCCCGATCGTTTCGGGCCGCGCCGAGCAGCGACTGTGGCGATGGTTCTGGCTGCAAGCGGGCTGGGGGTGATCGCGCTCGTGCAGACACCTGCCGGCCTCTACAGCGGCACCGTCGTGCTGGCGCTCGGGCAGGCGCTCGTGTTCCCGGCGCTGATGACGATCGTCGTCGCCACCGCACCGCCGGCAGGGCGAAGCTCCGCCGTCGGCAGCTTCACGGCGTGCGCCGACCTCGGCTACGCGATCGGCGCGATCTCGCTCGGCGGCGTCGCCGCGGCGGCCGGCTACTCGGGCGTATTCGCCGTTGCGGCGGTGGCGGCCGCCGCCGGGCTCCTACCGCTCACCCGCCTGCGGAACCTCTCGTCCGTCCCCACCCCGGCCGCGGTCGACGCACCTCCGTAGAATCGTCGCGTGGAGGAGCGGCTCCTCGGCCGAACCGGCGTCGCGGTCTCGCGCGTGATCCTCGGGTGCGGGAACTTCGGCGGCATCGGCTCTGCGCCGGCGCTCTTCGGGCAGGGAACCCAGCGCGCCGAGGCGTTCCGGTTGATGGACGCCGCGTGGGAGATGGGCGTCACCACGTTCGACACGGCGGACGCCTACGGCGGCGGCCGCAGCGAGTCCTTCATCGGCGACTGGCTGCGCACGAAAGGCGTCGACGTTCGCGACCGGGTCGTCATCCAGACGAAGACGTTCAACCCGATGGACACCGGGCACGATCGGGGACTCTCACGAGCGCGCATCCGCCGGCAGATCGAGACGAGCCTGATCCGCCTCGGCGTGGAGCGGGTGGCGCTCTACATGACGCACGCGTTCGACTCCGCCGTCCCCCAGGAGGAAACACTGGAGGCCTTCGCCGAGCTCGTGCGGGCCGGGAAGGTCGGTGCCGTCGGTGCCTCGAATTTCACGGGCGAGCAGCTCGCCGAGGCGATCGAGCTCGCGGCGCTCGAAGGCCTGCCGCGCTTCGAGTGGGTGCAGAACGCCTTCTCCCTGCTCGAGCAGGCTGATCGGGAGACGGTGTTCCCGCTCTGCCACGAGCACGGCCTCGGCTACCAGCCGTTCAGCCCGCTCGCGGGAGGGTGGCTCACCGGCAAGTACCGTCGCGGAGAGCCGCCGCCGGCGGGATCGCGGATGACGCTTCGACCGGAGGGCGGAGAGCGGTACCGGGTCGGCGAGGTGTACGACGCGATCGAGCATCTCGAGACGTGGGCGGCGCTCCGCGGCTCGTCCACTGCGGCCGTCGCGACGGCATGGCTGCTGCACGTGCCGGAGGTGACGGCGGTCGTCGTCGGCCCCAACCGGGTCTCGCATCTCGACGATGTGCGCGCCGCGGTCGAGCTCCCCATCACTCGCGCGGAACTCGACGAGCTGGCAGGGTGGTTCTCATGACGGTATTGGTCCTGTCCGAGCATGACGTCAGCTCGCTGCTCGACATGGAGTCGTGCATCGAGGCGATGGCCGACGTGCTCGCCTCGCTCGCGCGCGGCGAGCTGCACCAGCCGCTCCGCTCAGTCGTCAAGCCGCCCGGGGGCGAGCTGCTGGGCCTGATGCCCGCCTGGCGCGGTGGCGACGAGCCCGTCTTCTCCCTCAAGGAGATCGTGATTGCCCCCGGCAACTCCGCGCGGGGGCTCGACCCCCACCAGGGCGCCGTACTGCTCCACAACGGCACCGACGGACGACTTCGCGCGATGCTCAACGCCAGCCCAATCACGGAGATCCGCACTGCCGCCGTCTCGGCCGTCGCCACCCGGGCGCTCGCCCGGCCGGGCGCCGCCGTCGTGGCGGTGCTCGGGTCGGGTGTGCAGGGGCGCTCCCACGTCGCCGCGATGCGAGCCGTGCTCCCCGACGCCGAGATCCGTATCTGGAGCCGCACTCCCGAGCACGCGACGGGGTTGGCGCTCGAGAGCCATGCCACGGCCTGCGCGTCGGTGGCGGGGGCGCTCGACGGTGCGGACGTCATCTGCACGACGACGTCGTCGCGCGAGCCCATCGTCCGCCGCGAATGGGTCGCAGCTGGGGCGCACATCAACGCCGTCGGGTCGTCGGTGCCGTGGGCGCGCGAGCTCGACACAGAGACGGTCGTGTCGTCGTCGCTGTTCGCCGACCGCCGCGAATCGACGCAGAACGAGGCCGGCGACTACCTCGCAGCGGTCGAGGAGGCAGGCATCGGCCCCGACCACATCCGCGCCGAGCTGGGCGAGGTGCTCGCCGGCCTGCATCCCGGCAGGACGTCCAACGACGAGCTGACGCTGTTCAAGTCGCTGGGACTCGCCGTGGAGGACATGGCGGCCGCGGAGCTCTGCGTCGCCCGAGCGGCGGAGCGCGGGGTCGGCCTCGAGGTCGAGTTCTGATCTCGCGAGCGGAGCTCAGGGCGCTTGGATTCGCGCTAGGCAGCGCCGCCCTGCTGGTGGCGAGCCTCTACACCGGCTGGCCCGTGTGGCCGTTGCTGGTGGTTACCGCCGCGGCCGCAGGAACGACAGCTCTGATCACGGCGGTGCGAAGGATGCGGGGCGGCGAGGCGAGTGTTGGCTCGCTGGCGACGGTGTGTGTGGCAGGGGTCGTTACGGCGCTGACTTTCTTCTACCTGTTCTTCATTGCGTTCCTTCTGCTCGTGTTCTATGCCAGCTCCGGCGCAGGCCCCGATTGATGATTCCACTCGCCGAGATCGAGGCGGCGCGGGAACGCATCGCGGGGCTGGTCACGCGCACGCCGCTCCTGCGACTGCCCGGCGACGAGTGGCCGTGCGAGATCTGGCTCAAGCTCGAGTGCCTGCAGCCGATCGGCTCGTTCAAGCTCCGCGGGGCCGGGAACGCCGTGCGCACGGCGGCACCCGAGACGGTGGCGCGCGGCCTATGGACGACGAGCGCCGGGAACATGGCGCAGGGCGTCGCCTGGATGGCCCGCGAGCTCGGCGTCGAGGCGACGATTGTCGTCCCCGACCACGCGCCGCCGACGAAGCTGGATGCGATCGCCCGGCTTGGAGGCCGCTCCATCCCGGTTCCGTTCGCCCGTTGGTGGGAGGCGATGGAGACAGGGACGTTTCCCGGCCTCGACGGGCACTTCGTCCACCCCGTACGCGACCCGGCGGTGATGGCGGGGAATGGCACGATCGGGCTCGAGATCGCGGAGCAGCTGGACGATGTCGACGCCGTGCTGATCCCGTGGGGCGGCGGAGGACTCACGACCGGCATCGCCAGCGCCCTCGCCGCCGTCAGCCCGTCCACGCGCGTCTATGCCTGCGAGCCGGAGACCGGCGCGCCGGTGTCGGCCGCGCTCGCCGCCGGCGCCGCGGTGGAGGTGGAGTACCGCCCGTCGTTCGTCGACGGCGCCGGGAGCAAGGGGCTCCTGCCCGACATGTGGGAGCTCGCACGGCCGCTGATCACGGGCGCGTTCGTCGTCTCGATCGCGGATGCGGCCGCCGCCGTTCGGCTTCTGGTCGAGCGGGCACGTGTGATCGCGGAGGGCGCAGGCGCACTGCCCGTGGCGGCCGCCCTTCAGGGCGCGGCCGGCCCCGGACGGATCGTGTGCGTCGTCTCCGGGGGCAACATCGACGCTGGGCGCCTGGCGAGCATCCTCGTCGGGGACGTTCCCGACTAGCGCAGGGGGTCAGACCTTCCGGTCTGATCCGGTTGGCGCTCGCACGGCGCAGAGCGGATCAGGCCAGAAGGCCAGACCCTACGCTGGCCAGACGGCCAGGCACTCCGTCTGTCAGCAGCCGCGGCGGAGCGTTTCTGCGAGGCCGAGCTTCACCCACTCGAGCGGCACCGCGACAATGTTCCGTCCCACGTTCTCCTCGACGCCGTGCATCACGAGTTCCGCGTCGGTGCACCGTTCGAAGAGCCGCTCGGCACGGAACAGGTGGTACCGGGAGGTGACGATCATGATCCGGTCCCAGCCTCGCTCCTCGGCGATCTGCGTGACGAGACGTGCCTCACCACGTGTCGAGAAGGGATTCGCCGTGCGGCAGAGGAGCTTCGCGCCGTCGACCTTACCCTCCTCGCAGACGCTGTCTCGCGCAGCGTCCTTGCCGCTCACGTCCTCAGACACCACCAGCACCGGCGCGGCACCATCCCTCACGAGCGCGAGCGCCTCCGGCAGCCGGGAGACCCCGCCGGCCAGCACGACGACAGCATCCGCCTCGCGCAGCGGGTCGTCCTCCCGCAGCAGGAACAGCACCGTGCCGGCGCCGTAGACGACCAGTGCGACCAGTAGAGCCGTCGTGAGAAGCCTCCGCACGACCATGATTGAACCTTGCGCACGATCTCTGTTGCGGCAGTTCGCCGCCTCGCCGTTCACGCCCAGGGGTATGCGACGCGATCGCGGCGCGGCACTGGACCCGAGGTCGAGGCGGCTGTGCGCCGTCTCTCCTGCGTCCAGCTCGACTCGATCTCGGTCGTGGAGCGGAGCCATCGCATCGCGCTCTCCACGCGCATCGGTGCCTATCCACGCGAGACGGTGTCGCGGCTGCTCCGCTCCGGTCGCGTGTTCGAGTACTGGGCGCACGAGGCGTGCCTCCTGCCCGTCGAGGACTGGCCGCTGTTCCGGCCGGCGATGGACGTCGGCGGGCGGCCCTGGTGGTCGCACGTCGAGCGGACGCACGCGCAACTGCGCGAGGAGATCCTCGACCGGATCCGAGCCGAGGGCCCGCTCGCCTCCCGCGACTTCGACGGCGACCAGTACGACCAGAAGGAGGGAATGTGGGAGCGCAAGCCGGCGAAGGCGATGCTCGACCGCCTCTGGAGCCACGGCGAGCTTGTGATCGCCGGGCGGCAGGCGTTCCAGCGCGTCTACGACCTGCCCGAGCGCGTGCTGCCGCGCTCCGTCCTGGAGGCGCCGGTGCCGCCGGAAATCGAACGCCTGCGGGAGCTGGCGCTGCGGGCGGTGCGCGCGCGCGGCGCGCTGACCGAGGCGGGGATCGTCGAGCACTGGCGGCTCCGGGGCGGCACGAAGCGCGTGCGCCCGGCGGTGGATAGCCTCGTCGCCGACGAGCTCCTCGAGCGGGTGACCGTGGAGGACGGCGGCCCACCGGTCGTCGTTCCGCACGGTGCCGATCTCGATCCACCCGCGCCCACGGGCGCCGTGCTGCTCTCCCCGTTCGAGAACCTGCTCTGGGATCGCCCGTTCGCCCGGCGCATCCTCCGCTTCGACCACCTGATCGAGGTCTACAAGCGCCCGCACGAGCGCCGCTACGGCTACTACGTGCTCCCGTTCCTGCGTGGCGACCGGCTCGTCGGTCGCGCCGACCTCAAGTCGGATCGTGCGGCGGGAGAGCTCGTCGTACGGGCCTTCCACACGGAGGACGGCGTGCGCCGCTCCGGAGCGCTCGACGACGCGCTCGACCGCGCTCTCGACCGGCTACGTCGGGTGACCGGCCTCGACACAGTGCGCCGCTGACGCGTCCACTAGCATCACTGTGTGGACTTCGAGACGCGAGCCATCCACGTGGGCCAGGAGCCCGACCCCGCCACAGGCGCTGTGACGACGCCGATTTACCAGACGTCGACGTTCGCCCAGGAGGCGGTCGGCGTCCATAAGGGCTACGACTACGCGCGCGTCGCGAACCCGACGCGGACGGCGCTCGAGGAATGTCTCGCGTCGCTGGAGAACGCAGAGCACGGGCACGCGTTCTCGTCGGGGCTCGGCGCTGCGACGACGATCATGCACCTCGTCGACCCAGGCGACGGGATCGTGTGCGTGAACGACGTCTACGGCGGCATCTACCGCATGTTCTCGCGCGTGTACGAGCCGAAGGGTTACCACTTCACCTACCTCACGCCTGGCGAGCTGTCGGCGGATCCCACTGCGCACATCCCGGAAGGAACGCGTCTGGTCTGGGTCGAGTCGCCCACCAACCCGCTGCTCAACCTCGTGGACATCCGGGCGGTAGCCGAGGCGGCGCACCGGGTCGGCGCGCTTGTCGTCGTCGACAACACCTTCGCCACCCCGTACCTGCAGACACCGCTCGACCTCGGCGCCGACGTCGTGCTGCACTCGACGACGAAGTACCTCGGCGGCCACTCCGACGTGGTCGGCGGCTTCGCGGCCACGAACGACCCCACCGTCGCCGAGCGGCTGCGGTTCCTGCAGAAGTCGCTGGGCGCAGTACCGGGGCCGTTCGACGCGTGGCTTGTCCTGCGCGGCGTGAAGACGCTCGCGGTGCGCATGGAGCGGCACTGCGCCAACGCACGCGCTGTGGTCGAGATGCTGGCCACCCACCCGCGGGTGCAGCAGGTGCTCTACCCCGGCCTGCCCGACCACCCGGGCCACGAGATCGCGGCGAGGCAGATGCGCGACTTCGGCGGCATGGTCTCGTTCCTGCTCGAGACCGAGGACGCGGCTGTCGATTTCGTCGCCCGCACCCGCGTATGGACGCTCGCCGAGTCGCTCGGCGGCGTCGAGAGCCTGATCGAGCACCCGTACCGGATGACGCACGCGTCGACCGCGAACGCGCCGTTCGCCACGCCGCGCTCGCTCGTCCGCCTCTCGGTCGGCATCGAGTCCGCCGCGGATCTCGTCGCCGATCTCGAGCACGCACTTGCCGCCGTCCCTGCCGGGGCGTGACGGCACTCACTCCGATCGACCTGCTCCACGCCGGGCTCGAGCGGCGCATCGGCTCGTACGTCATCGACACGGACGACGGGCTGGCGCTGTTCGACTGCGGGCCCTCTTCGACGTTGCAGGCGCTCGAGGACGGACTGACGGAGCGTGGGCTGTCGCTCGCCGACGTCTCGCACCTGCTGCTCTCGCACATCCACCCCGACCACGCGGGCGCAGCGGGAGCGATCGTCCTGGCGCATCCGCACGTCCAGGTGCACGTATCCGAGATCGGCGCTCCGCACCTGGTCGACCCGGGCAGGCTGGAGGCGAGCGCGCGGCGACTCTACGGCGACGTCTTCGACGAGCTCTGGGGGTCGCTCACCCCTGTGCCGCACGAGAACGTCCACGTCGTCGGGGACGACGCGCTCGGGCTGGAGGCCTTTCCGACGCCCGGCCATGCCGCGCACCACGTCTCCTACCTCGACGCGGAGGGAACGCTGTACTCGGGCGACGCAGCTGGTGCCCGGTTCGCGCCGGCGCGCTTCGTGATGCCGCCGCTGCCGCCCCCGGAGGTCGACCTGGAGGCCTGGGAGAGGACCCTCGTCGAGACCGAGCGGCGTGCACCGTCCCGTCTGGCGCTCGTGCATTTCGGCGTCTTCGACGACGTCGAGAGCCACCTTGAGCGGTTGCGGGAGACGATGCACCGCTGGGCAGAGTGGGTCGCGCACGGCATGGACGAACCCACCTTCTGCGCGGCAGCGCGCGCCGACGTCGCGGCCTCGGATCCGGACGAGGTCGACCGCTACGGCGACCTCATCCCCTTCTGGCACTGCTACCGCGGCCTCGAGCGCTACTGGACGAAGCGCATGGCCGTCGTCTCCTGACGTGAGCCCCGCCGAACGCGTTCAGCTCGAGGCGTACCGCGCCGTGGCGGAGGCGACGGAGATCGGCGGGGCGACTGTGATCCAGGTTCCCGCGGGCCCCGAAACGCCGATGCTGAACCGGGTGGTCGGGCTCGGCATCGACAGGCCGGCGACGGAGGACGACGTCGACGCTGCGCTTGCGACGATCCGGAGCGGTGTCACCTTCTACGTCGCCGTCGCCTCTCGCGCGCAGCCGGCCGAGCTGCCCTCCTGGCTCGAGGCGCGCGGCCTCGAGCCGGGCTGGGGCTGGATGAGCTTCGGCCGCAGCCCCGATCATCCGCCGGCGGTCGAGACGTCGCTTCGCCTCGTCCGGGCGGAGACCCGCGAGGATGCGGCGGCCTTCGCCCGCATCCAGCGCATCGCCTACGAGCTGCCGGAGGCGCTGGAGCCCGTGATCGCGCTCGCGCCGGAGCGCGGCTGGGAAGTGTGGCTCGCGCTCGACGGCGCGGAGCCGGCCGGCGCGGGCGGGCTGTTCGTGTTCGACGGCGTGTGCTACCTCGGGTTCGGCGCCACGCTCCCCGAGCATCGCGGCAAGGGGGCGCAGGGCGCGCTGCTCGCGCACCGCATCCGCCGAGCGGGCGAGCTCGGCTGCAACCTTGTCACAACTGAGACGGGCGAGAGGCGCGGCGACCGTCCCTCGAACTCGTATCGCAACATCCTCCGTGCCGGGTTCGCGGAGGGCGCGGTCACCGCCAACTGGCTCGGCCGCTCCTCGCCGGAAACCCGCGCCACCGGGTCCGACCTTCTGGTCTGACCCGACCGTCCCCACAGCCACGTCAACCGGGTCAGGCCAGAACGCCAGACCGGCAACACCCTCCGCCTACGCGGCGCCGTCGACCGAGTACGCACGGAGGTCGGCGAGGGACGCGAACTCGAGAGAGGCCGCGTGCGTGGCGCCCAGGACAACCGGCGGCGCCTCCCCCGCCTCGAGCGCCTCCTGCCACCGGGGGGCGCACAGGCACCAGCGGTCGCCCGGTACGAGCCCCGGGAACCCCCACTCCGGCCGCGGCGTGTGCAGGTCGTTCCCGGCCGAGGCGCTGAAGGCGAGGAACTCCTCGGTCATCACCGCGCACACGGCGTGCACGCCGACGTCCTGGCCGCCCGTCCGGCACGTGCCGTCGCGGTAGAAGCCGGTGACCGGGTCGACGGAGCACGGTTCGAGCTCGCCTCCGAGCACGTTCAGGCCCTCGTTCACGGCGTCGACTCCCGGCGCACGACCCTTGCGCCTGACGACTGCTGCAGCGCCTTGATCACGATCTCGTCGACGTTCACGTGCGGGGGCCGGGTGAGCGCGAACAGCACGCAGTCGGCCACCTCATCCGGCGTGATCGGGTCGACACCCTCGTACACCGAAGCGGCCTTCTCGGCGTCGCCCTTGAAGCGGACGAGCGAGAACTCTGTTCCCGCCACGAGCCCGGCGTCGACGGTCGTGATGCGGATCGGGCGTCCCAGCAGGTCCTCCCGCAGCGCGTAGACGAAGCCCCTCAGCCCGAACTTGGCCGCAATGTAGGAGGCGCCGTGCGGGTATGCCTGGCGGCCCGCGACGCTGCCCGTGAAGAGGATGTGACCGCCGTCCGAGATGTGCGGCAAGCAAAGCCGCGTCGTACGCATTGCGCCGTCGATGTTCGTGTGGATGACGGTCGCCTCGTCCTCCTCGGTCGACTCCCAGAACGGCGCCCGGCCAAGGGCAAGGCCCGCATTGTTGTAGAGGATGTCGATCCCCCCGAGCTCGGACACCGCCGCCGCCACGAACGCCCTGGTGCTCCCCTCGTCGCGGACGTCGAGCGGCAGCGCCACGTCTGCGTCGATACGCTCGACGCGCCGCGCGCCGCCGGCGACGCGCACCCCTGCCTCCCGCAGCTTGCGTACCGTGGAGGCTCCGATCCCCGACGAGGCGCCCGTGACGATCGCGGTCTTACCGGCGAGCTCCACGTGGGCCAGCCTACTCGTATCACCCATTCGAGGGACGCCAGCGGACTGTTCGTTCCCGACAATCACTCGCATGGACTACGGCCCTGCAACCGGAATCGAGCTGCCCGGCGCGTTGGGCGCGGATGCCTGGCCACGGATCGAGGCGGCGGTGCACGCATCGCTGGCCGCACCGCAGGCGGCCTCGCTGCTGGAGGAGATCCGCGACGCTCTCTCGTCGGCCGGCGGCGCGCCGGACTGGGAGGAGCTCGCCAGCGAGAACGCGCGGCTCGAGCACGAGATCGAAGTGACGGCGAGCGTCGATCCGCTCACCGGCTTGCGCAACCGAAGCCGCTTCTTCGAGGACCTGCGTCGTGAGGTAGCGTCGGCCCGCCGGCACGAGACACCCTTGTCGCTGATCGTGCTGGACGTCGACGACCTGCACGCCGTCAACGAAGCGCAGGGCTACGACGCGGGCGACCGCATGCTGCTCTCCATCTCAGAGCTTCTGCTCACCCGCCTGCGCGTCTCGGATATCGCTGCGCGGGTAGGCGACGACGACTTCGCGGTCATCCTTCCGCACACACCACTCGATGGCGCACGCACGCTCGCCGAACGCGTGGGCGAGGCGCTCGGCGACGGTGTCCACGCCGGCGTCGCGTCTCTCGACGCCGACGTCACCTCGGGCGGCGAGCTGCTGCAGCGCGCCGACCGCGATCTCGCGAACGGCCGGTAGACGGACGAACGGCGGGGTCAGGCTGAAGCCTGACCCCCGAGCTCCACGCGGTCGATCGTGACCGCAGTGCGCGGCCGGTCGCGTCCGTCGCGATCGACGTTCGAGATGCGATCGACGACGTCGAGGCCCGTGACGACCCGCCCGAACACCGTGTGCTTGCCGTCGAGCCAGGGGCACGCCTCGGCGGTGACGATGAAAAACTGGGAGCCGTTCGTGCCCGGCCCCGCATTCGCCATCGCGAGCGCGCCCCGGGTCACGAGTTGCTGGTTGAACTCGTCCTCGAACGTGTAACCGGGGCCGCCGGTGCCGTCACCGCGGGGGCAGCCGCCCTGAACCATGAAGTCGGGGATCACCCGGTGGAAGGCAAGACCGTCGTAGTAACCCTCGCCGACGAGCCGCGTGAAGTTCTCGACCGTCTTTGGTGCGTCGTCGGGGTAGAGCTCGAGCCCGATCGGTCCCTCGCTGGTGTGAAGCGTGGCTGATGTCATGGTCGAAACCTAGCCAGCCGGCGCGGGCGGAAACCACTCACGCGGCTTCCGCCCGCGCAAAATCCCTGAGGCGTCCGCTTCGCGGCCGCGGCGCTCCAATTCCACGTGAGTGTCTGCGGGCTGGTCCGTGCAGGGATCGCTTAACGACTCGCCAACATCTGTCGATGAGGCACCTACGTACACTGGATTGACTATCCATGGCGACGGCTGAGCCACTTCCCGGAGGCCTCCCGCACGGGGGCGCATCGCAGGAGCTCGCCCACAGCTGGCGGCGGCTGACCCGCGCTGCCACGGCCGTAGCGCTGATGACCGTCCCGGCGCTGTACGTCTGGTTTTCGACCCAGTACGACTGGCGCTGGTGGGTGTCGCTGCTGGCGGCGCTGGGGTTCGTGATCGTCTGCCGCGGGCTCGTCGATATCACCTGCCGCCGCCTGATCCCGTGGCCGAGCCTGTTCGGCCTCGAGAGCGTTGATCTGCGCGAAGAGGACGTCGTCTCCAGACGCAGGGCCTGGTTCTGGCGCTTCTGGCTCAAGGTCGGGATCATCGCGGGCCTGCTCTGGTTCTTCGCGCTCAGGCACCTGAGCACCGAGCTGCTGGTCCAGATCCTGCCGCTGATGGTGATGCTGCCGCTGTTCCTGATCTTCAACTTCGTCATCATGTTCGGCCCGCTGCTCTTGATGAACCTGTCCCAGATCCAGTCGTTCGAGCCGGGCGACGCCGAGTGGGGCGTGAAGCTCGACCACGTGCGAGGACAGCTGGAAGCCAAGGAGGAGGTGCGCC
>Ga0247727_10005885_pt1 | contig 24445 bp, 23 predicted proteins | sample WisWelCaveWW1625_FD_202498 | JGI IMG/M metagenome (GOLD analysis project Ga0247727, IMG submission 202498) | Biofilm microbial communities from Wishing Well Cave, Virginia, United States - WW16-25 | ecosystem: Environmental > Aquatic > Deep subsurface > Groundwater > Cave microbial mat | place... | reverse complement strand
CTTGGAGATACTCTTTTCTCGATACTGGACTCATCTGCTTCCCCCCTCTGTTCTCGGTAAGGGGAATTGTGAGTCAATGATCCCTTTTTCGATACCCTTGGGTAAGGTTTAATGTGAGTCAATGCGGGCCGTGTTATCGCTTGGTCCTTAGCTGTGGGCATCGCTATTATCCTCAATTCGCTAGGGAGCCATTACAAGAAAGTGGTCTATCCTGTCTTCGCCGCTCCCGCGGCACAACTGGCAGGCCTCTTCTTCAATGCCACTCCCATATTCGATGAAAAGGGGCTGGTTGTGATTCCTCTAGAGAGTACAGTCTGAACTTATCCGCTAATCAGTCGAAGGGGCGCAGAAGCGATTAGAAATACTAACATGGCACCAGAATTCGGCAATGTAGAAATACACCTGAGGTATCAATCTATGAAGAAGCATCTTATCGTTGGATTTGTTGTGTTATTTTCTGTTGTCGGGTGTGGTTCTGCCTTGGTGCCAAAAATCGTTGAAAGTTCTTCAGAGCACCATGATTTTAGTGTGGTCTATGGACCGGAAAAGGATACCGGAAGTCCTCGATGTATTACGAGTATTGAGTATTGGTCTCCACGTCAATCGCAATTTCTTTGGTGGATTTATATAGCGGCTGCCTACAGCGATTGTCTTGGAATTAAGCAGGAGTTAGCAAACCTAAATTACGGTGATGTGCCTCCAAATATGGAGCAATTGTTTCCGCATTCTGGCAGTCCGCGCGCTCCAATTGAATCCGAAGTTGTTGTTGTTCGTTTGCATTATCAATACGATGATCTGGTGCCGACAGTCAGCCAGAAACTATGGGCGTTCCAGAAAGTGAAAGAGAGATACAAAGCTATTCCGCTAAACCGAAAAGATGCTGAGAGTCCTATAAGGACCCAGGAGTACAATCAATTACATGAGAAGGCTTTTCAAAGAAGAGTAGAATTGTTCAAACGTCAAATAAACGGCCAGTGAGAGATGAGCAGACGTATTTTCCTGCAAACCTATGTTTGGCAATTAGGTAAGGCAGATGGGTGATCGCATCGTGCTCGACTTGGAAACGCAAAAAGAATTCAGCGAGGTCGAGGGCCGCAAGCCCGAGCTCTTGGGCGTTTCGGTCATCGGCATCTATAGCTATACGGAAAATCGCTACGATGCCTATCTCGAAGCTGATATCGAGAAATTGGCTCCGAAGCTGCAGTCAGCCGAGCTCTTGATCGGCTTTAACATCCGCAAGTTCGACATGGCGGTGCTGCAGCCCTATTTGAAATTTTCAGCGGCGAACCTGCCCATGTTGGACATCCTCGAAGATGTCGCCAAGGCGCTTGGCCATCGCGTGAGCCTAGACAGCATCGCGCAGGCAACGCTAGGCCAGGGAAAGTCGGGCCACGGCCTTGACGCACTCCGGTGGTTCAAGCAAGGTCGTTTCGATCTCATTACCCGCTATTGTTTAGACGACGTCCGGCTAACCAAAGAGGTATACGAATACGGCAAAGCCAACGGCAAGCTGTATGCGACCGGCCGCTACAGTAGCGAGAAGCTCACCATCGGTGTGTTCTGGCCGGACCGCAAGCGCACGCTGGATGTGATTCAGAAGGTCTTGCAAGAGGCTTGCGAGAAGCGGCTTCAGGTTGAGATCGAATACCTTTCGCAGTCTACCCAGCCTGATGCTACTTGCCATTCACGCCGCGTCGATGTTTACCAGATTCAAGATCCGTACTTCGAAGGCTATTGCCATTTCCGCAAAGAAGTCCGCCAATTCCGCGTTGACCGCATTTTGGAGATCAAACCCACCTGGGTGCGGTACACGGTTCCTGTCGACTTCACGGCAGCCGCTATTACTGAATGAGCCGTGAATGATCCGCGTGCGTTTTATCGGCACCGGCAGCGCTGTTCCCGTTCCTGAACGCAGTTACGCAGCCGTTCACATTGAAGCCGCCGGCAAACACATCCTGCTCGATGCTGGTCCAGGCACGCTAGCGAAACTTTCCAGAGTAGGTGTGACAGCCGTCAACTTGCATAGCCTATGGCTTACTCACGCGCATCCCGACCATTGCCTGGATCTTGTTTCGATACTTTTTGCCATGCGCATCCCGCATCCGGCCAGGCGCGCGCCTTTTCGGGTTTATGGCCCGAAAGGTCTTAAGCAGCTGCATCAGGAGCTGAACACCGCTTTTAAAGGATGGCTCTCTTTGCGCACTTGCAAGCTGCTGTTGCGCGAGCTCGATGCCTCGACTGTCCGCGCGGGAAAGTTTACGGTACGGACCTCGCGCATGAATCATTCAACGCTGGCGCTTGCTTATCGCGTCCAAGCGGGCGGAAAAAGCATCGTGTATTCCGGGGATACGGATATGTGCCCGGAAATAATCGAGCTTAGCCGAGGCGCGGATTTGCTGATTTTGGAGTGCTCCATGCCGGATGAGCGAAAGATTATCGGCCACCTCACGCCTTCTGAATGCGGGCGCATCGCGGCCCAAGCCGGTTGCCGTAAATTAGCGTTGACCCATTTTTTTCCGGCCTTTGGCGATTACGACATCCGCGCGCGCGTGCGCCGTTTTTATCGCGGTCCGCTTGTTCTGGCTAAAGATTTTCTGACCCTGGAGATTTGACGGCCTCCGCCGAGGAGCGTTTTCGGCCCGTTTCGTTTTTACCGACGCGCATGTCCAATCCTACCTCCGAGCAGCGTTTCCACGTTCCCTGGCGCATTCGCGACCCCTTGCTGGTCTTGGTGTGGACCTATGCCGGTATCTTCTTTTTGGCGGTCATGGTCATCGTTGGGCTGCGTCTTACGATCGGGCCTTCTTTTATGGAGGATCCGATCTGGAGCACGCGCTTATTTACAGAATCGCCTGCTGTGGAGTTGTGGGCGCTCATACAAGGATTGCTTGTCTTGCTGTTTTTATCGCGCCGCGTATTCAAACGCTGGAACGTCAGCGCGGATACTTGGTTTCGCCCGAGTCGTTTTCGCTCGGATGTCAGGGAAGCCATTCGTTTGTATTTCATGGCGCTGATTTTGAGCGCGTTCGTGGTGTTCGGCATTTCGTCCTTGGTTCATCTGGTGGCAGGGCTGCTTGGCCATGCGGATCCTTCGCTGGCGATGCAGAAGTATCTGGATGGCCTGGATGAGGAATCCAGCGTGTTGCTGGGCTCGCGCATCGGATGGCTGCGCGTGGTCGTGTTGTCTATTTTAATCCCGCCGATCGAGGAGCTGCTTTTTCGCGGCTGTTTGTATCCGGCGCTTCGAAAACGTTTCAAACCATGGAGCGCGAATCTGCTCAGCAGCGCGGTTTTTGCCATCAGCCATCACTATGCTTTTGGTTTGCCGAATATTCTCGTCATCGGCATTCTCGGAGCTTACGCGTACGAGCGGACGCGCTCTCTTTGGACGCCAATCGTGTTTCACATGCTGTGGAACTTGGGGGCATCGGCGACGGTTAAGCCTGAGGTTTGGTGGGTATTGGTTCCGGCGGTGCTGATTTTAGCCGCATGGAGCTGGCGATTTAATGATGCTTTCACGAGTCAGCGCCGCATCGAGGGCCGCCGGTTAGGTTGGAAGGTTTATACGGTTTTGTATGTGGCTCTTTCCATGCTGAGTTTGCTTGCGGACACCGCTTCGGTTTGGTTCGCTTGGCTGGATATCCCCATGTGGGTAGGGTTATTTGCATTTGCTTGGAAGCGGCAAATCGCAAGCGTTCTGTTTTGGAGAGTTTATGCGTGCGTGTTTTTGCTTTGGCTTTTCCTTGAGTGGTGGGCAACGATGCTTCCAGCCGAAGCGCTGACCGGTTGGCAGCGTTTGCTGGCGCTTTCTGGTAGCGAGCCGGCTGCTTCATTCGCTGAACTGTTCTTCATGTTAGCTGGTGTTGCCTTGATCGTAGGGCCTGCCTTGGTAGTTCTCTTTCGGTTGAGTCGAATTCGTATCCCCGTGCAGAAGACAAGTTTGTAACTCTCACTGAAAAAACAACTTAATGATGATTCCAGTGTTTTTTATTGAAGTGATATCAGCACTCTTAGCTTGAGACTGCTAAATTGATATTTACTGCTGGAGGCAAGCGTGTTTATAATATTACATAAGTAGCAGCGAATCCGGACGGATCGTTGATCGACAGCTATCCCATTGATCGAAAGGAAAGGAGTGGTTATCCGATGAATGTTTTAAAGACAGGAATTTTGTTATCCGCGCTTACGGTGCTTATGGTTTTTGTGGGGCATTTATTAGGAGGCTCCAACGGCGCAGCTATGGCGTTTACCCTGGCGCTGGTGATGAATTTTATCTCGTATTGGTTCAGCGATAAGATCGTGCTGGCCATGTACCGAGCAAAGCCTCTGGGCGAATCGGAGGCGCCGCAAGTCTACCAAGCGGTTCGCGACATCGCTTTGCGCAACAAAATGCCCATGCCCAAGCTTTACTTGCTGCCAACGATAACGCCCAACGCATTTGCAACCGGGCGCAGCCCCAAGCACGCATCGGTTGCGGTCACATCGGGACTGCTGAAAATTATGAACGGCGAAGAGCTGAAGGCCGTCTTGGCGCATGAGCTCAGCCATGTCAAAAATCGCGACACGCTCGTTATGACGATTGCGGCGGCGGTGGCCGGCGCGATCGCGATGATGGCGCGCTGGGCGCAGTATTCCATGTGGATGGGCGGCAACCGGCGCCGCGATGAGCGCGGCGGTGGCGGCACCTTTCAGCTTGTGGCGCTGCTTGTGATCGTGATACTGGCGCCGCTTTCAGCCATGCTGATACAGATGGCGATCTCGCGCACGCGCGAGTTCGGAGCCGATGAAACCGGCGCGCGGCTTACCGGCAATCCCTATGCGCTTGCCAGCGCGCTGCAGAAATTAGAAGAGGCCGCGCACGCTTACCCGCTGCAGGATGCGAACCCAGCGACAGCGCACTTGTTTATCGTGAATCCGCTGCGGGGCGACATGATCGGAAAACTGTTTTCGACGCACCCACCGATTGAGGAGCGCGTTAAGCGCCTGCGTAATTTGCGCGTCTAAATGAATCCCGATAAGTTCACTGTTAAGACCCAAGAAGCGCTTCAAGCGGCACAGACGCTGGCGCGGCAGCAAAGCCACCAGCGGCTGGATCCCGAGCACTTGCTGCTGGCATTGATCGATCAGCAAGAAGGTCTGGTGCCTGAGCTTTTAGAGAAGGCGGGCGTTACGCGCGACCGTTTGCGCGTGGCGCTGGAAGGCCTGCTGGCTAAGATTCCATCGGTAAGCGGCGATGCCGAGTTGCGCTTATCCGAGCGCAGCGCGCGTTTGTTCGCTCAAGCCGAGCAAGAAGCTAAGCGTTTGGGCGATGAATACCTTTCGACCGAGCACCTGCTGCTGGCGAGTTTTACGGATGACGCGATCAAGGGCGTGTATCAGCGCTTGGCTTTGCGCCGGGAAAGCGTTGAAGTGGCGCTTAAGTCGCTGCGCGGCGCGCATAAGGTCACCGATCAGGATCCGGAAGGAAAATATAAAGCGCTAGAGCGTTATGCCCGCGACCTGACCGATGCCGCGCGCAAGGGCAAGCTCGACCCTGTGATCGGCCGCGATCAAGAAGTGCGCCGCGTTATTCAAGTGCTCACCCGCCGGACCAAAAATAACCCTGTTTTGATCGGCGAGCCGGGCGTTGGCAAGACCGCTATCGCCGAAGGCTTGGCGCAGCGCATCATCCGCGGCGATGTGCCTGGAAATTTGCGCAACAAACGCGTGATGGCGCTCGATATGGGGGCGCTTATCGCGGGCACCAAATATCGCGGCGAGTTTGAAGATCGTCTAAAAGCGGTTCTTAAAGAAGTGCAGTCAGCCGATAGCGAAGTCGTCTTGTTCATCGATGAGCTGCACACCGTCGTGGGCGCGGGCGCTGCCGAAGGCTCGATGGATGCCGCTAATTTGCTCAAGCCCGCCTTGGCGCGCGGCGAATTGCGCTGCGTCGGTGCCACGACGCTGGATGAATACCGCAAGCACATCGAAAAGGATCCCGCGCTTGAGCGCCGTTTTTCCCCTATTCAAGTAGATGAGCCGAGCGTCGAAGAGACGGTGGCCATCTTGCGCGGCTTAAAAGAGCGCTACGAAGTGCACCACGGCGTGCGCATCACCGACAGCGCCATCATCTCGGCCGCCCGCTTATCGGCGCGTTACATCTCGGATCGTTTTCTGCCCGACAAAGCCATTGACCTTATCGATGAGGCCGCGGCGCGCCTGCGTATGGAAATCGACAGCATGCCGATTGAAATCGATACGATCCATCGGCGCGTGTTGCAGCTTGAAGTCGAGCGTGAGGCGTTAAAAAAAGAAACCGATCCCGACGCCAAGACGCGTCTGCGCGCGTTAGAAGAAGAGCTCGAGTCTCTCAAGGCCAAACGCGCGAAGCTCGAGACGCACTGGAAACAAGAAAAAGAGCTTATCCAGGCCGTGCGCGGCATCAAAGAGAAGCTCGAGCAGGTGCGCCTGGAATCCGAGCGCGAAGAAAGAGGCGGCAACCTCGAGCGAGTCGCTGAGTTGCGCTATGGGGTCACGCCGCAGCTACAGAAAGAGCTCGATGCCAAGAGCAAGCAGCTCGCCAAGCTTCAAGAGCGGCAGAAAATGCTCAAGGAAGAAGTTTCTGAAGAAGACATCGCCGAGGTGGTTTCGAATTGGACCCGCATCCCGGTGACACGTTTGCTTGAGAGCGAGCGCGACAAGCTGCTGCATATGGAAGCGCGCATTCAAGAGCGCGTGGTCGGCCAGGACCAGGCCCTTGCCGCCGTGGCCAGCGCCATTCGCCGGGCTCGCGCGGATTTGTCGGACCCCAACCGGCCGCTGGGTTCGTTTCTTTTTCTGGGGCCGACGGGCGTCGGAAAAACAGAGCTTGCCAAAGCGCTGGCTGAGTTTTTGTTCGACGAGGAAGGGGCTATGGTGCGCATCGATATGTCCGAATACATGGAGTCGCACTCGGTTTCGCGCTTAATCGGCGCGCCGCCTGGATACGTGGGCTATGAAGAGGGCGGGCAGCTGACGAAAGCGGTGCGACGGAAACCATTTTCAGTCGTCTTGCTCGATGAGATCGAGAAGGCGCACGCGCAAGTGTTGAATATTCTTTTGCAGCTGCTGGATGACGGGCGTCTTACCGACGGGCAAGGGCGCGTGGTGAGCTTCCGCAATACCGTCGTGATTATGACATCCAACGTCGGCAGCCAGCTCATTCAAGAGATCGGATTGGAGAGCCCTGAGCAAGCGCGGCGCGAAGTGATGGTGGCGCTGCGGGCGCAATTTCGCCCTGAATTTTTGAACCGCATCGACGATGTGGTGGTTTTCAACCAGCTGACGCCATCGGAGCTGACGCGGATCGTCGACCTGCAGGTGGCCCAGGCGCAGCGCCGGCTGGTTGAACGGCGTATCCAGTTGCAATTAACGCCTCGCGCGAAAGCGTACCTTGCTCAAGAAGGGTTTGATCCTACCTTCGGCGCTCGTCCGTTGCGTCGGGCGGTGCAGCGTCTGCTCATCGATCCTCTGGCTTATCAGTTGCTTGAGGGGTCGCTTAAGAACGGGCAAACGGTCGCCGTGGATCGCCAAGACGGCGATGAATCGCTGCATTTTCTTGCGAAATAACCTTCCAAAAAGGCGCTAAAGACCTTTCTAAAGGCGCTCCTTGACGCTGCTCTGACCAATAAGGATTGTCAAGCAAAAAATCAGTAATTATCTGTAATTTTAAGTCTTGACAGGGTCTTGTACTGTGGTAAAGTTTCGGTCGGAGACATACAAGGGCTTGTGTGTTTCCTGTGGAAAACACCAAGATATAGGGTTTTATAAAGGAGGAACGGTGCATGGCAGAAGCGGTGAAGGCCCCAAAAAAAGCTTCTGGATCAGAGCCTGGATTAGGGGCCCTGCAAAAGACGCAAACAAGTCCTAAGAAAGGGCTTACCGTTGCCCGGCGTTGGACGCGAGCAAACGTCCATCCCTTTGATGAAATCACCTGGGAAGAGCGCAGCGCGACCATAGGAAACGAGCGCGGCGAGATCGTTTTTGAGCAGAAAAATGTCGAGGTACCCAATTTTTGGTCGCAATTAGCGACCAACGTAGTGGTTTCTAAATATTTTCGGGGCGCTCTGGGCACCCCGCAGCGCGAGCGCAGCGCGAAACAGCTAGTAGGCCGCGTCGCCAACACCATCACGAACTGGGGCATCAAGGATGGTTATTTTGCCGGCGAAGAGGATGCCGAGTCATTTCGCTCGGAACTTTCCTTTTTGTTGATCAATCAGTATTCGGCCTTCAATTCGCCTGTTTGGTTCAACGTAGGCATCGAGCCACGCCCGCAGTGTTCGGCTTGCTTCATTTTGTCGGTCGATGACACGATGGAATCAATCCTCGATTGGTACCGCAACGAGGGCATGATTTTCAAGTATGGCTCAGGCGCCGGCGTTAATGTTTCGCAGATCCGCTCCTCTCGCGAGCGATTAGCCGGTGGCGGCACCGCTTCAGGGCCTGTGTCTTTTATGAAAGCGGCGGACGCGTCTGCCGGCGTGATCAAATCCGGCGGAAAAACCCGCCGCGCGGCCAAGATGGTGGTGCTCAACGCCGAGCATCCGGACGTTAAGACTTTCATCATGTGCAAGTGGAAAGAAGAAGAGAAAGCGCAAAAGCTCATCGCCGCCGGTTACGACGCCTCCATTGATGGGGAAGCGTACACCTCGATATTTTTTCAGAATGCCAATAACTCGGTCCGCACGACGGACGAGTTTATGCGCCGGGCGCTGGCGGATGAAGAGTGGGAGCTTCGAGCGGTAACGACCGGCGAAGTAATCGAGCGTGTGAAAGCCAAAGACTTGCTCAAGCTCATCGCTGAGGCCACCTGGCACTGCGGCGATCCCGGCATGCAGTTCGACACCACCATCAATGATTGGCACACGTGCCCCAACACCGGCCGCATCAACGCGAGCAACCCCTGCAGCGAATACATGCATTTGGACAACTCCGCGTGCAACCTAGCCAGCATCAACCTGCTCAAGTTCATGGATGAGGAAGGTAATTTCCTTGTCGAGCAGTTCAAGTACGCCGTGCGCGTGATGACCATCGCGCAGGACATCGTGGTAGACAATTCCTCGTATCCGACCGAGAAAATCACTCAGAACGCGCATGCTTACCGCGAGCTGGGTCTTGGCTATGCCAACCTCGGCTCGTTGTTGATGTCGCTCGGTCTTGCCTACGATTCCGAAGAAGGCAGAGCTTGGGCCGGCGCGATTACCGCGCTCATGTGCGGCCACGCGTACGAGGTTTCTTGTGAGATCGCGGAGACTAAAGGGCCTTACGAAGGGTTCGGCCGCAACCGCGAGCCGCAAATGCGTATCCTGCGCAAGCACCGTGCGCAGATCGATAAGATCAACCACCGCTTGGTGCCGCAGCCGATGCTAAGCGGCGCGACGCGCGTTTGGGATGATGCGATCCGCAAAGGCGAGCTCAACGGGGTGCGCAATTCACAGGTCACGGTGCTGGCCCCGACCGGAACGATCGCGTTCATGATGGACTGCGACACGACCGGCATCGAGCCCGACATTGCGCTGATCAAATATAAGCGGTTGGTTGGCGGCGGCATGCTCAAGATCGTGAACCAGACCGTGCCCAAAGCGTTGACCCGTTTGGGGTATTCATCGGCTGAGATCGAATCGATTATCAAATACTTAAACGAAAAAGAGACGATCGAGGGGGCTCCGGGCTTTAAGCCTGAGCACTTGTCGGTATTTGATTGCGCCTTCAAGCCGATGAACGGCACGCGCACCATCCACTACATGGGGCATATCCGCATGATGGGTGCTGCCCAGCCGTTTATCAGCGGCGCTATCAGCAAGACCGTCAATCTCCCGTCGGAAGCTATGGTTGAAGACATCACGCAGGCCTACACGGAAGCTTGGCGTTTGGGCCTTAAGGCGATCGCCATCTACCGTGACGGCTCCAAGATGGTCCAGCCGCTGTCGACCAAGAAAGACGACGGCAATGCAAAGGGCTCGGTGCCGGCTCCGTACCGCCGCCGCTTGCCGGATGAACGGCAGTCGGTTACCCACAAGTTCACGCTGGGCGGGCATGAAGGTTACATTACCGTCGGCTTGTTCGAAGACGGCACGCCGGGTGAAATCTTCATCACGATGTCCAAGGAAGGCTCGACGCTATCGGGCATCATGGATAGCTTCGCGACGACCGTATCGCTCTCGCTGCAATACGGCGTTCCGCTCGAAGTGCTGGTGAAGAAGTTCAGCCACGTGCGGTTTGAGCCTAACGGCATCACCAACAACAAAGACATCCGCTTCGCCAAATCGGTGGTGGATTATATTTTTCGCTGGATGGCGCTTAAGTTTTTGCCCGCGGATAAAGCCCAGGAATTTCGCGTAAGCGAAGCGCCCGGCGCTAAGCCATCTGCCGGCCACAGGGGCTCTGCCGGCGCTGTGGCTACCGATAGCGCGCAACACAAGACGCCCGGAATAGCCGCGAATGCTTACCAAGAACAGCCGGTCACGTTCGTGGCGCAGGCCGACTCGCCGGCTTGCCATGAATGCGGTTCGCTCATGGTGCGCAACGGCAGCTGCTACAAGTGCGTCAACTGCGGCTCGACGTCCGGGTGTTCGTAAGCGCTCGATAAACAGAACGAGTAGACGGTGCCTGCGATAAGGGGAGAGATGACGATGCAAAAGACAGCGATCTCGAAAGAGTGCGCGCAGTTCGTCGCCTCCGTGTGGGGTAAGGATGGGCTCAAGCAAGTGAGGGAGCGGCCGGTCAGTTGGGTGCGTCATGAGGCTAATCCTCAATTGAAGCAGCTCCGTCGCAAAGATAAGTCGCTGCCGCTGATCGCGGTAAAGGGTGAAGCGAACCGCATTTGCTTGCGGTTATCTAACGAGAAAACGAGGTGAGTTATGCCGGAAATACAAGCAGCTAAAGAAATACAGACAGCCAACAAAGAACGGCTCAGCGCCCCAGAGCATATCCAGTCTACCGGCAAGCTGCTCGTTGACTGGGAGATCCGCGAGTATGTGCAGAAGTATAAAATGCTCGATCCGTTCCTCGACCACCTCGTGCGTGACGGCAAGATATCGTACGGTCTATCATCGATGGGCTATGACATTCGCGTGACGGATGAGTTTAAGATTTTCACCAACGTCCGCATGGCCATCGTGGATCCGAAGGAGTTTAACCCGAACTCTTTTGTGGATAGCCAAGGGCCCGAATGCATCATCCCGCCTAACTCTTTTGCGCTGGCGCGCTCGGTCGAGTATTTTCGCCTGCCGCGTTCGGTGATGGGTATCTGCTTGGGCAAATCTTCTTACGCCCGTTGCGGCATCGTGGTGAACATCACGCCGCTTGAGCCGGGATGGGAAGGACACTTGACCATCGAGATCTCGAATACCACACCGCTTCCGGCGCGCATCTACTCGTTTGAAGGGATCGCGCAGGTGTTGTTTTTCGAGGCGGGCTCGCTGCCTGAGGTGTCTTACGCTGACCGCAAGGGCAAGTACCAAGCGCAGCAGGGCATCACTTTGCCTAAGGTTTGAGCTCGCGTAAACCGCCAAGAGCGCCTGAAACGCATACCGCGATTGCCCGTAGCCGATTTCGACCTCAATGCCACGCTTGGCTCTGGCCAAGCTTTTCGCTGGCGATTATCGAATGACGGTTTTTTGGGTGTTGTCGGATCAGCCGTGCTGCGCGTTCGCCAAGAAAACGGCCGCCTTTCCTACGAAAGTTCCGACCCATCGTTTAGCCCCGAGCAGGTGCGCCGGTATTTTGGTTTGGATCTGGATCTAGCGGCCGTTTTACCGACGATTGACGTGGACTCGCAGATCCACGCGGCCATCGTGCGCTACCGGGGGTTGCGTGTGCTGCAGCAAGATGGCTGGGAAACGCTCGCTTCGTTCATTTGCTCATCGTTCAACAATATCAAACGCATCGAAGGCATGATCGAGCGGCTATGCCAGGCTTTCGGCGATCCGATTCGGTTGGGCGCTTACCGCTCGTTTAGTTTTCCAAAACCGCAAGCGCTTGCGCGCGTTCCGGAGCGGAAACTGCGCGAGCTTGGCCTGGGCTATCGCGCCGCTTATTTACGCTCGACCGCGCGGCTGATCGTTGACGGCAAGCTTTCGATGGATCAGCTTAGGAGCGTGGACTACGACGCGGCAAAGAAGGCTTTGCTTGCTTGTGACGGCGTGGGTGATAAAGTCGCTGACTGCGTGGCCCTGTTCGGCTGCGGCAAGTATGAGGCTTTCCCGGTTGACGTTTGGATGGAGCGCGTGATGCGCTACTATTTTCGCCACCGCCGGATGACCCGCAGCCTTGTGCACCGTTATGCGCGGCAGCGCTTCGGGGCCTATGCGGGGCTCGCCCAGCAGTACCTTTTTCATCACGCGCGTATGTCCGCGCGATCTTTTCAAGCGCCGCGCGCGTTGCCTGATAGCGCGCAAAAAACGGCGACAGAAGCGAGGGTCTTCGACGAGGCTGTTTCCGTCGGGGCAAGATAGAACGCATTATGCGTGGATTGCCTTGACAAGGGTGCGAGGCTATGGTACCAAATATCATTGTGATGAATACCCGTGCGATGGCCGTCAAGACAAGAATAGCGCGCGTGATCTATGGCGCCTCGCGTGGTGTCATTTGGCGTCGGCGCGTCACTTGAAACAGTTGAACGCACTTAAGAACGCGGGACTCAGTATGCAACGAGTCCCGTTTTATTTTTTGTTCTGTCTGAATCCAACAAAGCGAGCAAGCTGATGGTTTTTCGAGTCGGTATGACCTACAACATCAAAGGTGAAATTCTAAGTAAACCGGGAGATCCGCCCGACTTGAATGCCGAGCTCGATAGCGAAGAAACCGTGCGCAACATTGAGCAGGGTTTGCGCGACAGCGGGCATGAAGTGATACGTCTTGGCGGCTCGCGCGCGCTGCTTGAGCGGCCCGAGATACTGAAAAAGGTCGACATCGTCTTTAACATCGCCGAAGGATACGAAGGCCGCAATCGAGAGTCGCAGGTGCCGATCATTCTTGAAATGATGCGCGTGCCGTACGTGGGTGCTGACGGCCTGACGCTGGGCCTGACTTTGGACAAAGTGCTGACGAAGAAAATGCTCCTGGCCGAAGGAATACCGACCCCTAGATTTGCGGAAGTTGCTTCCACCGAGAAATTGTGGAAGCTGGACCTGACGTATCCGCTTATCGTTAAACTGCGCTGCGAGGGCTCTAGTAAAGGCTTGAGCGAGAAATCGCTCGTCAACACGCCTGAAGAGCTCAATCGCCAGATGAACTGGCTGATGCGGGCGTATCCAGGCTTGCCCATTTTCATTGAAGAGTTTATCGAGGGCCAGGAATTTACCGTCGCCATCATCGGCAACGAATCGCCGACTATTTTTCCGACGATTCAGATTTCGCTCGATGGCGTCACGGACTTAGGCCGAAAGTTTTACACGTTCGCGCATTTGCGCTCAGGGGCTAATTATATTTTTCCAGCGCCTATACCCGACGCGCTCAACAAGCGCATGCAGGATTTGGCGCTTGCGACCTACCGCGCCGTCGATTGCCGCGATTTTGGCCGCGTTGATTTTCGCGTGGATGCCAAGGGCAATCCTTGCGTTCTGGAAATCAACCCGCTACCGTCGCTCTCGATTGAAGATGTTTTCGCGATCATGGCTAAAGTTAACGGATGGACGTATGCCAGCATGATCAACCGCATCTTGGATGCGGGCTTGGTCCGCTGCGGGCTCAAAGCGCGCCAAGAGGCGCCCTCGCTATCGGCACTGCCGTCGCGCTGACCTATAATATGAAGCACCGCCTCAGCGGCCAGACGAGCGCGCTGCTCGATGATGAGTCCGAATTTGACCGTCCGGATACGGTCGCTGAGATTGCGCACGCGCTACAGGAGAGCGGCTACACGGTGCACTTGGTGGAAGCGACCGAATCGCTGCCGCGCTGGTTTCTGACGCATTCGGTCGATCTGGTTTTTAATATTGCCGAGGGGATGCAGGGCGCTACCCGTGAATCGCAGGTGCCGGCGGTGTTGGAATCGCTCGGTGTTCCGAATACAGGGTCCAACAGCACGGCGCTCGCGCTTGCGCTGGATAAAGCGCGCACCAAGCAGATGCTGCACAGTGAAGGCATCCCGACGCCTCTTTGGCAGGTTTTTCATCAAGCGGACGAAGCTCTTGATCCTCGGCTGAGTTTTCCCCTGATCGTGAAGCCGAATCGAGAAGGATCGGGCAAGGGCATTTGGCGGGAGAATGTCGTTTATGACGCTGTTGCGCTGCGCCGGCAAGTGCTTCGCGTGATTGATCGCTATCGCCAGGAAGCGCTCGTTGAGGAATATATCGACGGTATGGAGCTTACTGTTGGTGTTTTAGGAAAAACGGCTCTTCCTGTCCTTGAAATCGATTTCTCTACTTGCCGCGAGTCGGGAGAGTTTTTTTATTCATGGCGGATGAAGGAGTTTCAAGGCGACGATGCGCAGCATCTCTCGCCGGAGATCCATTGCCCCGCGCGACTTTCTCCATTGACGACGCGTCAGGCGCAAGAGCTGGCGCTGCGAACACACTACGCGGTCGGCTGCGATGATTTTTCGCGCACCGATATCCGCTTGCGGCTGGACGGCGCGCTCTTTGTCCTTGAGATTAATCCATTGCCGGGATTGTCGCCGGTTGACAGCAATTTTCCCAGAATGGGACGAGCCGCGGGGCTCTCATACGAGGCTTTGATTCAGCAGATCGTCCGTCTGGCGATCGAGCGGCAGCACGACGGGAGGCGCCTTCCGGGCGCCCCTATTAATCGGCTCGCGGTGAGCCGTGCGTTTCACGCAGAGGAACCCTTAGAAGGAGGCAGGACAGGTGAGCACTGAAGCGTATCGTCGAATTCCTCTATGGAAGGATGTCCCATTGGAGGAATGGGAGACGTACCGGTGGCAGATGTCCAATCGCATTCAAACGGTTGAGCAGCTGCGCCAGGTGATCAATCTGACTCCTTCGGAGCATGCGGCCGTAACGCGCCGCTCCGGACGCTTCATCATGGGTATTCCGCCGTATTGGGCGGCGCTCATGGACGCCGATGATCCGACTTGTCCGATCCGGCGCCAGGCTGTTCCGACGGAGGATGAATATAAATTCAGCGCGAACGATATGATCGATCCGCTGGGCGAAGACAGCCACATGCCCGTTCCGGGGCTTGTGCATCGCTATCCGGATAGGGTGCTGCTGCTCGTCGTTGAAGTGTGCTCGATGTACTGCCGTTTCTGCACGCGCAGCCGCGTGGTGGGAACGACCGCGGGCTACAGCCGGGCGGCGAACATCGACCACGCGATTGAATACATCCGATCGCACCGGAAGATCCGCGATGTGCTGATCTCCGGCGGCGATCCGCTAACGTTGTCCGATGAACGGTTGGACGACGTGTTGACTAAGCTCAAGGCGATCCCGCACGTGGAGTTCGTGCGCATCGGAACGCGCAACCCGGTGACGTGTCCCTATCGGGTTACGCCGCAGTTCTGCGAGGTGCTCAAGAAGCATAAGCCTATTTGGATGAGCACGCACTTCAACCATCCCAAGGAAGTCACGCCGGCGGTTAAGAAGGCCTGCGGCATGCTGGTCGACAGCGGTGTGCCGCTGGGATCGCAGACGGTGCTCATGAAAGGTATCAACGATCGAGCGGCGATCATGAAGAAGCTCTTCCATGAGCTGCTCAAGATCCGCGTGCGGCCGTATTACATCTACCAATGCGATCCGGTGAAGGGAACGGCGCACTTCCGCACCCCGGTATCCGCCGGCATCCAGATCATCGAGAAATTACGAGGTCACACAAGTGGTTATGCCGTTCCGACCTTCGTGGTCGACGGGCCAGGCGGCGGCGGTAAAATTCCGCTCATGCCGAATTACGTGGTGAGCGCCAAGGATGGCACTTGGGTGCTGCGCAACTTCGCCGGCAAGACGTTTACCTATAAAGAGGAGCCATCGGGTGAGCGCTCGGCAGGTTCTGTGATAGAGCCGTCGTACGCGATTCAGCAATAAGATAAGCACGGCGCTCCATATGAAAAAAGGGGACTCCGCTCCACGATTGGTGGGGCGGGGTTTCTTTTTAGTCTTGGCTGTGCTGGGTTTGAGCGTGCCAGGCTGTTCAGAGCCCAATCGTCAGGAACAGCTCGAGCGGGTGTTGTCTCTGGATCCTGCTTTTGCCGATGCGCTCGATCTGCACCGCCTGCTGGTTGCCCGAGCGCAGGCATTCGAGCGCGAGTTGGATCTAAAACGCCTTATGGTTGAGCAAACCGTCAACCAGCTCAGGCAGGATGTAGCGGCGACGGAGCTGGAGATCCGGCGAAAACAGGCCAAATTGCGCGAGGAACTCTTTCCCTTGCGAGCGCAACTTGAGGGCGATTTGAGCCAAACCCGGCAAGAGCTTCGCCAGCGGGAGCTTGAGCGGACTCACATCAGCAAGATGCTGACCCGGCTTCAAAAATCGCTTACTTCCGGCGCCGCGCAATCGGTCGAACAAATCGCCAAAGTCGCTGAATCCGACCAGGCGCGCCAGGCGATGCGGCGTTTGGAAATGGAGATCCAAGGATTTAGGGATCACGAGCGCCTCGTTATCCTCAAACTCGCGCTCATTGAGCTCTAAGGGCAACCCGTTTTAAGGGCACCTGTGCGCCGCCAGGAGGCTGTGTTAAAATACAGCCTCCATGCAATCTCAATCTCCCACGCGCGCGCGGCACGGCCGGCTATCTGTTCATTTGCGTTTGATGGATGGCGTTGTGAGCCTTGAGCAGCTTCTTAAGCGCCTGCCGCCCGATGAACCCATCGTATGGTTAGACAGCGCGCGAACGCATCCGGTGACTGGCCGGTGGTCGCTTCTGGCGTTCGACCCCTGGTTGCGGTTGGAAGCCTTCGGCGACCAACTGACTTGCCGGACCAGCGCCGCTACCCAAACATGGCGCGATGATCCGCTGCAAGCTTTTCGCGATATTTGGAAGCGATACCAAGCGCCGCAGACAGGCGAGGTTCACCAGCGCGCCGTGGCTTTGCTGGGATTTTTTAGTTACGATTTAAATGGTTGGATTGAAACACTTCCGGTCCCGCAAGATTCCACACTCGATTTTCCTGATTTGCTGTGGTTCGGGATGGGGTCGACGATTCTGGTGGATCACGCCCAATCGCGCAGCTGGGTTGTCAGCGTGGTCGATCCGCATATGGCCAGGCCTCTTGCCGAGCGTCGCGCTTGCGATCAACTCGATAAGGTTTGCAGCCTCATTGATGAAGCCGCCGGAGGCTTGCTTTTTGCGCCACGCTTGGCGCCGTTTGTTAGAGCAGCGCGCCAGGAATCTTTCGGTGCTTTTCGAACGTCCCGTCTTGAGCCAAGCATTTCGCAAGCGGCTTTTGAGAGTCAGGTCAAGCAAGTGCTCAAATATATCCGCGCCGGCGATATTTATCAGGCCAACTTATCCCAGTGTTTTACCGCAACCTGGTCAGGAGACGCGCGCCGGCTTTACAGCACCTTGCGCCGCATCAATCCGTCGCCGTTTGCGAGTTTCATCAGCGACGGCGATCGGGTGATTGCCGGTTGTTCGCCCGAGCGTTTGGTGCGGTGCCAGCAAGGCCGCATCGATACGCGTCCTATCGCCGGCACACGCGCGCGCGGCGCATCGCCCCAAGAGGACGCGGTGAAGAGTCTTGAGCTCCTTCTGAGCGAGAAAGAGCGCGCTGAGCACATCATGCTGGTTGACCTGATGCGCAACGATTTGGGGCGCGTCTGCAAATCGGGCTCGGTGCGGGTGAATGAGCTGATGGCGCTCGAGGCCTATTCCCATGTCATGCACATCGTATCGGATGTGGCGGGCAAGATGCTGCCAGGCGTCGATCCGGTTGATGTCGTCCGGGCGGTTTTTCCTGGAGGCACGATCACGGGTTGCCCGAAGGTGCGCTGCATGGAAATTTTAAGGAAGCTTGAGCGCGTGCGCCGCGGCCTGTACACTGGGTCGGTCGGTTATATCGGTTTCGATGGTTCGATGGATTTGAATATCGCCATTCGAACCCTTGTTTTTTCGCAGAATCGTTTGTCGCTGCACGTGGGGGCGGGCATCGTCGCCGATTCAGATCCGACGCGCGAGTATGCCGAGACGCTCGCTAAGGCCCAGGCGCTGATGACAGCGCTTGAAGAAGCGAATCAGTCAACCGGATACGGAAATGCCGCTGTTTGTTCGTCCTGAGTTTTGGTGCGTGCCGACAGAGCAAACCGCTAACGGCTGTTTTGAAACCATGCGCGCCTATCAAGGCAAAATCTTCCGGCTGGATGCGCACTTAGACCGTCTTTACGGCTCGATAGCGACGCTGGGAACGCCTGTATCTTTTACCCGCAGCGGGATCAGGAAGCAATTGCTATCGGCGCTTGAGGAGTCGGGTATAAAAGAAGCGGTTGTGCGCATCGCTCTGATGCCTGGGCAGAGTCGGCCGACACAACCCGCTATCGTTGTCAGGCCGGTTGAGTTGCCGCCTGCATCGGCTTACGAGAAGGGCCTTCGCGTCGCGGTTGTGCCTGCGCATTCGTTTCCGGTGGGTTGCATCGATCCGCAAGCCAAGTATTCGGCAAGGCTCGGCAGCGTGCTCGCGTTGATGGACGCGCAAGTGCGTGGAGCGGATGAGGCGATTTTCACCGACGTGCGCGGGTATGTCACCGAAAGCACCGCCAGCAACTTCGCAATTATTAAACGGGGCTTTTTACTGAGCCCGCCCGGTTCGCAGGGGTTGCTTTTAGGTGTCACACGGAATGTTTTATTTGAATTAGCGCGTCGGTTGTCAATGCCGATACGCTCGGAGCTGCTGACGCGCCACGATGTGTATAACGCCGATGAAGTGGTTTTAACCAGCACGCTCAAAGAGGTGATGCCGGTGACGATAGTGGATGGCCGAAAGATAGGAACCGGAAGGCCCGGGCCCTTTGCGCCGCGGCTTCAAGCGGCATTTACAGATTTGGTATGCGAGGAGCTGCACCTGTGAAATGAAAGTTTCGCGTGCTTTGTTGAGTTGTTCGGATAAGCGCCAGCTTGAGGAGTTCGCATCCGGGCTGGTTGAACTGGGTATTGAGCTGCTGGCTTCAGGCGGCACCGCCGCGACGCTTAAGGGTTGCGGCATTGCCGTGACGCCGGTCGAGCAGTTTGCCGGCCTGTCAGAGCTGCTCGGCGGGCGTGTTAAAACATTGCACCCTAAGCTGCATGCGGGGATTCTTGCCCGTCGCGATGACCCGGCACATGTGAAAGCGGTCGGCGCCGATGGTTTGATCGACCTGGTTGTCGTCAATTTGTATCCCTTCGAAGATACGGCGGCCAAGAAAGGCGTTTTGCCGGCGGATGCCATCGAGCAGATCGACATCGGCGGCGTTGCGCTTATTCGCGCGGCGGCCAAGAATTTTGAGCATGTCGCCGTGGTCTGCCGCCCGGGGCAGTACGCGGATGTTTTGGGCGCTTTAAAGAAGGCAAACGGCGCGCTTAGCCTGGATCTGACCAAACGACTCGCGGTTGAAGCGTTCGCGCTGACGAGCCGGTATGACGCGGCCATCGCCGCCTATTTGGGCGCGCCAGGTTCCGAGACGCCATCGCCGGAATTGCCCATGGATGTGACGCTGCGTCTGCGCAAGCAGCAAGATTTGCGCTACGGCGAAAACCCGCACCAGCGCGGCGCCTGGTTTGTTTCGGCCGCGTCAGAGCCTGGACTGGCGAGGCTCAAACAGCTGCAAGGAAAAGAGCTTTCGTATAATAATTTATTGGATATGGACGCGGCTTTTCGGGCTATTCTTGAATGCACGGAGCCGGCGGCCGTTGTGGTGAAGCACGCGTCTTTGTGCGGTTTGGCGGCGTCCGAAACGGTTGAGCAAGCTTACGCCCACGCGTATGCGTGCGATCCGGAGTCCGCATTCGGAGGAATCGTCGGCATCAACCGGCCTATTGGCGCGAAGCTCGCCGAGCAATTGGCTGAAACTTTTCTTGAGGTCGTGATCGCGCCGTCCGTTGAGCCCAACGCGCTCGGTATATTCGCCAAGAAAAAGAATTTGCGCGTGGTAAGTGTTCCGTGGCCTGAGTCTTTGCCGCAAGCAATCGAATGGCGCGAGCTTCTGGGCGGCTGGCTTGCGCAGGATCGCGATCGCTTAGCCGAAGCGGAAATGCATCCAAAGATCGTGACCAAGCGCGCGCCGACGCAGCAGGAGCTAGCCGATATGCGTTTTGCTTGGATGGCGGTCAAGCATGCCAAGTCAAACGGCATCGTTTTGGTCAAGAATCAGGCGACGGTGGGTATCGGGCAAGGCCAGCCTAGCCGCATAGGATCGGTGCGCATCGCAGTCGAAAAGGCAGGGGAGCGGGCGCAGGGCGCCGTTGCCGCGTCGGATGCTTTTTTTCCGTTTCCGGACGGGGTGCTGACCTTAGCAAAGGCCGGTGTGACCGCGGTGATCCATCCGGGCGGCTCCGTGCGCGATGCGGAGGTGGTGCAAGCGGCCGACGCGATGAACCTGGCGATGGTGCTTACAGGCGTTCGACATTTTAGGCACTGATCATGGATATTCAAGAGCTGTGGGACAAAGCAAGAAAGAAGACCGAGCTCGTTCGCTTGCGTTTGCAGGATCTATCGACATTCGAGAGCACCGCGCTTCCGTATATTTTTTTGGCGGAATCTTCAGTCAATCAAGGCGATACCGTTGTGCGCCGTGGACATGTTATGATCGACCGGCCGTCCATCGTGATGCCTGGATTTTCGCCGCAGTTTGAAGGCTTCCAATTCGATGACAGCTTGCAACTGAGCGAACAGAGCGTTGCGACGTTTTTGTTGATGCGAGGCGTTCAATTTCCGTCGCTCAAGTACCGGCACCAGCATTCCTCGCTCGATGTCATTGAAGGCTCGCTTGATCAGGCGGTGCGGCGTCATGTAGATAAATTGGCGCGCGCTGAGGACACTCAAACAGGGCTGATGATAGGACCGGAAGATGCGTGGCAATTTTCAGTGTTGCTTCTAGTTGGGGCATTAGTCATTCGATCAGCTGAAGGGGATCTGCGCCGCATGCTGGACGAGTGGCGGCGCCGGCAGCAACAGAGTGGCGAGGCTAACTGAAGAATGGAGAGCACAGTCCAATGACCTATCAGGAGGCGCTCAAATTTTTGAATGCCTTCACGAATTATGAAAAGGCGCCTAAGCCGCTGGCCATGCGCTGGATGAAGCTTGAGCGCATGCGGCATTTATGCGCGCTTTTGGGCGATCCGCAGCGCGCTTTTCGCTCGATTCTGGTTGCTGGAACCAATGGCAAGGGCTCCATTTGCGCGATGTTGTACGCGATGCTGCAGCAGAGCACTCGCAGGACAGGTTTATACACGTCTCCGCATCTGAAAGACTTGCGCGAGCGCATTCGCGTTTGGCCATTGGCCGGCGCCGATACCTCCTCTGCCGCGAACGATTGGATCAGCGAAGGCGATTTTTCAAAAGCCGCCGCGCGCGTCGAGCAAGCTGTCGCTATCATGCGGCGCGGCTCTCGCAAAGAAACGCCTACTTTTTTCGAAATCTTAACGGCCTGCGCTTTCGTCCATTTCGAACAGCAGGGCGTTGAAATTGCCGTCTTGGAAGTGGGTATGGGCGGGCGGTTAGACGCCACTAACGTGGTGGATCAGGCGGTTTCCGTGATCGGGCCGCTGGGGTTGGATCACACGGCGGTGCTGGGCAGCGACATGCCGGCGATTGCCAAAGAGAAGGCGGGTATTATCAAGCCTAATCAGATTGTTATCAGCGCGCCGCAGCCGGAAGATGTGACGGAGATTTTACGCGTCAGTTGCGAAGGAAACGGCGTTTCGTTGGCCATATGCGGCCAAGATTTCGATGCTTCGATTTTGGCTCACGATTCCAATGGATTGCGTTTGGATGTGCGGGGCATGCGCAATACTTATCGAGGCGTGGCGCTGTCGCTGATAGGAAGGCACCAGGCGGAGAATGCGGCCGTTGCGGTTGCTGCGCTTGAAGCGCTGTCTGATGCGGGCTCGCCCCATACGCTGATTGAACGCGGCCTGCCGCAAGCCGTTTGGCCGGGGCGCATCGAGTTGGTCAATGAGTCTCCCACCGTCATGATGGACGGGGCGCATAATCCGCAGGCGGCTCAGGCTTTGGCTGAGACATTGAAAGAAGTGCTGCCTAACCGGCGCATCCATATGCTGCTGGGCATGTCAACCGACAAAGATGCCGATGGCGTCGCGCGCGCGTTAGGGCCGCTTGCTGCCAGCATTACCTGCACAAGCAGCGCTCACCCGCGCGCTTTGGATCCGGCGGCGCTTGCCGAGCGCGTCAAGCCATACTGCTCAGATGTGCATGTCATGGCGGATTGCGCCGATGCGTCCACTTATTTGCTGAACGCGATCGATCCATCGGACGTGCTTTTGATTACGGGGTCTTTTTTCTTGGTCGGCGCTTTGCGCAGCTCGTTCACGCAGGCGCGCACCCGGCGCCAAGCGGTCGCCGCTTAAGGCCGCACGCATCGAAGTAGCCTAAGACCTAAGATAAGAAAGGAACACCCCATGCCCGTGATTACCGTTGAGTGGTTGGAAGGCCGCACCGCCGAGCAGAAGGCGAAGCTTGCGGATGCCATCACGAACGCATTCGTTGACGTAGCGAAAATTCAGAAAGAGCAGGTGTGGATTGTTTTTCGCGATACCAAGCGCTCTAACTGGGCGATGGCGGGGAACCTGCTCGAAAAGCAAAGCTAAGCCGTCCGGTTACTGCGGTACGTTCAAGTAGTCGATATAATCGGCGACGCCGTACAAGGCTTCTTTTGCTCCGGCGATGCGTTCTGGGATTCCCGGGTGCGTGTACGCATAATTAGGGTTGACCACGCCTCGCGGTAAAAAGTTCGCTTCCTGCCTGTGAATCTCCTGCATCGTGTACAGGAACGTCAGCATGCCTTGCGCCTCAAAGCCCGCCGCCTTTAGATACTGAACCGCCAGCCGGTCAGCTTGCAGCTCGTCTTCGCGCGCGTGCGATAGTAGCGTGGCTTGGAGCGCGATCCCCACGCCACCTGCGGCCGCCGGCTGCTTCGTCGCAAGTGACGCCAGCTGCAAGAGCTGCGCGCCCATGCTGGATTCGGCGCGTTGAATCGAATGGCGCGCGGCGATGTGCGCGATCTCATGGGCCAGCACGCTGGCCAGCTCGCTGTCGCTCTTAGTCTTTTTTACCAGCCCGTCGTAAAGAAAAACGTAGCCTCCGGGAAGCGAAAAAGCGTTGACCGTATCGCCTTCGATGACGGCAAAGCGGTAAAGAAGCTCCTTTCGGCTCGATACCGCAGCCAGTTGTTGGCCGATCGTGTTTACTTTTTCTTGCAGCTCGATATCGGCGACGGGCGGGCATTCTTCTTCAACCTTGCGCGCGATTTTGCGGCCGATGCTCACTTCGCGCGTGTCGGATGTCAGGGTATAGTTCTGCTCATCTGTAGCGAGGTTGTAGTGGCTCTGCACGCAACCGCAAAGACCGGCGAGTGCGATAAGCAAGCAAAGCGCGCGGGATTTCATAATGGCCAGACGCCAAAATCGCGAAAGATGCGCTCAAGCCAGGGCAAAAAGAAAACCGCAAGCAGCACCCCAAAAACGAACACCGCGATGATGAAAGCCGTCCAAATGATTTTAGCCGTTCGCGAAAAACGGGGGTTCTGCCAGAGCATAGGCAACGATAGCGGGCCTACCGTAAGCAGCATGAAAATCACATATCCGCGGTTGTGCCGGCTTAACAGCGGCGATGCCGAGCCGGCACAGGCCTGGTGCGCGTCAATGGCCGCTGGGATGCAAATAAAGGGATATACCGCTGACAGGACGATTGTGGTCAGGAACGATCGAAAGGCGCTCGGTCCCCACAGCGAGATAGCGATGCCTAGCCACACGCCGATGGTGGCGCACAGAAGCGCGATCGCCGTGGGCGGGTTGCCGACGTGCCATTGGCCCGCTCCAGGAAGCACGAGTGATAGCGCCGCGGCAAGAGCCGGGGATCGATGTCTATTCTGCATACTTTATCTGTATCACACGGTATTGGTGCGGTCAAATGGGGTCTAGACAGGATAGCCGTTTAGAACCGGTCGGTTGCGCTGGCCAAGCGCGACGTTTGTTGACGCACCTACAGCCGCATGGTATACGAAGAGCATGAAACTTCAGCGCAAGCTAGGCCTTGGGTTCTTTCTTGTTGCCATCTGCGTGGGGCTGGTTAACGGGGTGTGGATTCACCAAACTCAGCTCATTAAACGCTTGTTCGATCAATTCGCTGAACTGACCATGTCGCGCATGATCGCGCTGTGGCAGATTGAGTCGTCGGCCCTGAGGTTGGCGGAAGAAGCTCAAACCTATGTGCCGGAACCGACTGCGGGTAATGGGGAACAGGCAGCGCAACCAACACCAAGCCCCCAGAGTCTGACGCCTGGCGTCTTTGCGCAGGCCAAGGCCGAATACGATCAGTGGCTGGTCCTC
>Ga0247727_10005884_pt1 | contig 24456 bp, 30 predicted proteins | sample WisWelCaveWW1625_FD_202498 | JGI IMG/M metagenome (GOLD analysis project Ga0247727, IMG submission 202498) | Biofilm microbial communities from Wishing Well Cave, Virginia, United States - WW16-25 | ecosystem: Environmental > Aquatic > Deep subsurface > Groundwater > Cave microbial mat | place... | reverse complement strand
CGAACCCGTCTTCGTTCACGATCGGCGTCACGGCCAGCTGAATACCGACGTCGATGAACGTGACGTTCTCGGCGACGGTGCTGCCACCGCCCGACGAGGTCGTGGTGGTGGTCGTGACATAAGCTTGTTTTTGACCCACGAGGATCTTGGCCTCCTGGTTCGACACGCAGGCGATCTTCGGGTTCGACAGGATCTTCGTCTCCCCGATCGTCCTCAGAAAATTCATCAGCACCTCGAATGTATCTTCGCCAATACTACCAAAAACTAGATTTTCTGTCAGGACGTTCTTTGCGGTCTGGGAAGGGGTTGTTGTTGGAGTGATATCGATAAAATCGTCCACGACACTTTTTCCGGTCCTGGCTAAAGCGGCGAAAGGATGATTGCCCACGAAATATTCCGAGGTTTTGGCGATTTGCCTGTAAAGCCCTTCCCATTTGATCTCAGAGGCCAGGGAATTCGAAAGTGTCACCTTAATCACCTTCGCGTCCACCAGCACCTCACGCGTCTTCTGGTCGAGCGACTCCACGATGTCATCGATCTCACCCATGCGCTCCGGGAGCGTGTCCACGATGACGCTGTTCGTCCGTTCGTCCGCGACGGCGCTGCCGACCTTTTTCGCGTCTAGCCGGGTCTTTAGACGCGCTTCCACGTCCAAGGCCTTCCCGTATTTCAGCGGATAGACCTTCACCGCCTTTTTTTGTTCCATGGACTTAAGAGCGGCATCCATTTTCTCGATGTTCTGCGGCGTATCCATCACGAGCACCGTGCCCGATTCCGGATCCACCAAAAGACGCCCGATCTCGCTTTTCAGGACGTCGAAGAGCGAGAACACCTGTTCCGGCGCCGCGTACTGAAGTTTGAAGACTTTGACCAGGCGCGTGTCGGAGAATCTGCGTCCGAACCTTTCCTTGTACTCGGCCTCGGTCATCACATAGTACACGTCGCCGATCTTCTCGGATGCGAGCGCGTTCGTGATCAGGATGATATCCAAAATATCACGGATGGGCACGTTGTCCAACAGAAGCTGTACACGGCCCGTCACGTTCTTGGAGATAGCGAGGTTGAGCCCCCCTTTTTGCGCGAGAAAACGCAGCGCATCCGCCGCCTCAATGTTGCGCAGATCGAGCGAGACCCGCTCGTCGAGCCCGAGAGAGCTGGCTTTGATGCGTTGGTCCGCGGGAACTTCCTCAGAGTCTTCCGGCACCGCCGTGAAACTTCCCTGCGGCGGCTCATCCTCGGCCAAGATCTCCTCTTCAGTGGACTCGTCGGCCTCTTCTTCAGCGCTCCAAAGAAGTTCGCACGGCACGGCCCAGACGCTCAAAACAATGATCAAAATGTTCGATATATATTTTATTTTTTTATTCACACGCTTCTCTTTTCTACCCCTTACCACTTACCCCTTATTCCTATCTCAGCTCGTATTCTCTGTCCTCGTAAGTGACGACCACATGATCCTTGAATATCGCTTCCACTTTTACGTTGTCCCCAACCATCTGGCCTCGCTTGACAAAATAGGTCCTCTGATGCCCCTTATCCTCGATGATCGCGTCCGGATTCGAAGACCAGGAGATCCCGACGAGAGCGAGACTTTGCACAGCCTCGGCAGTCCCCGGCGCGGCCGGTCCAACCGGCACTTCAGCCTCGCGGACTTCTTTCTCTCCGCCCTCCCTGAAGATATCGCGTGCAGACACCTTCTGGAGATAGTAGGAAGTCTCCTCCAACGGCACGATCGGCTCTTTCTGAAAAGCCGCGCGCAGGTCCTTCGGCGGTGCGAAATTCGGCGGACGCCCCAGATTACGCGCCGACGCCGCCACGTCAAAGACCACGTACACCGCCAGGATCGCCGTCATCAATATCAAAACCCTGTTCACCCCAGCCAAGCCGAAGGAAGGGCGCCCGCCGTAGGACTTTTTCTTGGCGCTGCGCTTCCAAAAAGCGAACCAACCAAGAAGCGCCCCCGGAAGCTTTGAGACCGAGGAAAGCGACAGGCTTTTTGCCTGAGCCTTACCGGATATGCCCGGTTTCGGCTTGCCCTCGATCAGCTTTAGAAGCTGCTGTTCTGGAGTAGTCTGTTTGTCCTCTGCCATCCGAATTGCGCCTCTTCTTCCATTATTTCGTTTATGAGTTCCCGCTCGACGACGGCTTTATTCCGCATCAGCATCGTTTTCAGCGCTTTGTGGCAAAGCATCGTCACCTGCCGCGGGTAGCCCTTCGTGAACTGATAGATGTCGTTCAAAGCGTCGTCCAAGAAAAGGTCCATCTTTGAGCGATAACCGGCCTGCTCGATCCTGAAGAATATCATCTCCTTCATTTCCTCAAGGTCTAGAGGGTCGAGCTTCGTCTTGAAGCTGATCCGGTCCATGAAGTTCGGGATCTGCTGGATAGAGGTCAGAAGCTCCGTTTGCCCCAACAAGACCAGCTGAAGCAGCTTGAACTGGTTCGTCTCGTAATTCAAGAGGAGCCTCAACACCTCCATCGACATGGGGTCCAGTTTCTGCGCCTCGTCGATGATCAGGATCACGGTCTTATTCTCCACGACCCCCTTTTGGAATAAAAAGCGTTCCAACGCCTCTCTCAGGTCCGTGAGGGTGGGCTGCCCGGCCCCGGGGGCCAAGGGGATGCCGAAATTCTTCACGAGCGAATGCATGAATGAGCTCCGGTTCTCGAACGACGGGTCCAGCATGATATGGAAGATGCAATCCTCCCGCGTCCTCAGGTCCTGGACCAGTTTCCTCGACAGCGTGGTCTTGCCGGTTCCGACGTCCCCCAGGACGACGCTCAAACCCCGCTTCAAGCGGAGTTCGATCAGAACGTTCGTCAACGCGCATTCATGGTCGCGCGAAGAATAAAAGAACTCGGGGTCCGGACTCGTGGAAAAGGGCTCCCGATCAAAACCAAGCACGCGGTAATAGCTCATCCCAAGCCTCCTTCTTTGCCGACCAGCTGTCTACGGATCAGCCTGAGCGGATAACCCTCGTTGACCATTTTGGAAATAAGTTCCAGACGGCGCTTCACCTCTTTGCCACTGTAAAAGCGTCTGTTGCCCTCACGCTTCACGATGGAAAGAAAACCAAGGTTCGTGTAATGGTTGATGGTCGGGTACGCGACCTTGAACTTTTTCGAGATGTCCTTGGCCGTGATGTACTGCCCGTTTCTTTCAGACATAAGCCCCTCATCTTTGAATATTTGCCACATTTGCCACACTTAAAGTAATTACTTTAAGTAGTGAAAAGGAGTTTAAGGATAGCACACATGCATGAATTGTCAATAAAAATATAGTTTTAACTACAAATAATAGAGATTGTTAAAGGTTTATACAATATATGGCGTGGTATAAAACTTGGCCCCCAAGGGCTGGGGGATAAAAAATGTGCCCGACTGGAATTGAACCAGCAACCTCTTCCTTCGGAGGGAAGCGCTCTATCCAATTGAGCTACGGGCACATGATCCAGGAAGACTTACGGAGAGTCTGGGAGTCCTGAACGAAAATTTGTCCCATCCTCTCCATTTGTCATATGTTACGAGTTTTCATTCGAGAAATCACTCTAAAAAAGTTTTCTAGTATGTCGAGTGAGTCGATTATTTCGAGGTCGTTTGAACTTTTTTGGTCACAAATTGGTCACAAAACCAAATCTTTAGGCATAACTAAAAATGAATCAGTTGTTGTAGGGTAAATCTCCCTCAAAAACTTATTAAGTTTTGCCACCAATACATCAGGCGGATCCTCTTTTAATCCAATAATTCCTGAATGCTTTTTCCCCTTTGAGATCCAATCTGTGTGCTGTTTGTAAAAATGACCTCGATTGTGGGTAACTAAAACAAAACCATTTTTAGAAGCATACTCCAGCTGTTCATAATCGGACACTCCTCTATTGCCAGCGGAAATTGTGTGAACGCACGGTATTTGTTGTTGGGATAAAAGAAAGGGTACTTGAACAGCTATATTTTCATTGAAGTAAAAAGTAGGTGCTTCTGTTTTCATCCAAATATTTGTTCTCTCTCAATCAATCTGTCTATTTCTTCTTTGTGCTCCTCATAATATTCTAAGCAAGCTAATATTTGTTCATGATTAAGGTGTGGGTACTGAGCATGGATTTTGCCTACCTCTTCTCCTAAATATTTTGTTTTTTCAATTATATTTACAACAGAAATTCTCGACCCTTGAATAACAGGATCCCCATTACAAATCAGAGGATCATTAGTAATAAGCCTTCTTCTCCTAACTCTATCCGCATTTACTAAATTAGGGTGGTCAGGACTTACCACGAGCGTTAGAATTATACGTTGCCCAAATTGTAAGTTTTCGGCACATGAAAATTCGGATTCATCTAACCGATTTCGTGTAGCATTCCTCCCCAAACCAAGCCTTGGATAACGAGAAGATCCGGTCTGGTCTAGTACAGTGCTCTCTATACCGCTTAATAACGATATGTAATTATCCATTATTTCAAACTATCAAAATACTTTTTTGTTAATGATGTAGTAAATACATCTTCTATGTCACTATGCGCCTTATCGAATAAAGCCTTTAATTCTATTAGATTCTCACGAATGGAAAGTTGCTGTTTAAGAGACATGAAGTTTATATTAAACGTTAGTTTGTCCCAGATTTTCGTTTCTTGATTCTGCAACGGTTTGATTTCAATTTGCACCGTTCCACCATCAGTGGAAAAAATAAATCCGCCATTATAAGTTACTAATTTCCTTTTTGGTTTATCCTTAAAATTAATCTCTAAAGAAAAATAATCAGAAAAATCTGAGCCGATTTTAGCATCATCAATTTTTAAGATATTCTGATAAATTAACTCTATACTTAATATTTCAGTAATACTGAAATTTTTTACAAATTTAGAGAAATTAGATTCAAATAAGCTCCAAAAAGGTCTTACATTTTCATAATTTGTTGTTTCTAAAACAAAGTAATTAGAGGCAATTCTTATTTGAGTATCATTCTTCTGATTCCTAAAAATACAATCCGCCCAATCAAAAGCTAAACTTTTTATTTCAGGAAATAAAATAACCGGAAAATCAGCCTTAACTAGGTCGAAATAACTCGACCTCGTTTCGGTTATTTTTAAATGATGAGGAAATTCAACCCTCAAAATAACTAAGTTAAGTGGTGGATTTTTTAGCTTTTCCATCTTGATGCTATAAGGATAACACCCTTATTAGACATATCTCAAGATAAATTAGATGTCGATAATTTTAGGGCTCTTCTGCCATGATGGACACGCTCCTTCACCCACTGCTCAACTTCTTCTTCTTTGAATCTTACAAGCTTTCCAAGCTTTACGTGTGGAATAAACCCCGTATGGGACCACCAATAGACAGTACTTTGATCTACCTGCAATAGCTCGCTGAGTTGTTTAGGTGTTAAGAGTTTATCCATATAAATAAATCGTAAATGTCACCGATAGTTAAATTGATTCAAATTCATTTAAGGGTAATAGACCCTAAAATCAGGGTAACTGACTTCTGGCTGGTCAATCCTTAGCTGATCAAGCTCATCCTTGTAATCTTGAAACATTTTATCCTCAAAGTGAGCGATCACGTTATCTATCGGTCTGGTGGTTGCATGCAGCATATTCTCCTCCCGGATGGAACACCTTGGGCCGTGCAGCACCGCTGCATCATGGAGAATTTGCTTGGCCTGATTGATCTTTTTCGCTAAGTCCATGTGGTCTTCAAGACTCATCGTTATAGGTTTAGGTTTCATTTTGTAGCGCTCCTTTTTATCTCATCTAATATGGGCAGAATAGTTCCCCTCATGATCTTTTTCGCCAGGTGTATTTGTCTCATTGTTTCAGCGCCTAACCCCTTAAGACATTGGATTTCCTGAGGAGCGTAAGATGTCCCGTCTTCAAATTGAAATACGCTAGACTGAAAGTAAAACTTGAGGCCCAATGCGCCCGAGTAATACAACACATCAACACTAGACGTGAGTATTGGGACGGCTGGGACGGCTTGCTGACACTCCTTAGCGTCTGATATAGATCGCACGTCATTTGTTTTAGCCTTACAGGCGTAGGTTTCAAAAAGGTGTCCCAAGTGTCCCAACACGTTAGAAAACTGGATCCTTGGGCTTTGGCTCTCATCCGCTTTCTCGACCTCAAAATCAATGATTTTGAATGAATTGCGGCTGCTATTGTCTCCAACCAGTTGAAAGATCCGCCTGCGATGATCCTTGCCTGCTTCTCCGGGGTGGAGGACACAACCAAACCGGCCATCGGCGCTTATCCATAGATGCTCCCCCTTATGGTCGTGATCAGCTTCAAAGCAGGCGGGACACTGGGCGAGTATCTGAGAACCCCTGGTCTTCACTTTCTCTAGTTTTGAGGTGTCGAGACTCATGCCTGCGGCTCCTTCTTAAAACAGACCCTGCGAAAACCCTTAACATTAGTGTCGCCTCTAGGAATGGAGTTTGAGGCAGATGTGCAGAACAGTTCAAGCATCAACCCTTCCAACTCCTTTTGTATTATCGTAATTGGCTTGGCATTCCACCCTTTGGTTGGACAATATTCGGCGTAGGCTTCAATAATTTCCTGCTTAGACAAGTCGCCGTCATCGTCTGACGTAACGCGTTCCTTTAGAAAGTGTTTTAGGCTGTCGCTCTCAGCTAATAGCGCATCGATCCTGCCATCCTGCGCCTCCGTTAAATAAATATCCCCCAGCGATTCGATATCCATTAGCAGTAAGCCAAGTCCATGCAGAGCCCAATTAAGAATCCCCGGGCCCTCTGTTTTGACCAACAGATCCGCGAAATCGGGAATTTTTTTTACGGGAGGAGGTGCTTCATATCGAACGATCAGTAGCCGGCGCCGCCAAGCCGTAACGTCACCATCGAGCTTGACGTGAAGTCTTGTGTTCGCGGTGATGATGACGCAAAAATTGCCCTGGAGTTTGAATTCTTCATTGCCGCCTTTGCGCTCTGCGTCCATCCAGTCTCCACCAACAAGCGCCTTGATATTGGATGCTCCCCGCTCGGATAGAAACCGTCCCGGAACATCAACCCCAACTAAAAGAGTCTTTTTTAGAAACCGATAGGTCTCAAACCTCTCATTTAGCAGGTTCGTGCGAAGCTGCATGACATTAACCTGTCCCACAATATGCTGCACAATATTGGCGAGTTGGGTTTTTCCTCGCCCTCCCAACCCATCCAAAATAAGAAATCGCTGAATGAGATTGGTTCCGAGCAGGCATTGCCCTACATATTTTTGGATAAGAATTGCATCATCGTGGTCGATCGCCGGGTAAATGAGTTCGGATAGGAAGCGATCACACTTAGCCGAAGGATCAAAAGCTATTGGGGATCGATTTCTCGAAAAAAAAGTGTTTGAAAAACCGGTAAGATTCGTGTCTTTGCATTCACCAAAAGTAATAACACCATTGGCTAGATGAACATAACGGGCCTTCTTATTTGAAAAACATCCGCGCTTCTCGGCAATTCCCCGAAGTTGGCCGATTATATTATTGAGAATGCTATTACTTCTCATTTTCTCAAGCGCCGGCTGCACAACCTGGCGAGACACTTTGAGTATACGTGCAGATATTTCTTGTTTTAGAGCGTCCTCACTGATCGGGCGATATAGACCTGATTCGCGTTCATAGCGATAGAACGTTTTCTCATCGGGTTCATATAACTCTATATGCTCAGCATGGTGCAAGGCAGCCCAGAACGATTCGTTTATAGTTGTTAGGAACCCCTCTTCGTTGAAGTAATAGGGCTCTCCGAATTGCTTGATTAATGTTTCAAATGTTTTGTTTGTATCCGCAGCGCCTGAGTCAGCCCTGTCAGCATTATTCGGTTGCCATAGACAACATTCATTCACCAATAGAACAAATTCCTCTTGCGTTCCACCATTTTCGATCCAATCAGAAATATCCTGGACGGGTTTTCCGTTTTGGTCTGGAAGCCGGAGTATTTTGACTTGAAGGTTAGCTTGATATGCGGCTTTGGCAACCGCTAGCGAGTGTTTTCTGCCCGGCTCATCGTTGTCCTCCATAATGACGAGGCTTGAAGCGTCCTTTAATGATTCTGTATATGTAGACCGCCACTTATTCGAGCCCATAGGAGAGGTCGTTGTGATGAAACCCCAAGCAGCCAGCCTATCTGCATCTTTTTCGCCTTCGCAGACATAAATATCATGGCCCTTCTTTATCCCGCTCAGCAGCTCTGGCAGCCTGTATAGACATGGCTCCTGAGTATCTAACCAAACGGCATCAGGATGGGGCTGTTTCTTAGGATTGGAGTCGTTTAGAGAGTAGTAGTCGACCGAGCCCGGACGCGACCGATACCACCCGGAACTTAAGCCCCAGGCAAACCCATTATTAAACGGTCTCCTCTGGGAGAAGGTTTTGGGGACAAACCGAACGACTTGAAACAACAAATTGCCGCCGGCGTCTAGGTAATCGTAAATTTTAGAAATATCTTTTTTCATAACTCATGATTCATGCACTCGTTCGATTAACTTCATGTACTTATCAGTAACGGCCAACTCAAGAGCTGTCTCAGCGTCTTTCCCGAGCGTTTGAAAAATCTTTATGCGCGTACCATCGCTTAATCTTTTTGTTGGATATTGTAGGCGGAGCCCTCCCTCCGGCTTGGAGTGTAGACCAAGATCAGCGATACGAAATTCATCGTTTATAACGATGCTGGCAAAACCGAGGAAGCCGTCTTTTGGAGGCAGCGTCACAATCTGAACATCGCTAATCTTAAGCGGGCACAAATTATGCTGGAGGGAAGCGTGAGAATCTTTGTTTCTATGAAGCATTATTATCAACCACCTATCGAGTACGGCGGAAAATAAAAAATCCGCTGGTTCATGTAGACCCCAGCGGACACAAAAAAATGAGCGCTACTAGGGTCTCTTACTTTCACCTAGCTGCACTCAAAAAATCGAGTTTAAATTTAAATCTGAAACTTAAAGCTACTGAGTTCTGCTATTGAACATCAGGCCTGATAACCAAGCTTCGACTAAATACTATCAAAGCTTCCGTAACTCGTCAACCCAAAAAAATTTATGGTTTTCAAAAAAATCTTCAGACATTTGCATTTGGAGGTTGCTCTAGCTCTTCGATCTTCATCGACGCAAGCACCAAATCCTCCAGAGTCATCGAGCTCTGGAGCTGATTCTTAGTAGTTTTTGGCAGGCCAAATCTATCGTAGGCAACTTCCATGAACCGCAAGAACTCTGCCGGCTCAAGGTCAGCCATAAATTGTTCATCTATGATACGTGAATGAAAAAGCTCGACGGCCTTCTGAAGCGCTTCATCCTTCATAATGCGCACATCCTCAGGCAGCTTCGGTCGGCCGTTAGGATTTCCAGACTGGCCCTTCATGAACGGACGCCCTACAATTTTTTTCGCTGTTTCGTTGCTGTTAGCAGCTGTATTCATATCTGTATATTGTCACTCTTAACTAATAAAGTCAAGATATAGAAAAAATAAACTCTGACCTTTTAATCCAAATCCATTGAACAGCTAGATACACACACATGTAAGTCCAATATTCTATAAATCGATGATTGCTCACGCTTATCAATGCTTTAGGATCACCTGTAAGCATCCACAATATCGTCCCTATCAATACGATGACGACGATAACGAGCGTAATTTTCATGTACTGATACGTATATTTTTTACTGATCATCCATGTAATGGGCAACATAATGTGTGAGAGTAACAAGCCATTAGCAACAACAGGGCCACCGACTAGTCCAATCATTCCCGCTCTCTCAAGAAGTGGCGCATGAACATATTGCGCATGAATTACTTGAATACCTCCAAATAATCCAAGCACCGCCATTATTAGCATCATAATTCCGCCGATGATCGCATTGACCAATGAGAATGCTATTAGCATAGCTACATTAATAGTCTTTGGTTTATCCATAGTCTTATCTAGTAGTTTTTTTAACTTGATTCAGAAACCGCACATTCATTTCTTGAATATCCTCCGTATACTTCCCAATCAAGACTCGGTAGAACATCTTGTTGAAACATCGCACGGTTCTGACTGAGAGAATAGCATCTTGCAAATCTATATTGCTTCGCTCAAAAACCCAATGGCCAATGAGCCCGATTGTTGGCGATAGCGGCATCCAACATAACAGCCAGGGATTTTGAGTATAAAGCGCCGTAATAGGAACCCCATAGAATAGAATTACGCCGATCATATGGAACGTGATGTTGTAGGGCTGCTGATGCTTTAAAACAAATATCTCCCAGTAATCAGAATAAACATAATTTTTTATTTCTTCCCTAGTAGGTAAAGAAGATTTGCTAGACATGATAGCGGGCACATTCGGCTGCAGAATATGCTCTAAATATCCCACGCTCATCCAGTTTCGATAAGAGTTTATTCGGATGATTCTGTACTAGTAGAGATTTCAAAAGTGCGATGCGATTATTCGATTGTTCTTCACATTTTAATTCCTCAAAAACTGTCGCTTTTTGAGAGAACGACAGATGCCCGAACGATTGCTCGATGTTCGTTACAATCATTTGCGGACCCGTTTGAACCATTTCAAATAGTCTCGCCAACATTTCAATCGTAAATTCCTCCTCCTGCGCATTAAGGGATAGTTGATTCCATAACATTAGTCCGCTGCCATGATGAAGTGACTCGTCTTTCAGGATTTTCTGCAGGTACGTCTTCAGTCTGTCATTCTGGCAATCTTGAGCTATTGATAAATAATGATTAATTCCCCACCCTTCCAATAGCACTTGGATGAGACATGTAAGAGACGCCTTCGATCCATCTTCTATGATCGATGATAGAAGCCGGAAGAATGGCTTTTGCGTATCTTGTGAACCCGGGTCCGGCATATGAGAACTGACCCAGAATAAATGCTGGGCTTCGTCGGCGGCAAAAAGACTATAAAGCATTCGTTCTTCAAGATTGTCAGCCAGAAGTATCATCTTTGCGTTAAATGTAAGCCCAAGCTGCTCAATGAAACTAGCCTCGGCCAAAATACTAAGCGTTGTTTTCCATAACACATCTCTTTTCGTGCTTTCTGAAGCTTCCTTAAAAATACTGACATTTTCGAGTCCAAAATATCTTTCATTCCAGACAGGATCCTTTAGCGGAGCAATGGCATCCTTATTATTACGGCGCTCTAATGAGGCCAGGACCAATGGCCATATTTCCTGATGGTTATCAAAAAAGGTATCCACAACAGGGTTTGTTTTAATCCACTTATTCATTGATTCCAGTCCCCGGCTTAATCTCCCTTAAGAAAATATTTCTGCACATTCTTGCCCAAACTGATTGAAACAATTTTTCCGGAAACAACTTCCTTATTAAATAAGCGCTGATGGCATCCGAGCCTACTCTTTGGCGTAATTTAATATTTTTCTTTATCGCGGTCTGGACAACAAGCCTTGCAACTACTGAAGGATCATTTCCCTTTCGGGAACCAAGGGTCTGTTTAAATAACCTGTAGTTCTCGCTCTGCAAATAATAGGGTGAAGTTGAATTCTGAGTGCGAGTGCTCCATTTGGTATTTTGTCCAAACCTCGTTCTAAACCCTCCGGGCTCAATGATGCCCACTTGCACCTTGTGGGGTTGCAATTCGTAATATAAGGACTCGGCTAGGCCTTCAACTGCAAATTTGCTCGAGCAGTACACCGAAGATAATGGAAACCCGGTAAATCCAAAAGTAGATGAAATAAATAATGCTTTTCCCTCAGCTTCCCTTAAAAGCGGAAGAAGTTGTTTTGTTAAAAAGGCAGCGCCAAAAAGATTAACTTCTACTTGGTCTCTAAACTGCGCCTCCGATACATCCTCCAAAGACCCAAACTGACCATAGCCAGCATTATTAACAAGACAATCAAGCCGCCCGTATCGGTCTTTTATGAAACTAAAAGCATTTTCTCGATCATTTTGTTGCGTTACATCAAGTGGTAGTATTGCCAAGGAATCGCCGTGTGTCTTTAGTTCCTCGGTGAAAAGACCTGTCCTTTTTTCGCTGTTTCTTAAGCTGGCTATGACTACCCATCCATTTTTCAAAAACAACGGTACTAGGGATTCGCCGAATCCAGATGAGCACCCTGTTATTAAGACAACTCTCTTATTCAAGAACTTCACAGATCCTTTCCTTACTGGCATCGCCAACTAGTTGATCGGATGTGTTCCAATTGGATATCGTCTGCAGTTCAACATGTTGAATGAATTTCAAAATTACGTGGTCTGGTTTAATGGGCGTTTTAATCTCGAACCTGATATTTGAAAATATTACGGTGTCTCCTTTTGCAAAGTAATTGCCCACAATCCAAGTTAAGGCCAATAAAATCTGATCAACAAAATAACCCAGCACACCGCCTCTTTTGCGTGTCAAAAGAATCGTCTGGCCCTCCGCCTGACCGTCTGTAGTAGACCGTAATGAAAACAGAATATAGAAATGAAGAAAATCCGGGCCCAATGTTACCGTACCCGTACTCCCGTTCCAGTACGTCATCGAATAGGTCAGAGCACTTTTATAGAATTTATTAATTAACTTGCCCAACATAGATGTTGGCTTAGGAAGCGTTGTATTGTTGAATTGAATACATCTTGAATGCAGTTCCACAGGCTCCATTTGGAGTCTAACGGGTAGTTGATGAACGGAGTTGAAGTGATGCTCATCTATTGCATTGATAAGCACCACATGAGGATGGCATTTTTTTTGAAATGAATGCGCCAGAACAGTCCGTACCTTCGCGCCCACTAACTCCGGCGGGCATGGTATAGGATATCCGGGCTTCTCCCCCGTCCAGACCCAGATCAAACCATACCGGTCTTCACATGGCCACATCTTGACTCGGGCATCAACGCCACATTTCCCACCAAGACTTGGAATTTCCTCACAAATGCCTTGGCTATTGTATTTCCAATTATGAAACATACAGCGGATGGAACTTCCCTGAACCTTGCCCTGAGCAAGATGAGCTCCCATATGAGGACAATAAGCATCGAGAATTACGGGCTTACCCTGATCCGTTCTATAGACAACGAGATCCCTGCCCATCAATTTTACCGCTGTTGCCTTTTTAGGTTTGAGTTTGTCTGAGCGCAGGACCCAATACCAACCCTCGATAACCTTGTCTGTTTTGTTAAAAACGTTATACGTGGTTTGCATGGTTTTCCATCTTCATTAACGCATCAATTGGTTTATTGAAAAGATAGCGGTGTTTGATATTCCCTCGCTTCATTCCAGCCTTTGAGAAATAATCTAGATACATTTCCTCTGCATTTGGATTAAGTACAACCTCCGCTTTTTCCAACTGCCCAAGTAGTCTGGCCGAACGATAGCGATGCGATTCTTGCAGTAGATCATCTAACGTGTCTGTGTATGCCTTCATATCATCCGGCAGATGATCCACCAACAAAACGTAATACGGGCGTTTCTCATGGGTCACAGGTGCCAGCATTTGAAATCGACTTCCGCTAAGAGGCAAACCTTGAATGACTTTTTTAACAAAAGGTTCTGTGAGCTTCTCTCCGACCAAATCACTCATAATCCCCACCCGCCCTATAAATTCAAAACAAGGGGTTTCTCTATAAAAATGAGTCACACGAATAACATCGCCAATCCTATATCGGGTAAATCCGCCTGGAATCGAAATAATAACCTCGTATTCCTTACCCTCCGAAAGCTCATGCATTCTCAAGATTCGACCGCTCTCATCTTGAAATTCAAAAAAGACCCTATCTAGCAACGGAACATAACCGCCCGAAGCGATAAGCGGGAACGTCATAGGCCCTTCAGTTGCTAAAAGACCTTTGCCTTGGATTAGAGTCCTAGGGAACGTTTCTCTAAGATAATTAGCTCCAGAGTTAGCCAGCGCATTGTCCCAGCAGGAGACAAGCTTTAGTCCCGGCCAAAATGCAGCCCACGAAGTAGGCTTCTCTCTAAGTATGGAAAGCCGTTGATCAGATATTTTATTAAAACGAAACTCAAGACCCTCTAACTGAATATGTCCTTTAGACAGATCCTGGATGAGAAGATCACTATTTTGCTCAATATAATCAATAAGATTTGTAAAATATGATGGGCTCCAAATCAAGATAGTTTCCAAATCTTCTTCGGATATCAAATATAGCGATGCGACCCTTTTAAAGTTTTCGGCTGAACGAAGCTTAGCAATATGGCCGGGCAAAACCCAAAATGATCGAAATAACATCTGAATCCAGCCGGGAAGATATTCTTCATCCTTTTCAAGGCCGATCTTTAAAGTTTCTGTAGACGCATCTTGCACAAATAAAAATGGAGAGATGCTTGCAAAAATCTTTGCCGTACGAAACTTTGGGCCATTTTTCAACAAGTCATAAAACCACAATAGAAACATGTGGTGAAATGATTTTAGATGACTTTTAGTGTATGGAATCAACTTGAACGGTCCTGAGCTTCCGGAAGTCTTTTCGTAAAAGGGCACCTTTTCATTTACTAATATGTTCCCGGCTGTTCTGATTTGACGTTCTACCCAGGGGCCAAGCTCCTCATAAGTGGCTATTGGGAGTTTATTCGAAAAGTCTTTGTAGGAATCTAAGGCATTTATTCCATAATTTCGACCGTATTCTGTATTGGAGATATCCTCCAGGATCTTTTTTATTGCCTTATCTTGGGCTTTTTTTGGATCGCGAAGATGTTTGTCGAAATTAACATGTACCGGCAATAGAGCAACACGGACTATGCGAGAAAGAGTGCCGAGGACTATTGATCGTGCTATCCGACTAAGCCGTTTGGAGTTCACAGATCTTTTCCTCCGATTCAAAGGTGCTGTTTGGGTAAAGGTCCATCCCTGCGGGTACGAACGCTCCTGGGGAAACTCCGACCCCAGGCCCTAGGTGAGCTCCAGCCCCAATAAAAGCGCGGCCTCCTATCTCTATCTTCTTAACAAGGAGAGCAATTCTCCCGCCTGGCTTTCGCTTAATAATATGGCTCGAGCAAAAAACACGATGCCCAAAAACAACGTCGTCACCAATGTTTACTAGATTGCGATCCATGATTTCCACCTGAGGCGTCCAATAAACGTTCCGGCCGATTTTGCTGCCCCACAAACGAAGCCAAAAGCTAAAAACACCGGGAATTAGCTTTAGAATCGCTTCCACCTGTGGAAAAGCGACATAAATAAGCTGTATCTGATGGCCAACCCACCATGCAGAAGGTTGTTCTGAATCAAGCCAGCTTCTTCCCTCTTTGCTAACCGGTAAAAGAATACTCACGACACGAAAAACTAAAATGGGAAATCCATAAATCACAAAAATGAGAAGCAAGATACTGCCTGCTGTTGGCATAGCTATAAGCCGCCAGGCACATACGGCTATCAAAAGTAACTCCAGAGACGGAAATAGTGAAAATAGCCTGCCAATAAGTGTCACTGAGTCTCCCGTTTAATCGGATAAAGAAGTTTGCGCCAGAAATTCATATTGAGTGCAATGCCAAATCGAACTGGAACATCCTCCGGAGAATAGTACGTCCCATGCAACCTATCCCACCAATTTAGATTGGCTCCATAGTTACAATTTGGCCGATTAGAACTATGGTGCCAGGAATGATCGTGTGGCGTCACAAAACCGAGCGAAAATAGCTTTCTGGCAAGACTGCCGCTTTGTGGCGTAAATTTTGAATGCCGCCATAGATCCAGAGCCGCCGTACAAGAGGCTGCTAGAACATAAGGGGCTGGATCTTTCAAAATATATATCGAGAACCCGTTTATCCACATATAAAGAATAAAAAAAGGAGACCAAAGAGTATTCCTGGAAGTCACCCACACATCCATTTGTTCGGCTGTATGATGAACAGCGTGCCAAGTCCAGATTGCCTTTGTATGAAGCAGCCGATGATTCCAATAATATAGATAATCGACAACGATAAAATTCAGAAGAAACGCACACACAGGATTAATCGAAATACTTCCTTTAACCGATGGCATTACAGTGCTGAGTAAAGAAAATATTAAAACTACCTGTAGGACAGGAACGACTACTCCCTGCATTAAAAGGCCGAGAATATCTAACCACCGGTTCGGATCTCTCAATGTGTTGGGCCTTGAAAGAGCCCGATCGGAGTAAGAAGTCCATAGGATCAACAAACAAAATACTATGAAAGTAATCATAGGCTCATACCCAGAATTCGCATTCGTATTCCTTTTTTGGCAAAAGCCTCGGATCGTTTCCATTTGTTATTTCATTACGAATCGATTCAATAAAAATGTGGATCATATCAGCCGGTGTATTTTGAAACTCTTCCCCATACTTCTCAATCACCTTCATTTGAAGGTTAAGTATTTCTACGTCCTGATCGATAATCTTTTGTGCCTGTTTTTTTATAAAATAACGGGACACAAGATTCCATGGGCCATAGTCATAAATTAGATCTGTGTAAACGCGGGTTTTATTTTCTGAAATAGGCACAGATTGCGACATGATGATAAAGCGTCTTTTTGGACTGAACGTGTACTCAACGCATGTGACGTTGGGCATATAAAAATGGTCGGAATGTGAAATATTTCTCCCGGTGGGATTTAAAAACCACGTAAAGAGCCCTAAGTTCGATTTCTCATTTTCATAGATCACGTTAACCGTTCCGTCGTTGCGCTGTATGTTTGCTTTCAGCATTTCATTTCTTCTAGATCTAAATACCTTATCGTGCACATAGGCTGTGTGAGGTATATCGACGAAATTCTCGGCGCAGTTTGTCACATTATTCTCAAATGTATTTAGCAGCCTAATATGCGCCCAACCCTTTTTAAGGTAATTTGGAATTTGATACGGCTCGTTAGGGATGGTCTCTTTATCGGACAACGACACATATACATAACCATCCTTCTCGGTAGTTTTGTAAGAGCGTAGCTTGCATGAAGGTAGCTGTGTGGAGTTAGTGCCAAGAGAAGGCACGTCAATGACGGACCCCAAACCATTGTAAGTCCAGCCGTGGTACCCACAATGAAGTCTTCCTGACCGAACATTCCCTTTTGAAAGAGGGGCTGCACGATGTAGGCACTTATCCCTAAAAGCAGCGGCTTGGCCCGCTTCATTTCTATAGATAACTATGTTTTCATCAAGGATGGTGGTTCCAAGAGCCTGGTTTTTTAAATCTTTAGATTCTGCCGCAATGTACCAAAACGATTTGAAATCCATCAGGCACCCTCAACGATTGGGCTAATCTTGATATCTGCGGTTAAGCGGATTTGACAGGCCAGCCTAGCACGAGGGTCTCCAGCACAGATTATGCGCAATAACTCACGTTCGTCCGGCGAAGTATCATCAATTTTTCCGTCTATCACATCCAATCTGACTTTGCATGTACCGCATATTCCGGTCCGGCATCCAAACAAAACTGGCGAATTACAAATCGTTAGCGCCTCTGAAAGATTTGACCCCTCAGGAAGCTGTAATGCTGGATGCTTCGAGTTATCAAAATAGACTGAATGTTTTTTTTGAGATGATGTCATCGCGCTCTAATAAATCCCTCTAGTGCCCTTCGGTTTGTAACCAAATATTCCTGAATTGAGCTTCTACCCATAAGACTCATTTCCTTATTGGCACGATCCACATAATCAATCGGTTCTAAATATGCGCGATAAGAAGCTGCTGCAGTTTCGTGAATTTTATGGCTTTGGTGCAATGCATCGCTTTCTTTTGTAAAACAATCTCGCATTATTTGCTTGGCTTCACTGTCATTCATATTAAATACTCTTGAGCGAAGAAGCTTATACACAACCGGGTAAAGCGCAGGGTCGTACCAGAAAATCCCTTTAATAACGGTAGAAAAGTTGTAATGATCCTTTTGGCAGCCATGCAAAGCAGTATTGGCAACCCAACTCTCAAACTTCGTTGGCGGTTTGAGTGATTTCAAAACATCATGTGAAATAATTCCAGAGCTACTAAAATGAAATGACTCATCCATGAAATGATAAAAACTTATTTTGGATGGGATTGGCGCATTGTCTTTATCCGGATGCTTTAGGTAATACTGGCTTAGCGCGTGCTGGATAATTTTTCCGTTTAAGGTCCTGAGACCGCGAACTGTGAAATACTGGCAACCTATAAAGGCATTTCCGGAAGACAACATTGAAAATGCATAAAGCTGGAGAGACTTCCAAAACTTCTTAATTTGATTGGAATTATAAAATATAAGCGTATCAACAAACATCGACCTCATTGGATAAGTAAAAAGCCTCTCCCCGAATAGCGATTCCTCAGTATCCTCCGATATTTTTTTAAATGCGTGAATGTGCGCACGTTCTTGCGCCGATTCGAGATCCAACATGTCGCACACGGCTCGAAAATCTTCAAGAGTGCTTAAACCTGCGGCAGAAGTTTGATTTAATAAAATGGTGGCAATCTCAGCGGATATAATTTGCGAGTAATAAGCAACCCAGTAAAGCTGGTTTAAAATAATACGCTGTGCTTTTGAGGACTGCGACCATAGAGAAGTGCCATAAAAAAGTGAGTACTCCTCGGGGTTCCAGTATTGATCCCGACAATCTTCATACCGAAATTCGGATGTCGCACGATCCATCCTCTCGGTATTATCCTGCTCTTTATTTTTATGATAATTCAGTGATACCTTTTGGAATGTCTGAACATCATCTAATATCGATTTTTCCTGATGCTGGGCAAGGGTTCGGTTCATACGAACAACGCCTCCTCCGTTGGGATAAAGGACCTCTTGGCAAGTGACATCATGTTGCCCGGCTCAATGCGCGCGAGACACACCAGCTCATCTCCATTCGCAAAGCGTGGATTTGATTTCAGAAAAAAAGACACGTGGGGATTTTTTTGTTTTGCTATCGGTGTATTCGCAATATCTGACTTTAAATGTCCCGGAGATTTATCAAAGACTATCAAGCCACGTGATGGATCATAATGATCACGGTACTTAAACATACCAAAATCATCAATTATCCCTTTTTCAAGCACGGGCCACTCAACATCTGCCCTTGGATAAAACTCCTTAAAGAAGAACGGAAGATATAGATACGTCCGGTAACCTTTTGACATTAAAAGCCAGTAAAAGCGTTCATTTATGTCTAAGTGTTCATAGATCCCAGCTGCTATTGAGCACCAAGTTTTAAGGAGTTCCTGCTGACCCCAGTGCGACCGTTCAATGACGGTGTCCCCTGAAAAGAGGAGTTTTATACGCTCGCCTTGAACAACTCGATCATATATGGCGATGGTCGAGAAGCCTCTCACTGCGCCGGCGCTCCCATCCTTCAGGATAATCACATAGTCTTTTTCAATAAAATCAGCCTTAAATTGGCCAAAATCGACATTGTCGTAATGCCGTTTGAAAATATCAAAGAATATGTGAAGATCATCGTTAGTGACCGAACTGGCACGTATATATGACCCACTGAGTGGACTGGTCTGCATCTTGTATAAAAACTAGGCTACTTTCTTACGGCGCATAAAACCTATAAGCCAAGAAAGGACCAGCCCCACAACAACGCCTGCACCCGCGATCATGTACATTTTTTCGCGAAGAGTCTGAAGTAGTGGGTTATCTAAAGCGTTCACAGCAAGATGAAGATTCGCTAGCTTCCAGCCGTCTGAAGTTTTTACAACGGTCGCTGTCCACTTAGTATTCATCTGTTTTGATTGGCCGTTCTTAAACACATATGCATCGCCTGAGGTACCGTAGCAAATGCCAGTATTTTCTGTGATAAACGTAGTCTTAATGTCGGCCACCGGATTAAAGGTAATACTTTTTAGCGGTGCTTTCTCTCCCGTAAAAAATTGCTCATAATACGACTTAAATTGCCCTAAGTCGGTGAATGTTTTTTGGTCAATTGCGGTAATAAAGAAGGGATCATTTAGAATTGGTCTCAGCCCTTCTATATTTCGAGTATTCAGTGCCTCCGCACCTGTCTTCAGCATAAGACGCAGTGACTCATGGTCTTCCTGACGTTCTTCGGCCACGGCAAGATTTGCTGTTAAAGCTAAAAGCCCCAGCATCATTACACTTTTTAAGACTAGGCCTGATTTTTTCATTACGCATCTCCTCTTCTTTGTTTTATATAAATACCCTGAACATCCTTTAATTACTTAACGTAACCTTAAACCACTCAACAACATCTTGAATAAAGGCTTCTGGATACTTCCTATACAGCTCTTCTGCGTGACTTCCACGTTGAAATATTTTTAACTTTTTGGGCTCTCTAGCAGTCTTGTAAAGCTGCTGGCTATGGCTATGGTCCACTGTGGGATCTTGGTCTCCATGTATAAAAAAGACCGGTGCCGGCGATATATCGTGGACAACGTCAATAGGACGGATTTTTTTAAGATAGGGATTTCCAGGCCTAACTCCCGCTCCCCTTTCAAGACCCTTGAGACCAAGCTTTATTGCGCCTGACGTCCACCACTTAAACTCGATCTTTTCACTAGCCATTGGAGATGAGACGCAGACTAAGCTATCTATATTCTTAAACTCCGCTTGCTCTATGAGCGCGATAGACCCCCCGTATGAGAATCCAAGAACGCCCACCTTTTGATAGTGCTCCCGAGCGTAGTCGACTACAGCTTTTAAGTCTTCCTTCTCGTAGGCAGAAAAAGTAAACACTCCATCGGATTTTCCATGGCCCCTAAAGTCCATTGAAATTATGTCAAACTGATCGAGCAGCTCATCTTCTATTTTTCTAAATGTCTGTGTTTCCTTACTTTGAAAAAACCCATGAGCGATAATAATTGAAGTATTTTTTTGTTTCCTTTTATGCCTGATTGAAATCTTAACGCCGGTTGAAGTTACAACCGATTCCTGCATTAGGGTCGGCCTTTCTCGTCCTTAGGCTCAGCGAAGGATTTAATAAACTTTGCCGGAGTCCCAGCAAACAATGACTTCTCGGGAACAATTGTATTCTTTGAAAGAACAGCCCTTGCTGCTATAAGAGAGCCATCTCCAATAGAGGAGCCCGGCATGATGACGGATCCAAGGCCTATGGTCACTTTCCTACCAATAAGAGTTTTTTTAAGCTTCAGCTTCCCGTGCTCAGCAAGATGACAGATAACAGTCGCGTCCCCGCCAATAACAGAGTCATCGCCAATCTCAAGTAAAGATACGTCTGCGATTCCCTTGGAATTAATCTGAACCCTTTTTCCAATTTTAGCCCCCATGAGCTTATAGTAGAGGGGGAGCAAAGGTGTGAGTCTCAGAAAATCCATAAATGTTAGATTTACAATCAGCATTATCGCATTCACGATTGCCCATTTCATCCCATCAACAGAAAAATATCCGTACTCACCCTCTTTTAATTTCAGATTGAGCAGATATCTAAGAAGAATTGTTTCTGCCATAAGAATGAACCCGAATAGAAAAAACCCTAAACCAAGGCCCAAAGCTAAAACCGAGGCCTTCTGAACAATTGTGTGTGGACTTATAATTTTCCACCCAAGCAGGATTATTGAAATTGGCGGGATCAGTGCGCCAGCTAGTAACAGAGCGCCCAGAAAATACATTGTGAAAGTAAAAAGATACTGAAATAGAGTGAAGTATTTTTTCACTTATGACTTCCTACGGCTTCAAAATTACTCAGCGTTTCCCTTAAGCCGCTGAGACCTACGGTAGTACTAACAATGTCCAGATTGGGAATTAATGAAACAATCTGATCGACTTTCCTTTTATAGACAGGCCACGCTTTGTCGAGAAGATCGGACCCCTTGCTGGTGATCTTCAGTAAATTCACGCGTCGGTCCTCCTTTAACGGGGCTCTTTCAACCAACTTTTCGCTTTGCAGTCGGTCTATAAGGCGAGTGATGTTGCCTGCCGTGACAATCATTTTTTTTGAGAGTTCTGACTGCGATAGCCCCCTTTCCTTGCCTACATGCTTTATGATAAGAAGCGCATTCATTTTTACCGAGCTTAAATCATACGGCGCCAAAATCTCTGAGATTTTTTTCTCCAACGTCACATAGCAATATCCCAGATTGTAAAGCAACTCCTCCTTCAATCTATCCTTCCCATCCCTAATTCCTAATTCGCGAAAAATTGACATTTTTCTATCTCCCTAAATGTCTATTAGTTTACATATCGAATATCTATATGTCAACTATTTAATTAAAAAAAATAGTAGAGTCGATTTCCGCTATTTGATCTCTACTTTCCCCACCCAACAAGGGCCAGCGAGGGCCTTGTAATATTCGCTATTAAATTAAGCCGCTGGATCTAAATATCCCAATCACCCCAATTATTATCCAAAAAACGTTCAATAAGGTATAAGCGTTGTCTTTTTTTAGCATTGCACACCAGGAGAGTAAAATCGCGTCCGAAGTATTAAAAATCCACACGAACAAAAATGGACTCTTAGGACCAAGCCAACTGACTAGCGTAAAACTAAAAATTCGCATGACGACACCGACCATTTCGATGGCGCGAATATGTTTAAAGACAAATCCATTAATTTTATCCAAGCTCCTCGAGCGCCTCTTGTTGAGATTTGTAATCTTTAAAGATCCCCCCTACTTTAGAAATCGTAAGCAGGGATCTCATATTTTCTGAAAGATTCAGAAGGCCTATTTTTCCATCATTGTGATGGCCTTTCATATAGCGTAATAAATCAACGAGACCAGCTATACCTGCGGTATCTGTTTGGGTAACATCCTTGAGATCAAAAAGGATATTTTTTAGGATTATATTTTTAGTTGCTTCTGCAAATTCGTTTTGAACGTCTCTTAGACTAAGAAACGTGATATTGTTTGATAACTTTATGATAGTCATCCTGTCCAAATTAGATATTTCTTTGATATATTTCGAATTAGCTCTTTCCATAGGTCTAATTTTACCAGACTGGTTTAACAAATCCTGTTATTTTCTTTTTAGAAAAAAGTCAAAAAATCGAGGCCGTAGTCGAGATTCAGATATTTAATTGAAACTGGTATTAGCGGGGATGGGTGACTGTCTCGGCAAAAGCATGCTTATCGGACAGTCTAAAATTCAACTTAGAAATTGCATTTTGCAGATGATCCGTCGTCTGATGGGTATAAATCATGGTGGTTTGAATATTCGTGTGGCCCATCAATTTCTGAACAGTCGGAAGATCTACCCCTCTCTCGATCAGCTGGGAAGCAAACGTGTGACGCAAGGCATGAAGCTCTGTAAGATTTTCTATCTGAGCTCTTTTTGAAGTCTCTATAAGTTTAAGTCGGATGAGATCCGGGTCTGCTTGCTGCCCCTTCTCGTTGGTAAATACAAAGTCCCCTCTGCTGGGAAGGCGTTTCAATATTTCATATAGCGCGTCGTTTATTGGGATTTCGCGCTCGCCCGATTTGGGAAGCCAATTGGGCTTTTTTTGAATCTTAATTATCCGTTTCCTCAGGTCGACATCGCTCCATTCTAAATGGACAAGCTCGGCACGCCTCATCCCGGTATTCAAAAGTGTGGCAAAAATCGGATAGTCATCCTTGGAAGCGTAGCGCAAGAGACGTACACATTCTTGGTCGGATAAGAACCGCCTCTTTTTCGAATCATCTGTTTTTAAGAACTTGAAGCCCTTTACAGGGTTTGTTTCCATAAAATTACTACGAATGGCGAAATAAAATATAGTCCGAAGCGCTCTAACCTCAAAATTGATGGTATAGGCCTTCACACCCGAACCATCGCCGGACCTCCGATACATGCGATATTTCTCAATTGTATCTCCGTTGATCTGGCTTAAACGGTTTATTTGCGTCTCCTCTTGGACAAACCTTAGAAAGTTATTAACGACCGCCCTATATCGGGCTTGGCTGGCGAGGCGATGGTTGGCTTGGGAATAACGACGAAACTCCTCAAGAAGGTCCTTTATAGAAATATCCTTGCGATCAAGGAAACCAAGCTGGTTGCGTTCCGCTTTGATCTCAAGGTCGTTTAGCATTAATTCGGCGAGTTTCTTAACTTTACCAGCCTTCTTTCGGATTCTGCGCCCCTGAACCCGAAGGTCTACATAGAATATGCCGTTCCTACTGTAGATATTGCCCATTTTACCCCATTTTTAGCCATATTTGGACACAACTTGGTCACAAGCTAGATATGGGGCATAATAGCATAGGGCTATCCATAAGTAAATAAATAACTTAAGAATAGCCCTATTTTAACATCGGAGAGTCTGGGATTCGAACCCAGGGACCCGTTTTACCAGGTCAGTCACTTAGCAGGCGACTGCAATCGGCCTCTCTGCCAACTCTCCAAATCTTGCTCGCCCTAAACCCAGCATTTTACCCTATTAGGCATTTGGCGTCATCAAGAGCCGCTGCTCTTCGCCTTTTTTTGCTTGTACATCAACTGGTCCGCACGGCGCAGCAGGTCTTCCACCGAATCCAGCCGCGGGTCGAGGCGGGCGACGCCGGCGCTGATGGAAAGCTTGTAGCCCTTCCTTTCGCGGTTGCAGGCCTCGATACCTTCGGTTAGGCGCGCGGCGATATTTTCGGTATTGTTTTCATGGCTATCCTGGATAAAGACTACGAACTCGTCCCCGCCTATCCTCGCGATGATGTCCATG
>Ga0247727_10005883_pt1 | contig 24459 bp, 22 predicted proteins | sample WisWelCaveWW1625_FD_202498 | JGI IMG/M metagenome (GOLD analysis project Ga0247727, IMG submission 202498) | Biofilm microbial communities from Wishing Well Cave, Virginia, United States - WW16-25 | ecosystem: Environmental > Aquatic > Deep subsurface > Groundwater > Cave microbial mat | place... | reverse complement strand
GGTTGAGTCGTGCCAATAATACCCGGCCCCATCGCGCGCACTCGGCCCAAGCCGCCGTAAGTGCTTTAAACCCGGATACTTACAGAGCCCCTTGACAGGCGTGATTAATCCGACAGGCTCCTAGCCGGTCGAACTACTTTTTCTCGTAAATCTGGTAGTTCGGATACCCCCACGCCGGCGCCGACCCGAACGACCGGCTCGAGTACCCGCTGCCCCCCGAGTAAATCGACGAGTAGTCAAAGCTCTTGAACGTCGGCGCAATCACCGTCCCCGGCGCCACCCGCACGCGCCAGAACTGATAGTCGTAATACCAGGGATAGCAGCCGTCGTAATACCCGTGGCCCCGACGAGGACGCCACCCGTACTGCGCGCCGACGTAAAGCGTCTCCTCCTCCACCCGCCGCTCCACGACCACGACGTCGGCCCGTCTCTCGACCTTCTTCGGCCTCGCCGCCGCCCGCGCCGCAAGGATCAAGTCGCGTTCCTCGGGCACCACCCATCGCCCCTCGAACTGCACATTGCCGCGCGCCGCCATCGCGTCATCGTGCGTCATCCACTTCTCGCCGACCCGCTCGTGCCCGAGCCCGCGATGCGCCAGCTCGTGCTTGGGATCGATTGCCAGGATCCGCTCGTAGAGCTGGAGCGCGAACCGGGAGACGCCGCTCTCCTTCGCCCACGACGCCAGCCCCATCAGCGCCGGGACGTTCTTCGACTCCTTCAGCTTCCCGGCCCGCTCGTAGTAGTCGGCCACCTTCGACGGCGCCGGCTTGACCTCCGCGATCTCCTTTTCGTCGACCGTCACCATCCCCGCGGCGACCTCGATCATCACCTTGCCGTCCTTGCGCGACCGCTCGACGCCGTCGATCTTCCCGCCCGATTTGAGCGTGAAGATGTCGCAGAGCATGAGGCAGATAAGCAACATGGGTTACTCCTTGAACTCTCTATACATCATGACGGAAGAAGGGCCGCGGTTTCCACTCAACGCGCCGCATTCCCCACCTTTCGGCGCAGGGCATGATCGAATTCGTCATCGCGCTCCAGGTCCTTCCAGACCAGTTCCTCGCCGGTCTTGAGCCGGACCGTCATCTTCGAACACCACGGCCAGATGACCGCGATGACGGGAATGAAGACGAAGTAGAGGAAGCTGACCGGGATCACGGCGCAGCCCAGCGCGCGTCCCCCCTTCCCCCATCCTCCCGCGAACATCGGCAGGAACGTGTCCGCCCCGTGCTTGTAGTGGAGCGGCCCGACGTACCGCTCCACGCGACCGATCGCGCCCCACGGCACGATCCGCCCGCCCGCCAGCTCCAGTCCCTTCTCGGGCAGCACGCGCACCCACTGGAAATTCCGCCGCACGAGCTGAACCGCGGCGAGAGCTGGGCCGATCACGAGCAAGCCGCCGCCGGCGATGGCATGCGCCGGCTTCTCGAAGCCGATCGCGTAGTAGATCATCAGCAGCCCTATGCCGCCGAGCAGCACGGCCGAGATGACGAAGGGGCCAACGGTCCCGCCGGCGTGATGAAGCGACTCCTCCAGCGGCGCCGTGCGCGTCGTCTCCTTCTTCTCCGACCACCCGCAATAGAGGCACGCCTCCCGCTCCGGCGGGATTTCCCGCGGACAGCCGCCGCACATCCGCAGGCTCACGGCCGGCAACCGCCCTCACCGACTCCGGCCACGATTCTCATGGCTCCCGTTCCCTGCGGTCTTCCTCTGCGGGCTCTGCGGGCTCTGCTCCCTCTGCGCCTCTGCGTTTCAGCTCGAAGAGCACCGTCCCGCAGCGATGAGGATGTTGCAGTACGCCCTCTACGGCCTGTACACGACCTCCCCGCCGATCACCGTCATCATCACCTTCGCCTTCAGGATCTCGTTCGCCTCGCACTTCATGAGGTCCTTGTCGAAGACCACGAAGTCGCCGAACTTCCCCGGCTCCAGGCTCCCCTTCACCTTCTCCTCGAACGCCGCAAAGGCCGCGTCGATCGTGAACGCGCGCAGCGCCTCCTGGCGCGTCATCACCTGGTCCTTCGTCCAGCCGCCCTCCGGCTTCCCCGACTCGTCCTGCCGCGTCACCGCCGCATAGAACCCGAGCAGCGGATCCTCGCCCTCGACCGGGAAATCGCTGCCGCCCGCAATCCGGCTCCCGGCCTCAATGAAGCGCCGCCACGCGTAGCAGCCCTTCAGCCGCTCCTTGCCCACGCGCTCCTCCGCCCACCGCATGTCGCTCGTCGCGTGCGTCGGCTGCATCGACGGGATCACGCCGAGCTTCGCGAAGCGCGGGATGTCCTCGAGCGCCACGCACTGGCAGTGCTCGATCCGCAGCCGGTGGTCCTTCGCGCCCGTCTCCTGGATCGCCGCTTCGTACGCGTCAAGGACCTCGCGATTCCCGCGATCGCCGATGGCGTGGACGCAGAGCTGCCAGCCGTTCTGGAGCGCCGCGAGCGCAACCCGCGCGATCAGTTTCGGATCGACGACGTTGAGCCCGACGTTCGGCTTCCCCTGGTCGTTCACTGGCTTGTCGGCGTACGGCGCCAGCAGCCACGCGCTGCCCGCGCCCATCGAGCCGTCGATGTACATCTTGCACGACCGGAACGTCACGCGCTCGCCGACCGACGGCTTGTGCGCCGCGAAGTAGTCGATGCTCCCCGCCCCGCCCGACAGCGCCAGGTAAACGCGCATCTTCAGCTGGCCCGCCGCGGCGAGCTTCTTCATGAGCTCTGCCTCGTCGGGGCCCACGCCCATGTCGTGGATGCCGGTCAGGCCGACCCTGAAGCAGGCCGCCTGCGCGTCCATCAGCAGCTCCTCCAGCGGCGCGCCGCGTCCCTTCACCGCGCGGCGCACCAGCGCCATCGCGTTGTCGACGAAAATCCCCGTCGGCTCTCCGTCGGCGCCCATGACGACGTCGCCGCCCGACGGATCCTTCGTGTCGCGGGTGATGCCGGCGAGCGCCATCGCCTTCGCGTTCGCGAGCGCCGCGTGGCCGTCGACGCGGCTGAGCAGCACCGGCACGTCGGGCACCGCCTTCGAGAGCTCGTGGTGCGTCGGCAGCTCCTTCATCCCCCACGACGCGTTGTCCCACCGCCCGCCCAGCATCCACTCGCCCTCCGCTGCCTTCGCGGCCCGCGCTTTCACGAGGTCGATGAGCTCCGCGTACGACTTCGTCTTGCGCGCGTCGATGTTCCGCTTCAGCGAGCCGAGCGACGCGAAGTGCGCGTGCGCGTCGATGAGCCCGGGCACGACGCAGGCGCCGGCGAGGTCGACGACCTTCGTCGCATCGCCCCGGTGCTTGAGCAGGTCCGCCGTCCTGCCGACCGCCAGGATGCGGCCGCCGCGGATGGCGATCGCCTCGGCCGTGGAGAACGCGCCGTCGGCGGTGTAGATCACGCCGTTCGTGTAGATCGCGTCGGCTGATTCTTGCGTGGGGACGCTCCCGCAGGAGACCAGGAGGAGGACCAGTGCGATTCTCATACCAGTTTCGACACCATCGCGCGGGCCTTCGCAAGCCGCGCCGCGGGAATGATCCCCTTGACGGCGTCGAGCGACGCCATCAGTTCGCGACGGGTTCCGCCAACGTTGACGGTGCCCTTGATGTGCGACGGCAGCTGCCGCCAGCATTCGAGCGCGACCAGGACCGGCACGACGAGCAGCTCGCGCGTCTTCGCGTCGAAGAGCGGCCGCGACAGCGTCTTGCCGTAGCCCTCGACGAGGATCCACTCCGCGAGATCGGGATGAAGCCGGTTCATGTTGCGCATCATCGGCTCGTAGTCGCGGCCGTAGATGCGGCGGCAGAGCTTGACGCCGCGCGGCCGTGGCTTCGTCGTCGACTCACGCCAGGGCTCGTCATGGCCGAGCACCTGGCTCGCGACCCACAACCCGTTGATGGCGCGCGGGAAGCCGGCGAAGAGGTAGGTCTGGAGGATCGCTTCGCGAACGTCGCGCGGGGCGGGCCTCGCCCGCCTCAGCTCCCGCGCAAGGCCGGCCTCTCTACCGAGGGCCGTCAGCACGCAGACTCGGGCCAAAAAAGAGAGGGCCGCGGCATTCCGCGGCCCTCGTACCATTCTGCAGGCTCCTGGCTCCTCGCGACTAGTCCTTGCTCTCACGGAGAGCAAAGACATACCCGGCGCTGTTCGCGACGTACAGGATGTTGTCGATCGGGTTCGTCACGATGTGCTGGAGCAGGTTCATCGGATACCGGCCGATGACGTCGCCCGTCATCTCGTCCATCTGGTAGATCTCGTTGTTCGGGCCCATCACGTAGACACGCTCCTTGCCCTTGACGAGGAACCGCTCGCCCAGCGGCAGCTTCCAGCGAAGGATGCCGTGGCGCATCCACGGCCACTCGCCGCCGGACTTCGGGATGTCGATCTCGCCTTTCTTGTTGCGGTGCATCGGGAACATGTCGAGCGCGAAGAGGGCCCCGCCCTCCGTCTTCACGTAAACCGTCTGGTCCTTGCCGACCGCCGCCGTCTTGATCTGGCCCGCGGTCTCGTACTTCCACAGCAGCGCGCCGCTGGTCGCGTCGATGGAGTAGAACGCGTGGTCGAAGCCGCCGACGAAGAGGTACGTGACATCGAAGACCTTCTTCACCAGCTTCTTGCCCGTCGCGTCCTCTTTCATCTCGCTGTAGCCGTAGCCGAAGCGGTGAATCACCGGGTCGGCCTGGATCTCATCCCTCGGCGCGGGGGCCGTCGGGTCGGGATAGGTCCAGTTCTTGTTGCCCTGGAGCGAGTAGGAGTAGATGTAGCCGTCGTGCGACACGAAGTAGAGCGACGGATCGTTGTAGACCGGCTGCGCGGTGATCTGCTTGTCGTGGCCGCCGAGGTACGTCTTGTAGAACGCGACGTCCACACCCTTCTTCGTCACGTCCAGGGCCCACACCCGCGCGAGCTCCGAGCCCGGCACGAAGACGTGGCTCCGGATCGCGTAGGGCCGTCCGCCCGGCACGAACGCGCGGAGCTGCTTCGCCCAGAGCAGGTTCCCCGTCGACCGCACGAGGCAGTACATCACCTGCCGCGAGATGAAGTAAACGTTGTCGCCGAACTGCTCGACCTTCAGCTGCTCGCGGAGCTGGTCGCGCTGCTTCTGAAGGTCCTGAGTCTCCTTGCCGGGGCCCTTCGTCTTCAGCATGTTGTCGATGTCGCGGTTCTTCGCCGTCAGCTTCGCCTCGAGCGCGCGGATGTTCTCCGGCACGCCGGCGGCCTCGACCGGCGCCCAGTCGAGCGCCGTGTTCGTGTCGATGTGGTAGACCCACTGGGCCACCCCGGAGAAGCGGTCGACGGCGATGACGTCGTTGTCGGGCGTTTCGATGTAAAGATTGCCGCTGCCGAGGGTGATCCGCTTGACCTCCTTCGAGAACTTGTACTCCCAGAGGATGTCCTTGAGGGGGAGGGTCCGGATCTCGTCCCGCACCGGCGCGGAGCCGTAGTCGGTGTAGTCCAGGCTGCTCGTGCTTTCGTCCATGCGCGGCCGGAGGCGGCCGCCGCAGCCCGCGAGCACCGCCGCCACCAGGATCGCTGCCGTTGTTCTCATCGTCCTCTCCGGTCTTTCGGTCCCACGGTCTTTCGGTCCACGGTCCACGGTCTACGGTCTACGGTCCTACGGCCTTACGCCTTCTTCTTCACCAAGTCGGCGAGGTTCACCTTGTGCTTCTTCTCGTAGTCGCCCAGCTTCTCGATCCGGGTGATGTCGTCCTGGATCCGGTTCACCAGCTTGAAAATGTACGGCTTGTTGTTGAGCCGGTCCTTCAAGTCCTTGAGCATCTGGTCCCACGACCCCCCGTAGAGATCCTCGCGGAGGGTGATGAGCATCCGCTCGTCGGCCGTGAGAGAAGCGACGAATTTGTCGTGTGATGCAGCCATCGGGCTTAAGCGACGAATCTTACGGACGCCTCTCCGGGCCTGTCAACGAATAGCTCATCCCTCACAATTCATAAACTACACTTTGGATTCTCGGACCTCCCTCGTCCGACTATCATCAGGACGAATCGCGCGCCATGAACCCGCACAGGAAAGAAATCGAATCCCACGAAGCGGACATCACCCGCGTCGAGCAGCACATCCAGACCGAGCTCGTCTCCCTCGGCCGCCAGGTCGCCACGGTCGACCGCGCCTCCATCCGCCATCCCGAGATGCGAAAATACCTCGCCAGCATCGACACCCTAAAGAAGACCATGGATCTCTACCGCGGCGATGTCGCCAAGATCCGCGAGGCCGAACGGCGCGTCGCCACCCTCGAGAAGGAGATCGCCGCCGCCGAGGCGAAGGTGAAGGAGCTCACCGCCGAGCGCGAGCAGCGGCTCGTCGACCTCGGCGCCGGCTGCTGGACCGTCTACCGGTCGCTCGCCAGCAAGGAGCCCTACCGCGCGCTCTTCGACGAGGTCGCCAAGCACGACATGGAGACGGAGCGGCTCGCGAAGGACCTCAAGGCCCTCGAAGAGCACGAGCGCCACGGCCTCTTTGACAAGCTCAAGGCCTACGGCCAGAAGCTCTCCAAGCGCAGCGCCATCGCCAAGGCCGAGAAGAAGAAGGCCGAGGCCCTCGCCGCCGCCGGGACCCGGCTCGCCGCCAGCGACTTCTCCCGGCACGCGACGGGCGACCTCCTGCTCGTCTTCGACTTCGTGAAGGAAAAGGGGCGGGCGATCGACGCGACCCAGGCCGACGCCAGGATGCGCCAGGACGAGACCGACAAGCTCGGCGCCGCGCTCAAGAAGCTCGGGGTCGAAGAAAACGGCGAGGCGCGCGTGCGCGACACGGAGAAACGGATCACCGACGTCCAGCGCGAGCTCGACGTCATGTTCGGCTGGGTGGGACAGCACTTCTTCGAAAAGGACCTTCGCACGGAGATCGTCGACGCCTCGCTCGCCGCGAAGTGGGAGGTCGTCAACGGCCTGCGCACGTCGATCGCGAAAAAGCGCGAGGCGATCGGCCGGCTGCGCGCCGATGGAGAACTCGAGGACCTCGTCAAGAAGGATGCGTCGCTCCAGTCGCGCCGCCGCCAGCTCGACGAGGACTTGAAGGTGAAGCAGCGCCAGGTCGCCGTGGTCGACCTCGAGATCGCCGCCGGCCTGAAGCGGATCGACGAGCTCCGCCGCGTGCTCGCCGGCGAGGCCCCCTTCACGCCGCCGGCGCCGCCTCCGTCGCCCGACTTCTACGAGAAAGCCGCCACGCCGCCGCCAGCGACGCCGCCGTCACAGCCAGCGCCGCGGCCACCAGGAACCAGTTCGTCCCCGACGGCTCCTTGACGGTCAGTGCGATCGCGTTGTTGACGAGGTGCACGGAGACGCCCGTCCAGACGCTGTCGGTGAGGAGCACCACGGCGCCGATGTAGAGGCCGACGAAGAAGACCATTACCACCTGCGGCATGAGCTGGTGAATGCCGGAGAAGAGCAGGGTCGTGTAGACCAGTCCCCGCACGCGGCCGAACGAGCCGACGAAGCCGGAGAGCGCGACGAACCGGAAGAGCGCCTCCTCGCAGACGGCCGGCACCGTGGTCGCCACGATCATCATCAGGACGACGCTCTGCTTCTGCATCGCCTGGAGCTGCCGCTGGAACTCGCGGATATCGGGCTCGAAGTTCCAGCCGAGCGCGTCGAAGAGCCGCTGCTCGACGGGCAGAAGGTGCGCCAGGGCGGTCGTCAGGGCCGCACCGCCGACCACCGCCGCCCAGAAGCCGCCGAGCGTCGGCGCCTTCAGCCGCATCGCCTTCGTATCGAGCCGGAACGTGTAGACGACCAGCGCCGCGGCGCCGAGGAGGCTCAGCTGGGCGAAGATCAGCATCGGAAGGATGTCGAGCTTCGCGAGGACGCCCGCGGTTCCTGAAACGAGGAACAGGAGGAACGCGAAGCCGAGCGCCCCGCACGCGTGCCCCGCGTGGGGCTGCTTTCGCGGCGCGGCGGCTGGGGCGCTCACGGCACTCGAGCCCCTACTTCGGCTTCTGCAGGGCCTCGAGCTGGCCCTCGACGCTGTTGAGCTGCTCCTTGAGCGCGTTCTTTTGCGCCTGGAGGATCTGGATCATCGTCGCGTTGGCGCTCTCCAGCAGCTTCGCGTTCGACTCGATCTTGGCGACGCCGTTGGTCACCTTCTGCTCGATCGCCAGCATGTTCGCGTACTTGCTGTCGGTGTCGTTGATCTTCTTCGTCAGCTCCGCGTTTTCCTGCGCGAGCTTCGAGTTGATCCGGCCCTCGAGGTTGTCGAGGTCCTGCTTCGAGATCCCGCCGCAGCCGACGCCGAGAGCCGCCAGCACAAAGAAAAGCTTCTTCATCCAGTTCCTCCTGTGAGTGGGCAGGAGTATAGAACGGGGACCGTGACCCGTAAACCGTTAACCGTGGGTCCGTGGGTCCGCGGGTCCGCGGTCCGCGGGTCCGGCTATCCGGTCTATCGGCGCGCGTGAGTTCGCGAAGCGAACGAACACCGCAACTCAGCTATCGCATCGTCATTCCGCCGGGAGGACGATGCGGAATCCGATCTTGCGATCGCGGCGGTCGGGCAGGAACCGGAACCGCCGCGTCACCTTGGAATCGTCCTTCGCGTCGTCCGCGAGCATGACGCCGCCGCGCGCGACCTTCTTTCGACGGCCGAAATCGGTGTCCGAGCTCGTGCCGCCGGGATAGGCGCGATACCAGTCCTCGACCCATTCCAGCGCGCCGCTGCCCATCGCCTCCGCCCCGCACGGGCTTGCTCCGTCCTTCCCCGTCGTGAAGTCGTTTCCCCAGGGCCAGGCCGTCTTCGCACCGCTGACCGGATGCACGCCCGCCGCCTTCTCCCACTCGATCTCCGTCGGAAGGCGCCCGCCCGCCCAGTTCGCGTACGCCCACGCGTCGAACCAGTCGACGCTCGTGACCGGCTTCTCGGGATCGAGCGAATCGCTCCAGCCCTCGGGCTTGAAACCGAGCTTCTCCTTCGCCGGCGTCTCGTCCGCGTGATGTTTCACCTTCTCGACGGCGAGGAACTTCGCGTACTCGCCGTTGGTGATCTCGCGCTTCGAGACGTAGTAGGCCGGCGTCTCGACCTCCTGCTCAGGGCCGGTCACCTGCTTCGCGTCGCCCGCGCCGAACTTGAACTTCCCCGCCGGGACGTAGACGAAGCCCGCCGGCGGATTCGCCGCCGCCTTCGCCTTCTTGCGCCACGCCACGAAGTCGGGCGTCGAGAATCCCAGGGCACCCGCCGCTTCGAACGTCTCGAACGCCTTCACCCACTCGGCCGCGGCGAACAGCTCCTTCCCCTTCGCCACGCCGTCGTTGAACTGCTTCAGCTTCTCGGCCTTCGCGCCCTCCTCGGCCTTGCGAAGCGCCTCGCGCACCGCGTCGAGCTTCTCCCGGATCTCCTTCTCGAAGCCGTGCGGGTTCTTCAGCAGCTCTTCGTAGAGCGGCTTCGCCTTCGTGAACTCCTCCTTCACGAGGAAGGCCTCGTTCGCCTCCGCGAAGGCGCGGCAGAATTTCACCAGCTCGTCCATCTCGGCAAAGTCGGCCGCGAACTCCTTCGCGTCGCTGAAATCCCTCGCGGCGCCGATCCAGTTCCCCTTCGCCATCTTGTCGTTGCCGGCCGAACTCTTGATTCTGAAGTTGTACGACTTGATCTCCCGGTCGATCTCCGCGATCCGCGCGTCGCCGTCGGGCAGGTACTTCTTCGCCTCGTCGTAGGCGCGGATCGCCTCCTCGAGGCGGTTGTCCTTCGCCAGCCCCTCCGCCTTCTGCTTCGCCTCGAGGAACCGGCACGACACCATCCGCTCGCCGCACTCGGCCTTCCGCCCGTCGCCCTCCGGCAGCGCGTCGCTCGCCGTGCGGTACTGCTCGTACGCCTGCGGCCACTTGCCGTCCTTGAAGAGCCGCTCCGCGTCCTGGTGCGCCATTTCGTACTTCACCAGCCACTCGGGCTTCGTCGGCGGCGTCACGGCCGCCTCCTTGAACGTCACCGTCACCGGGATGTCGATGTAGACCCCGCCCTCGAGCTGCGCCCCGAGCTTTCCCTCGTAGACGCCGCGCGGCACGTCCTTCGACAGGTAGACCCGGTACGCGAACATGTGCGCCGTCCCCGGCGCGAGCGTCTTCCCGTCCCAGTCCTGCGGCTCGAGCTTGATCTGCTTGGCCGCGTCGATCCGCCCGGCGCTTCCCGCCAGGTCCTTGAGCACGAAGGTCACCGCCGCCGGCTTCTTCGCGATCAGCGACAGGGCCAGCGTCGACTCCACCCACTTGTCCTCGTCCGCCGACGCCATCTCGATCCTCGGCGTGCTGAAACGGAGTTCCGGCTTTTCCGGTGGATCGGGGATCTTCTCGCGCTCCTTGAAGGTCACGAGCACCGAGATGTCCGCGTCGGCCGGCTTCTTCCCGTCATCCACGGTCATGCGCAGCGAGCCCGCATAGGTGCCCCGCGGCAGATCGTTGCCGAGGTAGACGCCGAACTTGAACGTGTAGGAGCCTGGCTTGATCTTCCCCTCCCACCCCGGCTCGGTCTTCGTGAACGAGTCGGCGAGCTTCCCCTTCGCGTTCGTCAGGTCGCTGCGCTTGAACGAAACCGTGCTCTCGCGGGTGCCGGTGACCGTGAACTCGACCGGCGTCTCGATCCACTTCTCCTCCTGGTCGGTCTCGATCTCGATCCGCGGCGTCTTGACGCGCAGCTCCGTCGGATCCTCGACCGCCACGATCGGCTGCTTCTCGGGATCGGGCTTCGGGGGCTCCGGCGACGGCGTTCCGCCCACCGAACGGATGATGAAGAAGCCGGCGACAATGAGGATCACCGCCGCCCCGGCCAGGCTCGCGAAGAGCGCCATCCGGTTTCCCGGCGGCTCGACCTTGGACGGGTCCAGGACGGCGGTCGGTCCGTCGGAGTTCACGCCGACGGCCGAGAGCATGTCCTTGGCCAGCACGAGCGTCAGCGCCTCGGGCTTCCCGCCGCCGGCGATCGTCCGCGCTTCGGCGATCAGCGACTCGATGGTCGTGTAGCGGTCATCGGGCCGCTTGGCGATGCACCGCAGGATCATCGCCTGTACGTTCTCCGGCAGGTCGGGGTTCGCGTCCCGCGGCGGGCTCGGCCGCTTGTGCACATGCTGGTAGATGACGGCCGTCGGACTGTCGCCCTTGAACGGCGCCATCCCGGTCGCCATCTCGTAAAGCACGCAGCCGAGCGAGTACATGTCGGCCCGGAAGTCGACGTCGCCCCCCGTGGCCTGCTCGGGCGAGATGTACTTCACGGTGCCCATGATCAGGTTCGACCGCGTCAGCTCCATCTCCGGGTTCTTCGCGAGCCCGAAGTCCATGACTTTGATCTGGCCGTCGCGGCACATGATGATGTTCGACGGCTTGATGTCGCGGTGGACGATCTTGAACTTCCACGCCGCCTGGAGCGCGAGGGCGACGCTTTCCGCCACTTCCAGGATCTCCTTCGCGCCGCACTTTTTCTGAACCTTGATGCGGGCGGAGAGGTCCTCCCCCTCGACGAACTCCATGACGTAGTAGTGGTCGCCGTCGGCCTCGCCCGCGCCGAAAACGCCGACGACGTGGCTGTCGACGATGCGCGCGACCAGCTTCGCCTCGCGCTGGAAGCGCTGGACGAAGTCGGCGGAGCCGGCGATGTCCTTCTTCAGGACCTTGATGGCGACCGGGCGGTCGACCGAGACCTGCCGTCCCTTGAAGACGGCGCCCATGCCGCCCTGGCCCAGAACCTGATCGACGAAGACTTCGAAATCGCCCCAGATCTTGTTAGGCATGAGATGGTTTTTTGACGGACGCAGTATAGCGGATGTTTGATGCGGGCCCGAAGATCACTTCTTGATTCGGACGGTCTTCGGATCTTCGATCACCGCCGCGCAGCCCGACTGGCGGCAGAGGATGGCGATCGCCACGGCCGCCGTCGCGCTGGTGATCTGCGTGTTGCAATCGGCGTCGCAGGCGCCCTTCGCTGTTCCGTCGACGACGATCTTCAGTCCCGTGGTCTCGGCGATGCCGGTGAAGCACCACGCGAACGTGGTCTTGAACTGCTTGCCGAACCGGATCGTCGCCTTCGGGTCGATGGAGACCGGCTTCTCGAGCAGCTCGTAGACCGCCTTCTTCCACGCGGGCGCGTCCTTCTGGGTCCGCTCCTTCGCGCCGATGATGGGCACCTTGCCGCTTTCAAACTCCTTCGCCGCCGCCGGGGTCGCAATGATGACGGCGCCCTCCCACGCGACGAAGGCCAGCTTGTGCGGCGCGATCAGCTCCTTCAGCACCTCCTCGAGCTTGCCTTCCTTCGCCCCCTTGCAGACGAGCTTGTCGGGCGCCGGCACGCTCCTCGGATCGGCGATGAACGCGATCCCCTGCACTTCCGAGAGCTGCTGAAGCATCTCGCTGACCTTCTTGTCCTTGAAGTCGAGCGCGCACTCGGACTTCAGGACTTCTTTGACCTTCGCGTTGGGATCGTCCTGGAAGGCAAGAAAGGCCAGGAGGAGCAGATGCATCTCTAGATACTACGACGGCGGGGCAGCGACGGGGCGCCGCTTCGCCGCGCCCAGTGCGAAGAGGATTCCACCGGGTATGGAGACAGTCAACAGCCCAACCTTGAAAATCAGTGACAACGCGATCGCCTCGTTCGGCGCCACGCCCGCGAGCCCCAGCAGCAGCCGGTAAGCCCCCTCCTGCACGCCCCACCCGCCGATCGAGAGCGGCACCGCCGTCACGATGAAGATGATCGGCTCGAACAGGAAAAACTGCGCCAGCGTCGGCGCCGGACTCATCGCCATCTCCCGCGCCATCAGCCACACAACGACGATCGTCCACGCCTGCGTCGCCAGCGACAGCAGGAGCGCCAGCACGATGGTCCGCCCGCTGTGCTTCATCGTGTGCATCACCCCGTCGATGGCCGCCAGCGTCCTGACGAACGGCAGCCGCTGCTTCATCCACTGCCCGAGCCGTGATTCGCGCAGCCCGCGGCTGAAGTAAATCGGGTAGCCGAGGACGAGCCCGCCGAACAGCACCGCGATGATGATCACGGGGTTGCGCATCGCCGGATCGCCGATGAACGGGATCACCGCGACCGCCGCCATCAGGATCATCGCCACCAGGCCGATGATCCGGTCCAGCAGCACCGTCGCCACCGCCGCCGCTTTCCGCTCCTCGCCGCTCGCCGTCATCACCGCCTTGGCGATGTCGCCCCCCACGCCGCCCGGCAGGAACGTGTTGAAGAACGACCCCGCGTAGTTGACGAGGAAGACCCGCCCGAACGAGACCTCGAACCCGTTCGCGCGCATCAGCAGGCGCCACCTCGCCGACATGATCACGACCGGCACGATGAGGAGCGCCGCGAGCCCCGCCATCCTCAGCTTGTCGACCCGCTTCAGAATCGACGTGAACCCCTCGCGCCGAACCGTCTTCGACTCGATGACGAGAACCCCTTCTCCGCTCTCGAGAACTGCCTTGCTCCCGTCAACCGCGGTCGCGACGGCATCGCGCCCATCGACGGTTCGCACGTACCACGAGTCGCCGAACCGGACCATCCGCAGCGCGAGAAAGAGAAACCCGGCCGTGAGGAGAATGCGCGCCAGGTTGATGAGGAGGCGCTTCACTTCGGCTGCGCGTCCAGCCACGCGCGCCACGCCAGCTTCTCGCGCGCCGTCTTGTCCTGCTTCGTCAGCGCGACGAGCGCCCCGTGCGCCGCATAGACGACGCCGGCGCTCGGATCGCCCATCGCCTCGACGAGCGCCTCGAGCACCGCGCGGTTCGAGCCGAACTTTGCCGCGACGTGCGCCGCCGTCCGACGGACGTCGACCGACTCATCCTTCGCCAGGGCGACGAGCACCGACGCCTGCGCCTCGCCTCCGCCCAGACGCGCGAGCGCCCGCACCGCGTCCGTCCGCACCATCGCGTTGTTCGGCACCGCACGCTCGAGGGGACGCTTGCCGCACTTCGCACAGATGCCGGGAACGTCCGCCAGCAGCTCAGGATGGACCGGGCACGACAGCTTCAGCGTTGCGGCCACGCGCGGGACGTTCCCCGGATCGCCGATCTCCCCCATCGCAATCACCGCGCCGTCGCGCGCCAGCGGATCGGGATCCTGGATCAGGCGGCACGCCTGGTACGCGTCGTTCTTGTCGCCCGTCGATCCGAGCGTCACCGCCCCGAGGTAGCGCTCGTACGGGTCGCCGCTCTTGCAGTTCGGCGTGGCCGAGCCGCCGCATCCGACGGCGAGCAGGGCGATGATCGACGACAGTTTCTTCAAGGGTTCACATCGTACATTACATCGAACCTCGAACCTCGCACATCGAACATCACTCTCCCGGGAGCTTTGCCTTCTCGTACTCCTCTTTCGTGCAGCTGCGGCTCTCGCCGTGCACCGCCGGAAACCGGTAGGTCGCGAGCCGCCCGTCATCCTCGTAGACGAACGACCGCTGCCGGTCGCCATCCAGCTGGCTGAGCACCACGCGCACGAGCCGCGCCTCGGCGCCGCGGATCCTCATCTTCTCGGGCTCCGCGATCTCGAGGATCTCGCCTCGCACGCGGTTCTTGGTGATGGGGCTCACGATACGCTGCGCCGCCATCGCCTTCCCCGCCGCCGCCAGCGCCGCGCGCGACTCGTCGCAGACGATGTCCAGGTAGGTCGCCGGGCCGACCTCAAGCGCCACCGTCTCCGCTTCGCCCCCGTCGCCCGACCGCACGATGGTGCACTTCCCCTTCGCGATCACGGCCACGGCCTTCCACGTCCGCTTCCCGTCCTTCGAGTCGAGCTGCCGCTCGAGCTCGGCTTTCTGGTACGAACCGTCGAGGACGAACGACGCCTTCACGGCGTCGACCTGCTTCACGCCGTTCGGATTCGACATCGTCGAAAGGCTCTCCACTTCGTATCCCGCCGCCCCTTCGACCTTCGCCTCGCGCACGGTGTGACGCAGCTTGCTGATGACGACGCCGTCCACCGCGAAGAGGAAGTGCGCCGTGCCGAGGCGCGCCGCCGGCACCTTGGAGCCCTTCAGGATCTTTGCCGCGGCCTCGGCCAGCGCGGGCAGCGTCTTGTCCTCCGCCGGCTCATAGAAGCGGACCGTGCCGAGCATCTTCGCAACGAGCGCGGCCCCTTCCTTCTCCGCCGCGGCGGCGCACATCACCTCGAGCACGCCGATGTCGGTCGGACTGCGCCGGATGACCGTCCGCCACGCGAACGTTTCCTTCCATTTCGAGGTGATCGTTTGCGCCTTGAGGCCGCCGACCGTGAGATCCTCGCGCTTGACGACCTCGTGGCCCTCCTGGTTCTTCTTGAGCCACTCGAGGACCGGATTGACCATCCGCTCGAACGACATCGGCTCCATGAAATCCCACCGCTCCCAGGTCAGCACGCCCCCGGAGAGCCCGCCCTCCGGCGGCTTCGCCTTGAGAAGCACGCCGGGATCACGCAGGACAATCGTCCACTTCGCGGGAAGCTGGATGGCGGAACCGGCAAGATCGTCTTTGACCTCGTCGCCGAGATCCTGGATGGCCAGGAGCGCCAGAACGAGGGGAAGCATGGTCCGAGATGATACGACAGGCGGCGCGATTCAGCGCTTGGCGATGTAGGCCTTGATCGACTCGAACAGCAGCTCCGCCAGCTTCTGCCGGTGCGATGCGCTGCCGAGCTCGCGCTCGCCCTTCGGGTTCGAGATGAACTCGAGCTCGACGAGCAACGCCGGCATCGTGGTGTTGCCCAGCACGTAAAGGTCGGTCCGCCCTTCCTTCTGCTTGATCCCGCGATCCTCGGTGTCGAGGCCCGCGCGGAACTGCTTGCGGATCTCGTCGGCCATCGTGCGGCTCCCCCGGCGGTTGTCCTTCGGAATCCACAGCTCGAATCCGCGCGGGTCGGGCGTCGGATGGTAGTTCGAGTGGATCGACAGGAAGAAGTCGGGCTTGGCGGCGTTGGCGATCTCGACGCGCTTGCCCAGGTCCTCGCGCTTGTCGATCTTCAGCGGCACGTCGTTCGACCGCGTCATCACCACGTCGATCCCGTACGCCTCGCAGAGCGTCCGCAGCTTCTGCGCCACGTCGAGGACGACGTCCTTCTCGCACAGCCCGCTCTTGCCCTGGCCGCCCGTGTCCATCCAGCCGTGGCCCGCGTCGAGGACGATCTTGAATCCCTGCTTCTTGGGAGCCTTCGCCACCGTCGGAACGGTCCCGCCCTTCCGCCTGACCGCGAACAGGTCGAACTGCGTCAGCAGCTCCGGCGGCACGACGATCTTCCCGTCGCGCAGCTCGATCGGCTTCGCGAGCCGCTTCATCTGCCCGTTGACCAGGACGACGTCGAGCCCCGGCGAGAGCACGACCTGGCACCCCGGCCCCCGCAGCGTCTCGCGCCCCGTCGCCGCGTCGATCGTCCGCGCCACGTCGTATCGGCGCACGACCTCGTCGAGGTCGAGCCCGGCCGACTCCGGCAGCGCGACCAGCAGCAGCGTGAGGGCACGCATCATGGCTGTTTTTCCTTCTCAAACTCTTCCTTGGTGCAGCGCCGGATCTCGATCTTGATTCCCGGGGTCTGCACGGAGAAGAAGCGCCCGTCGTCCTCGAAGAGGTAGGTGCGGTTCCCGAAGCCCGACGACTTGCTCAGGATGAGCCGCACGACGCGTTCGCCCCCCTCGACCTTCATCTTCTCCGGGTCCGCCGTCTCGAGCAGTTCGTAGGCCGTAGAGTTGTTGAATCCGGTCGCGACGCGAATCGCGTACTTGCCCTTCCCCTTCGCGGCCAGCGCGGCCCGCACGAAGTCCCCTACGGAATCGATGAAGGCGGCCGGGCCGAAGTCGAGCGACGTCTCGTCCGTCTCGCCGCCAATCGTCCGCGTCACCTTGCATCCGCCGTTCTCGAGCGTCATCACTGACCGGTAGCTGCGCTTCCCCTCGGCCTTGCTCTCGAGCGTCAGGTCGCCCTCCTGCTTCTGGAAGGCGCCGTCGAGCGTGAAGGAGCCCTTGACCGATTCGATGCGCCGGCCGCCCTCGGGATCACCCATCTTCGCGACGACTTCGAATTCGTACCCGTCCCGGCCGGCGACCTTCGCTTCACGGACGCTCGACATGATCGTGCCGAGGACGCGCCCCGCGACGTGGATCTTGTTCCAGTTCTCTCCGAGGCTCCCGGCCGGCAGCTTGGCCCCCTTGAGCGCTGCGACGGTCGCGGCCCAGCCGGCTGAAACCTCCTTCGACGGCTCGCCCGCGAAGAAGCGGAGGGAGTCGAGCACCTTCTGGAGCAGCACCCGCGCCGCCTCCTCGTCCTTCGTGGGACAGGTGAAGTCGACGAAATAGAACTCCGTCGGGCTGCGCCCGATCGCGTACATCCAGGAGGTGTTCTCCTTGTATCTCGCGTGGACGCGATGGGCCCTGGCCCCGCCGACTTTGACCTCGTCCTCCGTGACGATCTTGATCTCGCCGTATGTTTTCTTGAGGTAGTCGATGTTCTTGGCGCCGAGCGTCTTGACGAGGTAAGGCTCGTCGGGGGTCACGCGGAGCAGGAGGAGGCTCACCGGGCCGGAGAATTTCCCCTCCGGTGCGCTGACCTTGAAGAGCGCGGGGGCGTTCGCGGGCACCTGTTTCCAGCCCTTCGGCGGCCGGACCCCGAAACCGATTTCTTCGCCTTTGACCTCGTCGCCGAGCTCGGGATCCTGGCAGAGTGCGGCGAGAAGAAGAACTGGTCCGACGAATGCCATCGTTTCCCCCCTTCATTTCATCGGCATCCTGCCGACGGGACTGAGCGCGAAAGTGATGGGGATGGTACGACGGAAAACAAGAAAAGAGCCCGGCGGGCGCCGGGCTCTCTCTTTTGGTTTCGGTCCTGGTTACTTCTTGTCGTCGCCGTCCTTCTTCTCGGTGTCTTTCTTCTCGGTGTCCTTCTTCTCGGGCGGGGTCTTGTCGCCGTCCTTCTTCCTGTCGGGCGGCTTCTTGCCGTCGCCGTCCTTCTTGTCGCCCGCCTTCGGGTGGTCGCACGCGCAGTGGCACTTGCCGTCCTTGTGCTTGGCGAGGTGCTCCTTGACCATCTTGCGGAGCTCGTCCCCGTCGATCCCCTTCTCCTTCATCTTCTTGGCGAGCTTCTCAAGGAGCTCCTTCTCGCCCAGCCCCTTGCATTCGCCGTCCTTCTTCTCGGCGTCCTTCTTTTCACCGTCTTTCTTTTCGCGGTCCTTCTTCTCAGGCGGCTTCTTTCCTTCGTCCTGCTTCTCGTCTTTCTTGTCGCCTTTCTTCTCGCCCGAGTCCTGTGCGTAGACCGGCGCGACAAGGCCGAACAGGGCCACCATCGCGACCAGCATCATCCAGTTCTTCATCGCCCCTCCTATGGTACAGGACTGCTATCGCACATCTCATGCCAGCCGGAAACCGCCCTGATTTGCATGCATTTCGCCAACGATCGCCAAGTCCAATTGGCGCCTTGCAACGATTGTTGGCGGCTGGCCTTTAAAAGCGCCGCGCCCCACGGTGGGTGTTCCGTGGGGCGCACGCGCGGGACGTTTTGAACTTATTACCTTCTCGTCAGGACCGCCGCGAGGGCGATCGCCATCGCCAGGGCCACCAAGCCCCAAGCCGAGGCGACATTCGATCCGGCCGAACAGAGCGGGAAGTGCGTCTTCCCGTTGCTTCCGAAGCCCTGGCCCGGGAAGGTCAGGACCGGGTTCGTCGCGATCCGGAACGCGACCGTCGACCGCCCAGGATACTGGCGGTTCGGCGGGTTCGGGTCGTTCTGCTCAAGGGCCGTCAGCATCGGGATCGAGACGATCAGCGGGTTGATCGGCAGCGTGCCGACCGGGCCCGAGTTGTTGACGAAGCCGAAGCCGCCCGAGACCGTCACGGCGGCCGCTGTGCATGCCCATACCACGTTGTCGGACTCGTCGGAGCCGATGTAGACCTTGTTCTGCGTGTAGTCCACTCCGATGCCGTCGCAGCCGGAGAGCACCACCGAGCCGCGGTTGCCGTTGTCCGTGGCGGCGGGCAGACCGAGGTTGCCCAGCTCCGGCAGGTACCAGAAGAAGCACTGGGTGCCGCCGCTGCTCGTTGCGTTCTGGCCGGCGGTGACGATGGCGTAGTTGCCGACGACGTAGAGGGACTTGAAGGGCGGGGTCGAGCCGCCGCTGAACTCAACCGTGTGCTGCGCCGGAGCGGTCTGCGGCGCGAAGTCCGCGTTCACGATCGTCAGGTCGACGTCGATGAAGATCGGGTTGGCCGAGACGAGGTGCGAGCGGACCACGACAACCCAGTTCGTGAGTCCCTGCTTCCAAGGCTTGCAGCGCATGCGGGCGTCATCGTTCGAGCTGAGGGTGGTGACCTGGTACCACTTGCCGACGTTCGCGTCGAGCTGCGTCAGGATCCTCGGGAACGGGGGACCGGGGACGATTGGGTTGGGGTTGAACGGATCGTTCGGGTCGCCCATCAGCGTGTCGCTGTAATTGAAGTCGAGCACCGACAGGCTGTCGGTCGTAACGCCCTTCGGAGCGAGGTTCGCGAACCACCAGCGGAAGTAGTCGTTGGTCGGGTCGAGGTCGTTGCCCACGTCTGTGCGGGTGAAGCAGACGCTCGTGAAGCCGTCGCCCATCGAGCCGGTGACGAACGTCTCGCTGACCTTCGAGCCGTCAACGTCCATGAACTCGATGGCGGCGGACGAGGTCGTGCCCGTGTAGTTCTCCGCCACGACGTAGTGCGGGAGCAGGGGCGGGGAGTTCACGTGGAACGCACCCACCGCCGGGCCGGCCGTGTTGACGAGCTTATCGACGACGCCCTGGTTGGTCGACAGCCGGTAGAGGCCGCCGCCCTGGGCAGCACCCACCAGCCACGTCGGGTTGTAGTTTGTCGTGTGGGGGAACAGGTCGACGAGTTGCGTACCCACGTCCTTCGACCCCACGTACTGGTCCGTCACCGGATCAACGCGGGAGAGGAGGTTGACGCCGCCTCCGTGAGCGGTGAAGACGCGGTCTTCCGTCGGAGGCTGCTGTCCCTGGGAGCCCGCCGCCAGCACCATGAAGGTCATCGCGACCAAGCTGACGGAGGTGAGTCGACCGAGATGTGTGCGCATGTCCACCACCTAAAAGTTCTGTCCTACCACGGACACATGACACCCCTCAGCGTCATGTTCCCTCAGCCTAATGAACACCCATCGCCTGCCTGCCATTTAAATGTTTTTGCAAATAGCGGAGCGATCAAGACATTGCAGGGCATAAGGTTACATCATTCATGGGCGATTTCGGCCAAATTTCATTGAAATGCCCCCATGACGGGCGGCTTTTGAGGCCATCCAACGAGGGGGCAAAGAGACCTTGAACCCAAGCCGCGCGAAGAACCCAGGGATCCGCGTCACCAGCCAGACCGTCCCCGATGGCCACTTCGCCACGAGTTCACGGACGATGCGACTTCCGACGCCCTTTCCCCGCCAGCGCGGCATGACGGCGACGCCCGCCAGCTCGAACATGGCGCCATGAGGCTTGATCCGTGCGAAGCCGCGCCGCCCCCCCTCGATGAAGAACTGCTCATGGCTCACCCGGCTCACGTCAAGATCGAACCGTTGCAGCGTGCGACGAATGAACGGCAGGTCGTCCGGAGTCGCGGGCCTCAGTCCCGGCGCGTCGGCCATCGCCAGTTTCGCGGCGCGCCCCAATCTCTTGATCGCCGCCTCGCGCTTGAGGGCTGCGCTCTTCGATCTCGCCGCCTCCCAGTGACGCAGGAGGACCCCGCCGCGGCTCCGCGTGTACTTGGCGCCCCGCCCCGAGGAATGCGCTTCGATCCGGCGCGCCAGATCGTTGGTGATTCCGGTGTAGAGCGTCCCGTCGCCGCAGCGCGCTATATAGACGAACCAGAGGCTGATCTACTTCCCCCCGGCGAGGATCTTCTCGATCTCCTCGACCGTGTCGAAGTATAGCTTTCCCTCGCGCAGGATGAAGTCGTACCCGCACGCATGGCAGGTGACGGCGAGCATCGGCAGCAGCGGCTCACTCTGGTAGTCAATGGAGACGGCGGTGCCCGTACGCCGGAGCGCGGCTCCGATCTCGTGGTCGACCTGCTGCGGCTGGAGCGTGAGCTTCAGCACTCCCACCACCGCCAGATTGCGCACCCTGATGGAGACGACATTCTTCTTCAGTTTCTCGATCACGGCCGCCTGGTCCTCGCCCAGCTTCTGCCGCTCGTACCCGGCGGCGCGGAAGACGGCCATCGGCGGCGGACGACGCGCCTTTGTGAGCAGCGCCGCGCACTGATTCGCGATCTCGCGCTCCTTGCGCTTTGATCCCTCCTCCAGCAGCGGAATTGCGGAGGGACCCAACGCCCGCAAACGCGACTCCGCGGTGCCCCGCTCCTCCACGTTCTCGCTGTCGAGCTTCTCGACGTCCGCCTTCGCCGCCGCCAACGCGTCGCCCGCGAGTTCGACGACCTTCGCCGGCGCCTTGTCGGGCCACAGGCGGTCGGGCGTGCTGATGACAATGCGTCCGTAGAGGAACGCGTAATCCAGTTCCGCGGCGCGGCACAGGGCATCGAGAGCCTCACGCCCCGGCCGGTCGACGACCTTGAACTTCACGGCGGTGGCGCGCGTATCTTCGGGCAGCTTCGGATCGACCAGGATCGGCATCGAGAAGCTCGTTCGAAGCCCCGCCGCGGCGTCGTCCCACGTCGAGTCGAACTCGACCGTGATCTTCGCTGTCATCGCGGCCAGCGCGGCCTCGGATGCGGCGGGCTTCTTGATGTCGTACAGCAGCGCGTCCACGCGGTCCGGGGATTTGCTCCGAACCGCCAGCAGCGGGCGGATCGAGTAGGCGCCCTGCTTGAGGAGGGCCTCGCGCGCGGAATCATCCCCGCCGGCGAAGGCGGACGGATCCTGGAGCAGCAATAGGAGAATCAGCATCCAGATTGGACGCCGGGTCAGGGCTTGAAACAACGCCTGCAGCGCGCTTCGTACTTGTCGGTATGGCCGACGTCGATCCGCGACTTCGACTTCGAGACGCGCTGGCTCTTGTTGGCCGGGTTGCCGCAGACAACGCAGATCGCCAGGTTCTTCGTGACGTACTCCGCGACGGCGAGGAGCTTCGCCACGGGGTCGAAGGGCCGGCCGCGGTAGTCCTGGTCGAGCCCCGCCGCGATGACCCGCCGCCCGCTGTTCGCGAGGGTCTCACAGACCTCGACGACGTCCGCGCCGAAAAAGTGAACCTCGTCGATGCCGACGACCTCGGTGTCGGGCTTCACCAGTTTCACGATGTCCCGGGCATGCTTCACCGGCCGGCACTCGATCTTGACCTTGTCGTGGCTGACGACGAAGTCGCGCGCGTAGCGAAGGTCGAGCCCGTGTTTGAAGACTTGCGCCCTCTGGCGGGCGATGGTGACGAGCCGGACGCGGCGGATCAGCTCCTGCGTCTTGCCGGCGAACATGGAGCCGCAGACGACCTCGATCCAGCCGGAGCCGCGGGGAAACTGATGCATGAACGGAAAGTATGAAGAAGGAAGTCGGAAGACGGAAGGAAAGACGAGGAGGTCGAAAGGCGGAAGTGGGAAGAACGACCCGACGATCTGAGCTATCATGAAAAAACGATGAAGGCCGACAAGAGTCAGCCGATCAAGCTGGTCCAGAAGAACCGCAAGGCGTGGTTCAAGTACGAGATCATGGAGCGAATCGAGGCCGGGCTCGTCCTGCTGGGCAGCGAGGTGAAGTCGATCCGTGAGGGGCACGTCTCGATCCAGGAGGCCTACGCCCGGATCAAGAAGGACGGCCAGGCGTGGGTGATCAACATGGAGATCGCCCACTACGCGCAAGCCGGTCCGTTCAACCACGAGCCAAAGCGGCCGCGGAAGCTGCTGTTGAACAAGGCGGAACTGAACCGGCTGGGGAGCAAGCTGCGGGAGCGCGGCCTGACGCTCGTGCCGCTGTCGCTCTACTTCAAGGGTGGATTCGCGAAGCTCGAGGTCGCGCTGGCGAAGGGCAAGAACATCTACGACAAGCGGGACACGATCAAGAAGCGGGACAATGACCGGGAGTTGCGACGACGCTCGTTGAAACGATGAATCCACATGGATGGGTCGGGTACGTGGAGCTGGCGGCTGTCGCGCTGGCGATCGTCGGACCGCTGGTTCTCGCCGGTCTGCTCGTCCGCTGGATGCGCCGAAAGACGTGAATCCCGCATGACCCTGACTCCACGTCTCCGAAAGTTCGCGTTGACCGCCCATGTCATCTTCTCGGTCGGCTGGCTCGGCGCCGTCGCGGCCTACCTGGCGCTCGCCATCGCCGGCCTGACGAGCCAGGAAGCGCAGGTGATGCGTTCCTCCTATCTCTCGATGGAGGTGATCGGCTGGGCGGTCATCATCCCGTGCAGCATCGCGGCACTGCTGAGCGGGCTCGTGCAGTCGCTGGGCACGGACTGGGGCCTCTTCCGCCACTACTGGATCGTGGCCAAGTTCGTGCTCACCGTCGGCGCGACAATCGTCCTGCTGGTGCACATGAGAGCCGTCACTCACATGTCGACGGTGGCAGCCGCCGCGACGCTCATGCCGCATGATCTTCGCGTGCCGCGGATCCAGCTCGTCGTTCACGCGGCGGGCGGACTGCTCGTGCTGATCGCGATCGCGGCCCTGTCGGTCTACAAGCCGTGGGGCCTGACGCCGTACGGGCGGCGGGTGATGGCGAGGACCGACGCCACCGTGGCGATGCGCATTCCGTGGCGGCTCTTGGTGGCGATCGGCGTGATCATGTTGATCGCGGCGCTGGCAATTCTGCACCTTGCCGGCGGGGGGATGCGCGGGCATTGAAGTGCCGCGGTTGAAACAACCGGGGCCCGACGATAGTCTCATACGATCGATCTTTGAAAACGCGGTCCGTGCTCACCACGAGGTGGTTCGACGCACCGCTTCGCAAGCGAAGCGGCTTGCTCCCTCCTTCGCGCCCCAACGTTTTGCGCTTCGGAGGGCAGACACCACAATTGCCATCCGCTGCCCGTAGGCGGGCAGCCGATGGCAATTGGGCCCGAACAGGTTTCGACCGGGATGGGAACGTGGAGAGGAGCGCGCCGAGGTTGTCGGTTGGCCTCGTAAAAAAACCGGCAAAAAAACACAAACGCTGAACCGCGTTACGCTCTCGCGGCTTAAACCGTGACGTCGAGCCGTGCCACGCCGGGGATCCTTCGGGATAGGCGCGGATTCGACGTAAAAGCTCCGGCTATAGCGACACGTCAGGGCCCCCTGGGCGTGAAGCCGAACGGTTCGTGGAGGCAGGCCTGAAGGGATCCCGTCTGTGGGAGCCCCAAGGGCGAGATAAAACGCAGACTACGCGCGTAGAGCCTCCCGCAGACACTTCTTGGGACGGCGGTTCGATTCCGCCCGGGTCCACTTCGACAGACTCGCCAGCGAACCGGGGCCCTGTTGAGGCCCCGGTCGCCGGATAGGTCACTTCCTTCGCGAACGCTACGGCATCGGCGAATAACCCCACGTCGAGCCGTCCCGCTCCCTTTCCCGTCGGGTGCCACACGACGTAGTCCGCGAAGCGGGCCAGGAGCGACTTGATCCGTTCGGGCTGACGGGCATGGTGCTCGACGAGGTGGCGGAAGA
>Ga0247727_10005882_pt1 | contig 24462 bp, 16 predicted proteins | sample WisWelCaveWW1625_FD_202498 | JGI IMG/M metagenome (GOLD analysis project Ga0247727, IMG submission 202498) | Biofilm microbial communities from Wishing Well Cave, Virginia, United States - WW16-25 | ecosystem: Environmental > Aquatic > Deep subsurface > Groundwater > Cave microbial mat | place... | reverse complement strand
GTGCAATTATGTGACCCAGGCCCCCCAACTCGGCACCGGCCACGCCGTTCTGCAAGCCGCCGATCTGTTGCGGGCGCGCGGCGGGCGGGTGTTGGTCTGGTATGCCGACATGCCCCTGCTCACCGCCGATACCCTGGGGCAACTGGCCGAGCGGCAACTGCATAATCCCGGCCCGATCACCCTGCTCACCGTCGTCGCCCACGACCCGCGCGGCTTTGGCCGCATCGTCCGCGCCGCGGATGGCTCGGTGACGGCCATCATCGAAGAGGCGCAGGCCACACCGGAGCAAAAAGCGATCCGCGAACTCAATGTCGGCGCGTATTGTTTCGACGCCGATTTTCTTTGGTCAGAACTGCCAAAGATTCCGGTTTCGCCCAAGGGCGAATACTACCTCACCGACCTCATCGGGGTCGCCGCCTCGCAGGGGAAACGGGTGGAGGCTGTGACCCTGGACGATCTCGAAGAGACCATCGGCATCAACACCCGCGTCCATCTGGCCGAGGCCGAGGCCGCCATGCGCCGCCGCATCAACGAGGGCTGGATGGAGGCGGGTGTTACGATGATTGATCCGGCGACCACTTTGATCGAACCGACAGCGACTCTGTCGCCCGATACCGTGATCTGGCCCAACACCCAGATCACCGGTCGCACCGTCGTCGGCAGTGGCTGTGTCCTCGGCCCCAACACCTTCATCCGCGACAGCGCCCTCGGCCACGAATGCAAAGTAATGGCCTCGGTGCTGGAAGGCGCAACGCTGGAAGATCGGGTTGAAGTTGGCCCGTTTGCTCGCCTGCGCAAAGGCGCGCATCTAGCGAGCGGCGTTCACATGGGCAACTTTGGCGAAGTCAAAGACTCGTATCTCGGCCCCGGGGTGAAGATGGGCCACTTCTCGTACATCGGCAATGCCACCGTCGGCGCAAACGCCAACATCGGCGCTGGAACCGTCACCTGCAACTTCGACGGCGAGAAAAAAAATTCGACGGTGATTGGCGAGGAGGCCTTCATCGGCAGTGACACGATGCTGATTGCACCGGTGACCATTGGCGACCGCTCCCGCACTGGCGCTGGCTCGGTGGTCACCAAAAATGTGCCGCCCGATTCGCTGGCCGTCGGCCTCCCGGCGCGCGTGATCAGAAAAAGAAAGGGATAGACTGAAATGCTCTCCAACCGCGTCCTCACGGTTGGATGCGGTGCAGTTGGTCAGCGCCGCCCGCAGGACGCGGGCTTGAGCCTTAAAGACAGCGATGGATAACTTGGCAGTGGATGCGCTGATCGTTTTTGCTCTGATCGGCGTGGATAGCATTTTGGCCGCGGCCCGTTCGGCGTTCCTCAATGCCCGACGGGCGCGGCTGGCGCAAATGGCCGAAGCCGGAGTGGATGGGGCAAAGCTGGCAGTTCAGGTGGCGCACGACTCTGCGCCGCTCATTGCCACCATCCGCCTGGCCCAAACGCTGTGTCGATTTTTCGTCGCCGGAGTCGTGACCTTCATCTTTGCCCCACCGCTGCAGGTGTGGTTTTTGGGATTGAGGTTCCCCTATCCCACCGCTCTGGCCGTTGCTCTCATCGCCGGGGGCGCCGCCATTCTGGTGGTGGTCTGGGTGGAAATGGTTCCCGAAGCACTGGTCCTGCGCGAAGCCGAAGGGTGGGCCATCCGCTTCGCCCCGCTGATGCAGGGCCTTAAGTGGATATTCGCGCCGTTGGTGCGGCTGTCGGTGTGGGCTTCGGGCATCATCGCTGTGCCGCTCGGCGGGCGCGCGCCGCAAATTGTCACCGAAGAAGAAATCAAAACAATGGTAGATGCCGGCGAAGAAGGCGGCGTCATCGAAGAAGAAGAAAAGGAGATGATCTACTCCATTTTCCAGTTCTCCGAGACGCTGGCCCGCGAAGTCATGGTGCCGCGCATTGACATGCTGGCGCTGGATGTGGAAACGCCAATCGCCGACGCGGTGGATGCCGTGCTGTCAGCGGGCCACAGCCGCATCCCCGTGTACGACGAAACGATTGATAACATCGTCGGCCTGCTCTACGCCAAAGACCTGTTACGCGTGTGGCGCGAAGGTCATGGCGACGGCGAGGGTCGTCATTTGCGTGAATTGTTGCGTCCGGCTTATTTTGTCCCCGAAGCCAAGACCCTCGACAAACTGCTGGCCGAGCTTCTGCAGAAGCGGATTCACATGGCCGTGGTCGTGGACGAGTATGGCGGCACAGCGGGGCTGGTCACGCTGGAAGACATTGTTGAAGAAATCATCGGCGAGATTCGTGACGAATACGACACCACCGAGGAACTGCCATTTCAAAAAGTGGGCGAGGGCGAATATGTCTTCGACGGCGGCATTAACATCAACGACGTCAATCAATTGCTGGAGACAAAATTCTCCAACGACGACGCCGACACGCTGGGCGGCTACATCTACGGCCAGCTGGGCCGGGTGCCGGCCCCCGGCGATCAGTTGACGACGAACGGGTTGATCATGGAGGTGCAGAATGTGATCGGGCGGCGCATCCGCAAAGTGCGCGTTCGCCCCGCGCCGCCGTTGGTGACAGCCGAGAGCGAGGAGGAAAAGAGAAATGAATGACGAGGTGCGGCAAACCTTAATCCAGCGGGCCCTGGCGATTCGCCAATGGGCCTATGCGCCCTATTCGCACTACCACGTCGGCTCGGCCCTGTTGGCAACCTCGGGCAAAATTTACGACGGGGTGAATGTGGAGAACGCCGCCTACGGCAGTAGCATTTGCTCCGAGCGCACGGCGCTGGTGAAGGCCATCTCTGAAGGGGAACGGGGGTTTGAGGCTATCGCCGTCGTCACCGACAATGGCGGTTCCCCCTGCGGCTCCTGCCGTCAAATGCTGGCCGAGTTCGGCCTCGATCTCGTCGTGATTCTGTTGAACAAAGATGGGAATGTCGTCGGCGAAACGACTCTGCGCGAACTGTTGCCTGATGCCTTTACGCCGGAAGCCTTATTGAAGGAATGAGCTTAGAGACCGTCTGAATGTTGCTCCCCAACCGCGTCCTCGCGGTTGGGGGCGGCGAAGCGGCGAAATCCGCCGCCGTCCGCCGCACGCCCGCGAGGACGTGGGCTTGGAGCGATTTTTCAGAGGCACTCTTAATGTGGCAAGGTATAATCCTGCCATGCCCTCGCGTGAGCGTACCTTCCGCACTGAAGCCATCGTCCTGCGGCGCAAAGATTTTGGCGAAGCCGACCGCCTGCTGACCCTCTTCACTCCTGAGGCGGGCAAGATTCAGGCTATCGCCAAAGGCATTCGCAAACTCAAAAGCCGCAAAGCCGGTCACCTCGAACTGTATACGCGCGCCAACCTGCTCGTGGCCCGTGGCCGCGACATGGACATCATCACCCAGGCCGAGACGGTGGAAGCCTACCGGCCTTTGCGCGAGGAGCTTCTGCGCTCGACCTACGGCTCGTATTGCGTCGAATTGCTCGACAAGTTCACGCCCGACGAAGCCGAGAACAGGCCCCTGTACGACTTGTTAGCCCAGGCGCTGGGCTGGCTGGCCGAGGCCCGCGACCTGGCGCTGACCACGCGCTACTACGAATTGCAACTGCTGGGCATGGCGGGTTATCAGCTTGAATTGTTCCGCTGTGTGATTAAGGGTGAAACGATCAAAGCTGAGGATCAATTTTTCGATCCGGGCGAGGGCGGTGTAATCTGCCCTGCCTGTGGTGAAGGTCGTCCCGGAGTCTTTCCCATCACCCTCAAGGCGCTCAAAGTTCTGCGCTTTATGCAGTCCAGTCCTTATGAGTCTCTGCGCGATCTTAAACTCAGCGCCGGAGTCCATACTGAAGTGGAGCGAGTGACGCAACGGGCGATCACCTATTATCTGGAGCGGCAATTGAAGAGCGTGGAGTTTTTGAAGCAGGTGCGGCGGACGGTAGGGTGACATGATTGCTGATGCGCATCTTGATGATTTGAAAGTCTATATCGCCAAAATAGAAGAACTCCGGCTACGACTCTCTGCGCCGTGAAGGTTATTTGCCTTCTTCTGAAGAGAAAAATTGAATGCCCTCTCCTCTTTCCTTCCAATCCCTCATCATCACCCTCGAAAAATTCTGGGCCGATCATGGGTGCCTGATCTGGCAACCCTATAACCATCAAGTGGGGGCAGGCACGATGAACCCGGCCACCTTTTTGCGCGTCCTGGGGCCGGAGCCGTGGAACGTCGCCTACGTCGAGCCGTCCATCCGCCCCGACGATGGGCGCTACGGTCAGAACCCCAACCGCCTGCAACAGCACTATCAGTATCAAGTCATCCTCAAACCCGATCCGGGCAACCCGCAGGAGTTATATTTGCAATCGCTCGAAGCCCTGGGCATCAATATGCGCCAGCATGACATTCGCTTTGTTGAGGACAACTGGGAGTCCCCGGCGTTAGGGGCCTGGGGCCTGGGCTGGGAGGTGTGGCTCGATGGGCAGGAGATCACCCAATTCACTTATTTCCAACAAGCGGGCGGCCTCACTTGCGATCCGGTATCAGTGGAGCTGACCTATGGACTGGAACGCATTGCCATCGCCCTGCAAAATATCAAAGGCTTCCGCGAGATTCAATGGAACGGCTCGATCAACTATGGCGATGTGAATTTGCAGGGGGAACAGGAACATAGCAAATACTATTTTGAGATCGCCGATGTGGATCGTCTGCGCCAGATGTATGCGCTGTATGAGGCCGAGTTCAAAGCAGCCATGTCCGCCGGGCTGGTGCTGCCTGCTTACGATTACGTGCTCAAATGCTCACACACTTTCAATGTCTTGGATACACGCGGCGCAATTGGCGTCACCGAGCGGGCCGGGTTCTTTGGCAAGATGCGGGCCATGGCCAAGGAAGCCGCCGAGGCCTATGTTGAGCACAGGCAACAGTTGGAGTATCCGTTCTTGAAAGAGGGGGGCAAGGGCGTCAAACGACAACCGGCAAACGTCAAGCCGTCAATGAGCGCCATCACCAAACCGGCAACTTTGTTGCTTGAGGTTGGGACGGAAGAGTTGCCCGCCGCCGACCTCGATGCGGCGCTGGCGCAATTAAAGGAGCTTGCGCCGAAGATGCTGGCTGAGGCTCGGCTGGCGCCGGAGAGGGTGACGGTATTCGGCACGCCGCGCCGATTGATGATGTTGGCGAAAAAGGCGCCGCCGCATCAACCCGACGCCGAACGGGTGGTGCGTGGGCCGTCGGCGGACAAAGCCTTCGACAAAGATGGCGAACCCACTCCAGCGGCGGCCGGGTTTGCGAAGAAAAATAACGTGCCGGTTGAATCGTTGGAGACGCGCGATAACTACCTCGTCGCCGTCGTCCGCCAGGCGGGCAAACCGGCGGCGGAAGTATTGGGTGAGTTGTTGCCCAAACTGATCGCCGCCATCAAATTTGAAAAGGCGATGCGCTGGAACGCGAGCGGCGTTGCCTTCTCGCGGCCCATCCGCTGGTTGGTCGCTCTGCTCGGCGAGAATGTCATCTCGTTTGAATATGCTGGTGTTCAATCGGGCAATGTGTCGCGCGGCCTGCGCCCATTCGGTTCACCGGAGATCGGAATCAAATCGGCGGACAGCTATCTGGAAACGATGAAGGCTAATAGGATCGTGATCGATCCTGCCGAGCGGGGGGCGATGGTGGAGGCCGGAGCTAAACACGTGGCCGCCGCCACCGGCGGGGAGGCGTTGATCCAACCCGACCTGTCCGCCGAAGTCACCAATCTGATCGAGTCACCCACGCCGTTGCTCGGCGAGTTCGTGTCTGAATTTTTGAGTTTGCCCGATGAGGTGTTGATCTCGGTGATGAAGAAACATCAGCGCTACTTCCCGGTGAGGAAAGACGGGAAGCTGATGCCTCATTTCGTCGCTGTGCGCAACGGCGACGACCAGCATTTGGACAGCGTGCGCCAGGGCAACGAACAGGTCATCCGCGCCCGTTTTGCCGACGCCAATTATTTTGTGCGCGAGGATGTGAGACAACCGCTTGAGGCCTTCCGACCCAGACTGAGTCGGCTCACTTTTCAAGCCAAACTTGGCTCGATGCTCGACAAGTCGGAGCGTATTCACAAATTGGTCGGCGGGTTGACGACAATGCTAGGGTTGGACGGTATGGCGAAAAAGGATGCCGCTCGCGCCGCGTATTTGTGCAAGGCTGATCTCGCCACACAAATGGTTGTTGAGATGACGTCACTGCAAGGCATCATGGGCCGCGAGTACGCCCGGCGAAGTGGCGAGAATGAAGCCGTAGCCCGGGCCATCGGCGAGCAGTATCAAACTGTGCCAGCATCGAAGATCGGCCTGGCGGTGGCGCTGGCCGACCGGCTCGATTCGCTTGTCGGCCTGTTCGCCGCCGGATTGATACCGACGGGTGCGAAAGACCCTTTTGGCTTACGACGCGCGGCGCTGGGCATTGTGCAATCGCTCATTGAACATGAAGTGGAATTTGATCTGCGCGTGGCCCTGCGCGGCGCAGGCGCGTTTCAGCCGATCCCGGTGAGCGATGAAGCGTATGCCCAGGTGCAGGACTTCATCACCGGGCGGTTGCGGGTGCTGTTGAACGATGCAGGCTATCGCTACGACGTGGTGGACGCGGTGCTGGCCGAGCAATGGCCTGACCCCTATCGGGCCAAGAAGTCGGTGATGGAGTTGAGCGAATGGGTGAAGAGGCCCGACTGGCCGACGACGCTGGCCGCGTATTCGCGTTGCGTCCGCATCACCCGCGATCAGAAACAGCAGTTTGAGGTGATCCCGGCGAACTTTGTGACCGAGGCCGAAAAGAATTTGTGGGACGCGTATCAGTCCGCCCCAACGACACTGGAAGCCGTCTCCTCGGTGGATGGCTTCCTCAATACCTTCACTCCCCTCATTCCGGCCATCACAACGTTCTTCGAGAAGGTGCTGGTGATGGACGAGGATGCAAAGGTGCGCGAGAACCGGCTGGGTCTGTTGCAGAGGATTGCAGGGATGGCGAAGGGTGTGGCGGAGTTGGGGAAGTTGGAGGGGTTTTAAAGCTGAACATAGCGCAACTTTTCCAGCCGGTCAACCATCACTCGTTCCAGATCAGCCGGGTAAGCGATTCCGTGTGCCCGGGCCAGATCACGTGCCAGTTCCTGGTAGAAACGAAGGATGACGAGGACAGATTGGAGCATAGCGCCTCGCTCCATTGGGCAAAATGTCGCTTGCAGAGCTGATAATGACTCGATGGAGATCGCTTTCTCTATCTTGAAATAAGCCTCCTCTCCCACATCCGCATCTGCGAAGTTGTGTTTGAGGCGCGCCAGATTCACGCAATACCCGCGCAAGACCTCGAGCTGGCCAGACGCCCACCACAATTGCCCGCGTCCGAGCGCAGTGATGAGGTGGGATAAATCATGCCAGAACCAGTAGAGCTGGCGGCGCAATTTCTCAATCTGCTCGGTCTGCGCCGGAGTATGGCCGAGGAACACGGCTTCCGTCATGATACCCTTTTTATCGAGCAGGACCCGGTACGGTCCACTGAAAATGTGATTGATCTGGCTCTCACGGCCAAACATCAGTTCACCTTCCGAGCCATCGGCAAAAATGTAGAAGACAATGTCCGGCAGGCCAAAGTCTTCCAGGAAAGCCAGATCGCCCAATCGTTGCATAAAGGCTTCGCGTCCGGCGAAGAAGTCCTCATAAGCGTCATCGGCGGTAATGAGATATAGATCCAGGTCGGAGTAGGCATCCGCCGTGCCCCAGGCATAGGAGCCGACGAGAAAAGCGGCTACCACCCGCTTATCGGTCTGGCAGGCGGCGATAAAGCGGTCAATGAAGGTCTGGTGATGAGGGAGCAGTTGCATTTCGGGCAAATCCATTGTCTGCCAGACTTCCGAAGCGAAGACTTCGGAAGTCTTTGCTATCACCGTTGCGCCGCATGGCGCTCAATCAATTCCGCCGCGCAGGCGATGCCATTTTCGGCGCGGATTTTTTCACCCAACGCGGCGGCGCGGGCGCGCATCGCGGAATCGCTCACCACGGTTTGAATGGCCTCGGCCAGTTTTTCGGCAGTGAGCCGATTGATGCCGGGCGCGCGTGGGCCAACCCCCAATCTCACGACGGTCTCGGCCCAGGCCACCTGGTCGCCAACCAAAGGTGTGATAATGCTCGGCACGCCAGCCCGCAAGCCCGCGCCGGTTGTGCCAGCGCCGCCGTGATGCATCACCGCCGCCATGCGCGGGAAGAGCCAGGCATGTGACACGTTGTCCACAAACAGCACATTGGGCGGCGCGGTGAGCTGGGTGAGACCGCCCCAACCGGTGAGCAACACCCCGCGTTGCCCGCTCAATTCCAGCGCGCGCAAGATGAGGCGTGTTTTGTTGTCCGAATCGCCTACGTTGATACTGCCGAAGCCCATGTAAATTGGCGGCGGGCCGCTCTCCAAAAAGCGCAACAAATCCGGGGCAGGTTGCCAATCGGCGGACGCATCCAAAAACCAATAGCCGGTGATGTGTTGATGCTCGTCCCAATCGGCGGGTTTGGGGACGACGTGTTGACTAAAGCCATAGAGTGCCGGAATGCCTAACTGCCGCGCATAAGTGCGTTGTTCACCATATGAGTGCCAGGGCTTTAGGCTAAGTTTTTTGCGCCACTGATTGGTCATCGGCCCGCCCATCCCGCTCCACAAAACGCGATGCATCAGCGTATGCGTGAAATGGTTGTACCCCTCGCCCAACGAGAAATGCAACGGGCCCAAGAAGAACGAAGGAAAGGCACGCGTTGGCGCAAAGGGGATGACATACGAAAAGGCCGCCGGAATGCCCAGCTTGCTGGCCGCCTCCAACGCGCCACTCCCCGTGCCAGATTGCACCACGAAATCTGCCGTCTGCGCCGCCGACCACATATCGTCCATCGCCGCCACGCTTTGGCTCATGACCCCACGCATCATGCGAAATAAGCGCACCGGATTGCCGCTCTTCATCGTGGCTTGAGTCTCCGGCTGTTGCATAAATTCCTGCACGCTAAACTGGGTGGGATGGACGCCTACCCCATACGATTGAATCCATTCGGTGAAGTTGTGTGACGTGGCAATGGTGGCGTGATGCCCGGCCTGTTGCAGGCCCACCGCTAGCGCCAAATAGGGCTGAACGTCGCCGCGCGTGCCGAGGGTGGAGATGAGAATTTTCATAGCCAGTTTTTGAAAGAGAATTGCCAGACGGAGGCTGTGGAAATTATGCCACAACCCCGCTGACCGCCATCATCTGGGCCGCGCCACAACCTCAACTTTCATTGCACTCCTCCCCCTCGCCAGTTATAATCCCCTCCACGTTCGGCAATCTCCAATAACCAATCTCTAATTCTCCAATCCTCGACTTCGCTCAGGACAAGTTTCCAATTTATGAGTGGCCCCGTTGACGAAATCAAAGCCCGATTGAACGCCGTCGAGTTGATCGGCGAGACGGTGAAACTGCGCCGCTCCGGCAAAACCTACGTCGGGTTGTGCCCGTTTCACGTTCACGTCAAGAACACACCCTCGTTTGTGGTCTGGCCCGATAGCGGCACTTGGCGGTGCTTCGGGCAGTGCAACGAGGGCGGCGACCTCTTCAAGTTCGTGATGAAGAAGGAAGGCTGGGGCTTCCGCGAGGCGCTGGAGCATCTGGCCGGGCGAGCGGGGGTCGAACTTAAGCCGCGAACACAACAAGATGTCCAGCGCGACGAAGAACATCATCGCCTGCGCGAGTTGCTGACGCTGGCGGTCACGTATTATCAAAACCTGCTCGTCAACGCGCCGCAGGCCCAAACCGCGCGCGACCATTTGCAAAAGCGCGGACTGACTAAGGCCACCATCGAGACCTTCGAGTTGGGCTACGCCCTCCCGGCGTGGGAGGCGGCCTTCAAGTTTTTCTCCGAGCGCGGCTACGGCCAAAAGGAAATGCTGGATGCGGGGTTGATCATCCAAAGGGATGATGGATCGATTCGGGATCGCTTCCGCAACCGGATCATGATCCCGATCCGCGACGGACAGGGCCGCCTCGTTGGGTTTGGGGCCCGGGCGCTGGACCCGGCTGATCAACCCAAATTCCTGAACTCGCCGCAGACGCCACTCTTCAACAAAGGCGAAACCCTATACGCCCTCGACCGGGCGCGCAAGGCGATCAGTTCGAGCGGCGTGGCGGTGCTGGTTGAGGGCTACATGGACGTGATGGCGGCCCATCAGGCCGGGTTCGTCAATGTGGTATCGGCCATGGGTACGGCGCTGACCGAGACCCAATTGCGGCTGATTAAAAAATTTGCCAAGCGCATCGTGCTGGCTCTTGATGCCGACGCCGCCGGGGACAAAGCAACGTTGCGCGGCCTTACAGTGGCGCGCGAGACGCTCGACCGCGAATATGCGCCGACGTTTGATGCGCGTGGATTGATTCGGGCAGAGGGCAAATTGCAGGCCGACATCCGCGTGTTTACTTTGCCTGGCGGCAAAGACCCGGATGACGTAGTAATGGCTGACCCCGAAGCCTGGCGGCGCGGGGTGGGGAACGCCGAGCCAATTGTGGATTACGTGATGCGGGTGCTTACGGCAGATCACAATTTGGACGATCCGAAGATCAAGTCCGATCTGGCCGACGAGATTTTGCCCATCATCAACGATGTGGCCGACCCGGTGGAGCGCGATGCGTATCGGCAGAAGCTGGCCCGGCTGTTGAAGATTGACGAACGGGCGCTGGCGCATCGAGCGGCCACCATTGCCAGCGGGAAGCCGACGGGACAGAGACGGCCATCCCTGAGTCAAACCCCGCCGCCACCGCCAGAGGAGAGTTGGGATGTTGTTGAGTCCGCTCCCGCCGTAGACGAAAGTCTATTTGCCGAATCTGCCGTTGATCGGTTAGAGTCATACTGCCTGGGCGCACTGGTTCGCCATCCCGATCTGGTGGCGAAGGCGGATCGGCAATTGCGGATGTTCAATCTGCCGCCGCTCTCGGTCGAAGATTTCACCCACACCGATTTACAAATGATTTTTGCGGCGCTGAAAGCGGCGTTGGATCAGGATCAGCTTGAGCCGCGTGCGCATGTGACGATGCGGCTGGACGAGACGCTGTCAGCGCGACTGCAAACGCTGTTGAGCGAAGTGGAGGAGTTGACGCTGGAAGATCAGCGGCGGATTGAAGATGTGCTCTCGGCGGTGATGCGCTTGCGGAAGCGCAACATCGGCGGGGCCTTGCACGAATTGCGTTTTCTGCAAGAAGAGGCCGAGATAGAGATGGCCGATGTCTATCAGACTCAAATTGTGAGTTTGGTGCAGGCCTTGCAAAAGGTGACGCGGGCGCTGGGGCAATACTCACGCCGGATGGATCGCCTGAGTGGCGTGAGCGCTTGAAGTTTTCATTTATAGCTCGGTGGAGTAATTGATTGTGACGACAAAGCGACAACCCTTGAAGGCGAATGCGGCCCAAGCCAAAGCCAGCGGCCCACCGCCGGATTCGGCGAACGGCGCTGAACGCGGCGACGACGAAGAACTCGAGCTCGATCCGTTCGACGACGATTTTGAGGACGATGAGCCGCCGGAGGAAGAACTGGAGGAGATCGCCGGCGACGAGTCTTTACGCGAAGATCGGCTGGCGCTGGCCGGGTTGGAGTTGTCGGATGACCCGGTGCGGCAATACCTCAAAGAGATCGGGCAGACGCCGCTGCTGACGCCGACTCAGGAGATTTGGCTTTCAACTCAGATCGCCGCCGCAAACCAATTGCTGATGTTGCGCAAGGCGGAGATCAAAGCCGAGCGCGGCCCGGTGGGGGCGGGGGCCTTGCTGGTGGTGTGGAATCGTTTGATGACGGCCTGGGCCAAAGTGATCGAAGAAACAAAAAAACTGCACCGGCCCATTGTGGATTTTCCGGTACTGGTGCGCGAGGCGCAGGAACTGCGCCGTACCTGGCAGAGCGAACAACCCTCGGCTCTGCGCGCCTGGCTCGATAGCGGCGATTGGGGCCAGAACAATGCCTGGACGAAAGTGGCCGAGTCGGGGTTTGAAGTATTTTTGATGGTCTATCTCCTGCCCCACAGAGTGCAGGCCAAATTGGAGGCGGCGACAACGGCGCATCTGCCCAAGAAGACGGCGAGCAAAAAGACCTCGGCCAAAAAAGTGGAGGCGGCCAAACTGCCCCAGACCCGGACGGTGAAAGGCTGGTTGCCGGACGAAACTGAAATTGACGCCGACTTTGCCGAAATTAACCAGCGCGCCGGGGAAGCCAATACGGCGCTGGTGCGCGCCAACCTGCGATTGGTGGTCAGCGTTGCCAAACGTTACATTGGCCGTGGCATTTCATTCCTCGATCTGATTCAGGAGGGAAACCTCGGTCTCTTGCGGGCGGTGGAGAAATTCGATCCGACGAAGGGCTTCAAGTTCAGCACTTATGCCACGTGGTGGATCCGGCAGGCCATCAGCCGCGCTATTGCCGATCAGGCCCGCACCATCCGTATCCCGGTGCATATGGTGGAGACGCTCAACAAGCTCACCCGCATCCAGCGTCAGTTAACTCAGGAATTGGGACGCGATGCAACGGCAGATGAAATGGCGTTGTACATGGACCTGATGCCGAATGAAGAAGTGGACGCGATTCGCGCGGCGCGGGCGGCGGGCCACCGGCTCGATCTTGATCTCGAACGTAAACTGCGGCGGGCGGCGTCGAAGGTGCGGAAGATCATGCGCCTGTCGCAGGAACCGATGTCGCTGGAGACGCCAGTGGGGCAGGAGGAGTCCAGCCTGCTCGGCGACTTCATCGAGGATGAAACGATCCCGGCCCCGGCGGATGCGGCCTCGCGCCAACTGCTGAAAGAGCAAGTAACGAGCGCTCTTTCGGTGCTCACCGACCGCGAGCGCGAAGTGTTGCAAATGCGCTTCGGTTTGCTCGATGGGTTGGATCACACGCTGGAGGAGGTCGGCCAGCACTTCAAGGTCACGCGCGAACGCATCCGGCAGATTGAGGCGAAGGCCCTGCGCAAGTTGCGGCACCCGACGCGAAGTCGTCAACTGCGCGATTACTTGAGTTAAGCAAGGCGGCTACGATATGCTGCTTGATTATAGCCAACCGCCCCGCCGCCGAGGTCGCTGGATGAGGAGATGAATTGGATCGGCGAATTGTTGTTGGCGAAAAACTTGCAGAAATAGATGTCGCCCGCAGTTGAAATTTCAACTGCGGGCGAATTTCTTAAGTTGGAAAGGATCGCGCTCGCATCGTTTGCGGGCGCGATCCTTTTATTTGCCGATTGTTAAGTCATCAAGCATCTGAGTCTATTCTCTGTCTGCAAGTTGTCAAAAGAACGTTCCAACAAGCCGCTCAAAATTTTCACGGAACTTGTCAGCCAGTCTCATCGAAGTGCTGGCATTGTCAAAGCAGAGTTCACCTTCTAAAAAAACACTTCAAAAAGTACCTTGGCACTGTTTCTTCATCCGACACAAGCCGTTAGGATGGACGACGGTAATGAATTTTTGCCAATACCTGATAAGTGTCGGAGGTTTGAAAATGAAACAGAAAATTCGCTGGTCAATCTTTTTGAATGTGCTCCTGGCAGTGTTGATAACGGCGCAGACCGCATTGGCGTCTGTGCCAGTGACTTCTGCGTTATCTGCCGGCAACATCGAAGCAAAAGTTGCGGAGGAAAAGGCAGTGGCGGCAGTTTCGCCTGCCTCTTTCGCCGTCGGCTCTGGTTACGTTGACGTTATCCCGCATCAACTCGTTCGCACCGCTTCGGATCGTCTCTACGCTTTTGCCGCGCAGGCGCAATATACGTCCGTACTGAAGGCGTACTGGACAGCGGCGGCGGGTTTACCCAACGGCAGCGCTGATTTCAGCGGCTCGGCTCAAGTGACAGATTCAGCCAACATCATCTCTGTGGACGCCGCCTACAATGGGGCGACCACGATTTTCGTGCTGGTTAATAATCAGAGCGGCCAGGTCAAGGTCTTCCCCTTCGACACGGCCAGCAACTCGTTCAAATCGTCTACCACCGTTGCCACCTCTGCGCCCACCGTTAGCGGCGACTACATCGGCACCAGTGGCGTATCGGGCATAGTGGACACGACCGGCGCCCTGCACATTGCGTACTGGGCCAGTGGCAATCACATCACCCATCGTGCTTACACCTACAACGCTTCCACCAATGCCTTGACTCTGATGGATGGCCCGACTCAGATGGATACCTCAGGCAACGCCAATCATCCTTCAGTGGCAGTGTCCCCGGTGGACAATTCACTGACGGTGGCCTGGGTATCGCAGGCGACTAACCCGGCCAAGATTCTAGCTCGCACCCGCACCAGTTCCGGCGTCTGGGGAGCGACTCAGACCGCCAGCGCAGGCGCAGTTTGGACCAGCGTTAACTTTGGCATCAACATTGATCAAGGCCCGTCGCTCGTCATTGACGGCGCTGGCGTCAAACATCTGACCTACATCGAAAACTTCGACGGCACCGGCGATTATGGCCGCGTTCATTATGCCTACACCAACGGTTCTGGCTGGACGGATCAGGGCATGAATTTCTATAGCCACGATCCGGTAGTAGCTCTTAACAGCGCTGGTGAAGTTTACGTTATTGGCCACGGCTTCCGCTTCAACCCGGCCTGCAAGAACATGGTCGACATGTGTTCCGTCAAACGCAACTCGGACGGCACCTGGGCCCTGCCGGAAACCATCGCCACCCCCTCCGGCTCAAACTCGTTCGACGCGAGCGTGTCGGTCAAATGGTCAGCCATCGGCTTCAACCGCCCGGAGACCATCGAGTTCCTTTTCTTTATGGCTCAAGGCGGCAACTACAACACCACCACGGTTTACTATGGTCGGCTGGGATCTTCGGTGACGCCGCCAACGGCAACCTCGCCGGCGGCCACGACACCGGCTGGTACTACTCCAACAGCAACTGCGACCAGTGCCCACGCCCAGCCAACCGCCACTTCCACCAACACGTCTGTCCCGTCGACGGCGACAGCCACCTCGACTACCGTACCCCCAACGGCGACGACTGTGCCGCCGATAGCTGCCTCAACCAATACGCCGACGTCTATTCCTCCGACGGCCACCAATACCTCTACGGTTGTGCCGCCTACTGTCACCAACACAACAGCGGCCGTTTCGTGCGCCTACTTACCCCAGACCAATAGCGGCGCAGGCACATACTTCAACATTCAGGCTGAAAGCTGGATGAAGAACGCGGCTGGTTCCAGTTCGGCGGCGGGCAAAGTTTGGGTCAACACCACCGGCTCCTCCGGCTACACGGGCGCCTCAGCAATGCAAGCGCAGACCAACAGTGGCATCAACACCTTCGACTCGCTCTCCGGCCCGCGCCTGGATTACTCCGTGAATTTCTCGACGAAGGGCACATACTACGTCTACGTGTTTGGCCGCGCTGACACCCTCAACGCCGGTGGCAGTGACTCGCTCCATGTCGGCCTGAACGGCACTGCCGTAACACTGGGTGTTCAAGGCCTTACCGGCTACTCGTCCAGCGGTTATAGTTGGCGCAACACTTATGGCTCCAAAGTGGCGACGCTAAACGTCGCCACAACGGGCCTTCATACCTTCAATCTTTGGATGCGTGAAGATGGCATGATTGTGGACAAGATCGTAATCAGCACCGTTGGAAACTTAACCTCGACAACTCTCAACGGCCTGGCCGCCAGCAACGGTTGGAGCGCCTCGTGCCAGGGAGCAACCTCTACCTCGGTGCCGCCAACAGCAACCAAGACACCCACCTCCGTGCCGCCGACGGCGACTAAGACTCCGACCGCTGTGCCGCCGACAGCAACTGCCACCTCCGTGCCGCCCACGGCGACCCCAACCAGCCTGCCCACTACTGTGGCTCCCACCGCCACCTCGGTGCCATCGACGGCGACACCCAACTCGGGTAGCACGCCGGCCCCGGTCGCCGGTCAACTCTGTCCGACTTGGGTGCATGATCGCAATACCGTTATCGGGCCAGATGGTAACACCTATTCGACCTGGCACCCGCAAGTTGATCCGGAGTTTGGTTGTTACTTCGACCACGAACATGGCGACGACCCGCGCACCAGCCTGGCTGACCCCAGCCTCCCGGCGTTCGGTTACATCAATGCCGTAGCGCAGGAAGACCACACCAATCATGAACCGCACAACGGGTTCAAAGTCTTCGTCGTCAACAAAGGCACCACCAACCACGAAGGCCGCACGGCGCGCGTCAGTACACGCCTCATCGTCCACATGGGCACCGGCGGCGTCGCCCGGTTTGATCGCCAGTTCCATTCGCTGGAGTTTGATCTGGTCGCTGATGATGGTCACTACGTCCACATCCAGGGCATGGCCAATACTGGCCCGGTCGGCTCGATCTGTACCCGCGATGCCAACGGCCCCAACCGCACTGTCATGACTCCGCCCAACACCGGCTGTAACGTTGACTCACCGTATGAAATCTGGGCCTTCCGGCTGGACATCGGCGACAAGCTGACGGCCATCCTGTCTATGGCGGTGTTTGATCCCATCACGGTGATGAACATGGCGGATCACACCCAGTTGATTTACATGTCGGATGCGTTTGCCAGCCGTTCGGGAGAAGCGCCCTTCATGGGGCCGTTCTTCGGCTGTGATCGCGAGGCTTACAACGGGCCGGTGTACTGGTACAACGCCAATGGCTCGACCGCGTATCAAACGGATGCCTACGGCAGCCTCATCTCGAGCGGCGGGTTGCGCCAGGAAATCTCGAAGCACAATGACCTCGGCATTCTAATGTCGCAAGATCAAAATCAGTTCAAACTACGCCGCGATACATGCGCCCCCGGTTTGGGATTGAAGAACTAACCCCAATCGCTCAGGAAAAAACAAAAGGCCGCCTCACATGGGCGGCCTTTTGTTTGCTCATCATCGTTTATCACCTCTTAACAGCCCTTCTTCTCGACAATTCAGGCATGTTTTGTTTGACACCCCTGATCGCTTGTGATAATATTTACATACTTCGGGGAGAGGGGAACACTACTGAATGGTTCTCGATCAATTTCTGCGTGACTATTTACCTATCGTTATTCTCCTCACTATCGCCACCGGCCTCGCTATTCTGCTCGTCATCCTCGGCCACCTTCTCGGCCCCCGCCGCGACACAAAACTCAAACTGATGCCCTACGAATCGGGCATGAACCCCATTGGCCCCGGCATACGCCGCATGCCGGTGCGGTTCTACCTAGTCGCTGTGCTTTTCATTCTCTTCGACATCGAAGTTGTCTTTTTCTTGCCCTGGGCGGTGGCCTACTCGCATTTCATCGAGTCCGGTTTGGGCTGGTTCTTCCTGCTGGAAATGTTCCTTTTCATTGCCATTCTGCTGGTGGGCTACGTTTACGCCTGGAAGAAGGATGCGTTTGAGTGGGAGTAGGGCAAGGGCGAAGCTTCGCTTCGCATGGAAACTTGCCCTACACTGAGGTGAACTATGGGTCTAGAACAAAAACTTGGCAACCTGGGTGTAGTGACGATGACGTTGGAGCAGGCCGTGAATTGGGGCCGCACCAACGCCATGTGGCCGATGTTGTTCGGCCTGGCTTGTTGCGCCATGGAAATGATCAGCACCCAGGCCCCGGCCTACGACGTGAGCCGCTTTGGCATGGAATTGATGCGCGCCTCCCCGCGCCAGAGCGATCTGATGATCGTCGCCGGGCGCGTCAGCCGGAAGATGGCTCCCGTATTGCGCCGTCTCTACGACCAGATGCCTGATCCCAAGTGGGTGCTGGCCATGGGCGACTGCGCTTCCTGCGGCGGCATCTTCAACAACTACGCCATCGTGCAGGGCGTGGACGAAGTCGTGCCCGTTGACGTTTACGTTGCCGGTTGCCCGCCCCGACCCGAGGCCCTCATTCATGGCGTAATGACGCTTCACGCCAAAGTCCGAAAAGAAAAAATCAGCCAATGGAAATAAACCGATGACCCACATCGCCAAAACCGTCGCCGCCCTCCGCAAAAAATTTCCGGACGCGGTGCAAGAGGTGATCGAGTTTCGGGGCGAGACGACGGTGGTGGTGGACGCCGCCTCCCTGGTGGCAGTCTGTCTCTTCCTCCGCGACGACGCCGACCTCAATTACAACTACCTCGCCGATCTCGCCGGAATTGATTACTATCCCGACGAGCCGCGCTTTGCCGTGTCCTACATCGTTTACGCCATGACAGTCAACGCCCGCTTCCGCCTCAAAGTCTTCATCTCGGGAGATGAACCGGAAGTGCCGACAGTGACAGGTGTCTGGCCGACTGCCAACTGGTACGAGCGCGAAGTCTATGACATGTTTGGCATCACGTTCACCGGCCACCCCGACCTGCGCCGCCTCCTCATGCCCGCCGATTGGGTGGGGCATCCCCATCGCAAAGATTACCCGCTCGGCTACGAAGAAGTGCAGTTCTCCTTCAACTGGCGCGAGGTTGACGCCAGGAAACCCTACGCGAAAGAATAACTAATGGCTCAACTTCGCGAAGTCGAAACCACGGTAGACGAACTCAAGCACCTGTTCAGCGAGCGCGCCCAGACGGGCGAGACCATGATCCTGAACATGGGGCCGCAACATCCCAGTACCCATGGCGTGCTCCGCCTCCTCCTTGAACTCGACGGCGAAACCGTCGTCCACGCCATCCCCGACATCGGCTTCCTGCACACCGGTATCGAAAAGAACATGGAAGCCAAGACTTACCTCAAGGCGCTGGTGATGACCGATCGGCTCGACTACCTCAACAACATCGGCAACAACCTGACGTACTGCATGGCGATTGAAAAGCTGATGGAAGTGAAAGTGCCGGAGCGGGCGCAAATCATTCGCGTGCTGATGGCCGAACTACAGCGCATCGCTTCGCACCTCGTCTGGCTCGGCACGCATGCCATTGACCTGGCCTCGATGAGTGTTCTCCTTTATTGCTTCCGCGACCGCGAACGGATCATGGACATCTTCGAGATGGTGTCCGGTCAGCGAATGATGACGTCTTATATTCGCCCCGGCGGGGTATGGCGCGATGTGCCGGACGGCTGGATAGCCGTGGTCAAAGAATTCCTCGACTACCTCCCAACCACTCTCGGCACTTACGAGAGCCTGCTCACCGACAACCCGATCTTCAAGCAGCGCACCCAGGGCATCGGCTACATCGGCGCGCAGGACGCTATTGCCTGGGGCATGAGCGGGCCGAGTATTCGTGGCTCCGGCGTCAACTACGACGTGCGCCGGGCGATGCCATATTGTGGCTATGAAACTTACGAGTTCGATGTGCCGCTGGAAACGGGCGGCGATGTTTATGCCCGCTTCCGCTGTCGAATGCGCGAATTCCACGAGTCTCTTCGCATCTGCCGGCAGACAGTGGAGCGGCTCGAAAAGACCAAAGGCCCGTTCATCACCAACGACCGCAAAGTGGCCCCGCCGCCACGGTCCGAACTTGCTACTAGCATGGAGTCTCTCATCCACCACTTCAAATTGTGGACGGAGGGATTCTCTGCGCCGAAGGGTGAAGTGTATGCCGCAACGGAATCGCCCCGGGGTGAGTTGGGAGTCTATCTCTCAGGTGACGGCGGCCCCAAGCCTCATCGCGTCCACTTTCGTTGCCCGTCGTTTTCCAATTTGCAACCGCTTGACTATCTGGCCGAGGGCCATCTTGTGGCCGATCTCGTTGCCATCATTGGGTCAGTTGATATTGTGCTCGGAGATGTAGATCGATAGTCTCCACGGAGGGAGCATTGCTCTACGAAAAACATCGCGAACAAATTGAATCAACCCTTGCCCGGTATCCCGCCGATCAAAAACGATCGGCGGTTATGCCGCTTTTATACCTCGCGCAGTCGGAATACGGTCATGTGACAAAAGAGGCGATGGACGAAGTGGCGGCTATTCTGGAGATCGAGCCGACACAGGTGGCATCCATCGTCGGCTTTTACTCGCTTTACTACGATCACAAAGCTGGAAAGCGCCGCATGCAGATTTGCACTGATCTGCCATGCGCCTTGCGCGGCGCGGACAAGTTTGCCGAGGAGGTGTGCAAGAAGCTCGGCCTAAAGCTGGGCGAGACCACGAAAGACGGCGAGGTTACGGTGGAAGCCGTCATGTGTCTGGCCGCCTGCGACAAAGCCCCTATGTTCCAAGTGCAGGATGCCGATGGCATCCACTACCACGAAAGCGTCTCGCCAGAGAAGCCGATGACGATCGAGGGGGCGATGGAAATTTTGAACGGGTATAAAGGGAAGTAAAACAGTTTATGGGCGAACACATCCTTTTGCGCCACCGCGATATTCCCGACATCGATAAGCTTGATGTTTACATTCAGCATGGCGGGTATGAGGCGTTCAAGAAAGTCGTCACCACCATGACGCCGGGACAGGTAATTGATGAGGTGAAAGCTTCCGGCCTGCGCGGGCGGGGTGGGGCGGGCTTCCCTACCGGCGTGAAGTGGAGCTTCCTCACCAAGGATTCGTTCCCCCGTTACGTCACCGTCAACTCCGATGAGTCTGAACCAGGCACGTTCAAAGACCGCGAACTGATGGAGAAGAATCCGCACCAGTTTCTTGAAGGGGTCATGATTACGGCCTACGCGGCGCGGGCGAACGTGGCTTACAACTATATGCGCGGCGAGTTCTGGGACATCGCCGTAAAAATTCTGGGCCCGATTCTGGCCGACTTGCGTCAGCGCGGAATTTTGGGCAAGAACTTATTCGGCACAGACTACTCGCTCGACATTTTCAACCATCTCGGCGCGGGGGCGTACATTTGCGGTGAAGAGACCGCGTTGCTGGAATCTATTGAAGGCAAGTTGGGGCAGCCGCGCCTCAGGCCGCCCTTCCCGGCAGATAAGGGCCTCTACAACAAACCGACGGTGGTCAACAACACCGAGACGCTATCCAACGTGACATATATCATGCAACACAGCGCGGCCAAGTTCCGCGAGAACGGCACGGAAAAGAGTCCGGGGACAAAAGTCTTCTGCCTCTCCGGGCATGTGAACAAACCGGGCAACTATGAACTGCCGCTGGGCGTCACCCTGAGAACACTGATTTACGAACATGGCGGCGGCCTCCCCGGCGACAAGAAGCCGAAGGCGGTGATGCTGGCCGGGGCCTCGTCAACCGTCCTGGCCACCACCGACGACATCCTCGACATGGCGCTTGATTACGAGTCGGTAGCGGCTAAAGGTGCGATGCTCGGCTCGGCCTCGGTCATTGTGATGGATGAGACGGTGGACGCGGCCTGGCTAACCCTCAAAACCACCCGCTTCTTCAAGCACGAGTCGTGCGGCAAATGTACGCCTTGCCGCGAAGGCACGTATTGGATGCTGAACGTGCTGGAGCGGGTGAACAAAAATGAGGCGATGAAGGCTGATGTAGATTTGCTCAACACTGTGGCGAATCAGATTCAGAACAAGTGCCTGTGTCCGCTGGGTGAGTTCGCCATTGCGCCGGTGCTGTCGTCCATTAAGACCTTCCGCGCCGACTTTGATGCGCACACGAAAGATGGGGCGAAGAAGCCCGCGCCCGCGGCCAAGCCATCCGCGGCCAAGCCCCCGCCGAAGAAGGACCCGGCGTCGGTAGGGGATTGAAAACATGACTGATCTGATCACGCTAAAAATTGACGACGTCGAAGTGCAAGTGCCCAAAGGCACGCTGGTGGTGGACGCGGCCAAACGGATCAACAACGATATTCCCGTGTTCTGCTACCACCCCAAACTGGACCCGGTTGGTATGTGCCGCATGTGTCTGGTGGAAGTGGGGCGGCCTCAGCGTGACCGGGCCACTGGCCAACTCCTCACCGACGAGCAGGGCAACCCCAAGATCGCCTACGGCGCAAAACTGGACACGGCCTGCACCCTGCCCGTCGAGCCGGGCATGCATATCCGCACCAGCACCGCCGACGTGACCGCCGCCCGCAAGGACGTCGTCGAGTTCATTCTCACCTCACATCCCCTCGACTGCCCGATCTGCGATAAAGGCGGCGAATGCCCTCTGCAAAATCTGACGATGCGCCATGGCCCGGGCACAAGCCGCTTCATCTTCGGCGAGAAGATTCACCTCGACAAGCGCGTGCCGCTTGGCACACCAGATAACGCGTTGATCTATCTCGACCGCGAGCGCTGTATCCAATGCGCGCGCTGCACCCGCTTCTCGGATGAGATCGCCGGCGATCACGTGATCGGCTTTTACGAGCGTGGACGCAAACTGGAGATCGTCACCTTCTCCGAGCCGGGCTTCGACTCCAAATTCTCCGGCAACACCACCGACATCTGCCCGGTGGGCGCGCTGACCACCGCTGACTTCCGCTTTCAGGCCCGCCCGTGGGAGCTTCGCAACTCGGCCTCGATCTGCACCCACTGCCCGGTCGGATGCAACCTGCACCTCAACACGCGACGCAGTGGCCTATCCGGCAAGTTCGAGATCAAGCGCGTCATGCCACGCCAGAACGAGCAGGTCAACGAAATTTGGATCTGCGACAAAGGCCGCTTCGGCCATCACTACATATCCAGCCCGGATCGTCTCCTGTCACCGATGATTCGCAAGAACGGCCAGTTGCAAGATGCGACGTGGGATGAGGTGCTCGATCAGGTCGCCGCCAAACTCAAGAATGCCGGTGGCTCGGTACTGGGCCTCGCCGGTGGCCGCCTCTCCAACGAAGACCTGTTCTCTCTCAATAAACTTATCATCGGCTTCGGTGGGCATACGGCGCTGGCCTCACGTCTGGGCGGTGGGGATTTGATCCAAAAGGTTGGGCTGGGAGTCGGCTCCAACTTTGGAACAATGGGCAAAGGCACTACCATTGTCGTTATCGCCTCTGATCTCGAAGAGGAAGCGCCGGTTTGGTGGCTTCGGGTCAAACAGGCCGCCGAGCGCGGCGCGACTCTCATCGCCGCCAACGGCCGCCCGACGAAACTCGATCGCTATGCTAAGCAAAAAGTTCGCTACGCTTATGGCGACGAAGTAAACGCCCTCGATGGTCTCGCTTCAGCCGTTGAGAAAGCTGACAACCTTGTAATCATGTATGGGGGCGAGGGTCTTGACCTCGCCGGTTCAACCGCGTTGGCTCAGGCCTGCGCCAATTTGTTGATTAGCACGAAGCACGTTGGCAAGCCCAATAACGGCCTGGTCGCGGTTTGGGAACGCGCCAATGATCAAGGTGCATGGGATATGGGCTTGCGCCCGATGAGTGAGGCGATGAGCAAACCAGCGGTGATGATCGTAGCCGCTGCCGACCCTGCCGGGGACGCCGTCTCCATGCCCAAAGCCGACTTCACGGTGGTGACCGAACTCTTCCTTACTGCCACTGCCAAAGAGGCCGATGTGGTGCTTCCGGCGCAGACATTCGCCGAACGCGATGGCACGCTGACCAGCGGTGAGCGCCGTGTGCAACGTTACTATCCCTCTGTCCTGCCGCTTGGCCAATGCCGCGCCGATTGGCAAATCTTCCAGCAGATCGGCGAGCGCGCCGGGCAGGGCAAAGCCAAAGCCGGCGCCGCGCTGGTCTTCGCCGATATTGCCCGGACTGTTCCGCAGTATGCGGGCCTGAGCTATCAATCGCTGGCAAAGGTTGAAAAGCAGTTGCCCGATGTAGGCGGCCTGGATTTGTATTACGGCGGCACGGCGTTTGAAAACACAGCCGGGCTGGGTGTGCAATATGCTACCAGCGCCGATCGTGGTGAAGCGGTGAGCACCGCCACCCCAACTGTGCCGGCCAAACCGGAAGGGATGGTGGCTGTCCCAACCACGTTGCTCTATGATCGTGGCACGACGTTCTACCGCTCTTACGTCATGCATCCCCGTATTCCCATGCCGTTTGTGGAGATCAATTCGGCGGACGCCGCAAAGCTAAACATCATTGATGGTGAAACGATCATGCTTTCAGTGAACGGGACGGAAGTGAAGGCCGCCGCCCGCGTGGATGGCCGCGCCCCCGAAGGGGCCGTCCTTGTGCCGCAGAGTTTGGGAATGACGATGCTGGAAAAGGCTTCTGCGGCGAGTGTCCGTAAAGCTTGAGAAACGACAATCGTCAAACGACAAAAATGATTGACGTTTGTCGTTTGACGCTTCACAGAAACTATCTATGCCACTGACAACCTTCGTCGAAGTCGGTCTTGCCGCGCTGATCAAGAGCGCAATTCTGGCCTTCGTGTTGATCACCTCGTTTGCCTACATGACGCTGTTGGAGCGCAAGGTAATGGCCTGGCTACAAGTCCGCATTGGCCCTAACCGCGCCGGGCCGGGCGGCTTCCTCCAGCCCGCCGCCGACGGCCTCAAGCTGTTCTTCAAAGAAGAATTGATCCCGGCCGGCGCGGATCGAGTCATGTTCATCATTGCGCCCATCATCACAGTGATCCCGGCGCTGATGATTATGGCTGTTGTGCCTTTCGGGCCATCCATTGAACTCAGCATCCCCGCTGCTTTCACCTCGCCACAATGGGCGTGGACGACCTATATTGTGCCGCTCGCCGTCAGCGACATCAACGTTGGGGTGCTTTACATTTTGTCGGTGGCCTCGATTGCAGTGTACGGCATCGTGCTGGCCGGTTGGTCGTCGAACAACA
>Ga0247727_10005881_pt1 | contig 24466 bp, 22 predicted proteins | sample WisWelCaveWW1625_FD_202498 | JGI IMG/M metagenome (GOLD analysis project Ga0247727, IMG submission 202498) | Biofilm microbial communities from Wishing Well Cave, Virginia, United States - WW16-25 | ecosystem: Environmental > Aquatic > Deep subsurface > Groundwater > Cave microbial mat | place... | reverse complement strand
CCCGAGTCCACGATGGCCAGCGCCTCCCGCAGGTGGTCCACCTGGGCGAGCCCCTCCTCGGAGAGGATCCGCAGGAACACCTTCACCGCCCTGTCGTCGAAGTTCCGGGACGCCTCGGCGAAGAAGCGGTGGGCCTCCTGCTCGGTCCGGATGGCCGTCCGCAGCGCCAGGCGCAGGTCCTCCGAGCAGAGGATGGTGGGCTTGCGGGCGAGAGCCGCGAAGACCGAGTCGGGCCGCGGCGCCGGGCGGCCGCTTTCGGGCCTCCCGAACAGCTCACGGCGGTGCTTCAGGAGGATCTTCCGGTGGTCCCACTCCTCCTGGGCGAGGCGCCGGAAGCAGCGCCGCAGGTAGACGTCCTCCACCGAGCCCGCCAGCGACCCGAAGAACTGGGAGGCGATCTCCTTCCCCCGGATGGCCCCGTCCAGGAGATCGCGCAGAGCGGAGAATCGAATCGCGTCGCCCATCCATCCCCTCCTTCTACCCGTCGGCCCGGAAGCCCCTGACCGTCCTTCGCGGGGGGGATCCTAGCCTGTGGAAGGGATGTTGAAAAGGGGGTAGTTCCTGCTTTCTCGGATTCCGGTAGAACTAGCGGAACCTCTGAATCCACAACTCGTTACCGCGATAGGTGCCGTTCACCACCGAGTCGGCGTAGGCCCCCGCCGTCGAGAGGCTCATGGTCTTGAGCCACAGGACGGCGGTTTCCCCCGCGGTGCTGTTCAGGACCACCGTGGGGCAGGACTCGTCCCCGCTTCCCCCGGAGACCTCGGACTCGGAGTCGAGGAAGACGACCCCGGAGGAGCTCGAGGTGTCCACCCTGCGCGTCATGACGGAGAGGGACGGCGTGGAGTCCAGGCGCGTCCAGGCGATGCGGGCCTCCCCCAGGGAGGAGTTGTAGAGCGGCCGGGCGAGGAAGTCGTCGTCCGTCCCCGACCCGACCGCGGCCGCCGAGCCGATGAGGGTGCCGACGGCCGTGGTGCTTCCGAGGACAGCCTCCACCGACCGCGTGCCCGAGGAGGCTTTGCGCGTCCAGGTCAGGAGCAGGGTCCGGTTCGTCGTGTCCACCGCGACCTGGGGGTCCACCAGGTTGTCGACGGAGTCGGAGGCCACGAGGGACCCGGCACCCCCCGTCCCCAGGTAGATGCCGAGCGGCGCGCCGGTCGAGGTCCTCCGGTTGTAGGCGACGATGAGCTGGCTCCCCGCGGAGTCCCAGACCGCGCAGGGGTCCGCCTCGTGGGTGCCGGAGTAAGCGACGCCCACGACCGTGCCGAGGGCCCCGTTGGCGGGGTTGTAGGTCCGGCGGTAGACGTCCCAGTCGTCGCTCGAGGCGGCCCACTCCTCGAGCCACGCGACCTCCCAGACCCTCGCGACCGGGTTCCAGGCCATCGTCGTGCGGATGTTGTTGTACTCGTCGACGAACCAGCCTTGGAACGCGGCGTGGTCGGTCAGCTGGACGGCCGCGGCGGGGAAGGAGAGGTCCGTGGACGCGACCCTGCGGACGAAGACCTGGTAGAGGTTCGCGTTCCTCGTGGTGACGAAGCGGATCTCGCTCCATGCGACGAGGTACTCGTCGGAGGTCGAGTCCCAGGCCACGACGGCATCCCGCTTCGCCACCGAGGAGGCCGAGGGGGAGACCGAGACCGGGGACCCCAGCGCCGCCCCCCTCCCGTCCAGCCTCTGCACGAACACGTCGGCGCCGCTCACCGAGGTTTCGATCCACGCCGCCGCGAACTCGTTCCTCGCGGCGTCGTAGGCGACGGAGACCGGCCCGTCCAGGGGGTTCGAGGAGGAGAGGACCCTCACGGCGGGCCCCGCGACCCCTCCCATCCAGAAGGCCTCGGGCAGGGTTCCCGTCTGCCCGTCGGGGTTCGTGAGGACCAGGTCCCGGGCTCCCGGCGACGCCCCCGTGGTGTCGAAGGCCGCCCGGGTGAGCGAGGAGGAGACCCACTGGACCGCGGTCCCCGCGATGTCGGAGGTCCCGGCCCGGCGGAGGAGGACGGTCGGGGTCGCCTCCATGTCCGAACCGCCGAGGGAGGCCGTGAAGGTCGAGGAGAGGCGGTCGGTCCCCGGGGACATGGAGACGACGATCGGCGGGGAGTTGAGGATCTCGAAGGCGGAGGCGAGGGTCTGGGAGGGGGCGCCCACGTTGGTCAGGACGAGGTCCCAGAGTCCCTGGGTGCGCCCGCGGAGGTCGAAATCGCACTGCAGGCTCGCCGTGCTCCCCCCCGGCGAGGTCCCGGGGATGGTCTCCGTCCCGCGGACGAGGTCGGCGGTCACCCCGGAGAGGAAGAAGGAGCCCAGGATGGTGACGGTGACGACCTCGACGTCGGTGCCGCGGTCCGGGGTGACGGAGGTCGCCAGCGGCCGGGGGTTCGTCACCACGAGCGCGCCGGGGAGCACGTCCTTCCCCCCGTCGGCGTTGACGACCTCCACCGAGTAGGTCCCCCTCTGGAAGGAGGTGAGGTTGAGGGAGAAGGCCACGCTCCCCGGCCCGAAGGAGAGCTGGGGACCGGTGAGAGTGACGACTGTGGGCGATCGCTTGAAGGCCACGGAGCAGCCGGGCTCCGCGAAGTCCACGTCCAGGGTGCCGGGCACGACCTGGGAGACGTCCCCCGCCGAGGGCGTGAGGGAATCGATGACGGGGTCGGTGATCACCTGCCCCTCGGTGAGCGCCCGCTTGAAGGGCTTCGGCAGCTTGAAGGAGACCTTCACGGAGAACGCGCCGTCCACCTCCGTCGTGAACCGCAGCGTCCAGTCCCCGGAGGGCCCGAGCAAGATCCCCGGGAGGGTGAACCCCTTCGAGGCGGGCGTCACCACGTCCGCGAGGATCGCCTCCCCGTCGGGGTCCTCCAGCGCGAGGAACACCGGCAGCGCGGCGCTGCCCTTCCCCGCGGCGACGGAGATCGTGGTCGTGGCGCCGCCGGGGGAGACGAAGGGGAAGACGCCCGCCCCTCCCGAGGTCGTCCCCGTCCCCGCCGCCTTCTTCGGGAGCTTCGCCTTCATCGCCAGCGTCCAGCCTCCCGTGGTCCCGTCCGCGCCCCGGATCTCCAGCCACCGCAGGCCCGAATCCGCGGCGGCGAAGTTCTTCAGCGAGACCGCGTTCCCCTTGGCCGCGGTCACGAGCGCCGCGTCGGGGTCGGGACGGCGGTCGGTCCCGAGGAAGACGACCGAGGGGTGCAGCGCGCTCCCCTTGTCGGCCTTCACAGAGAGCGTCAGCAAGGCCCCTTCCGGGAGCCGAAAGGGCACGCGGTCCACGTCCGCCGCGTCGGCGATGGTCCCGGAGACCGTGTCCCCCCCGACCTGGATTTCGTGGACCGACTGCGCAAGGGCCGCGGGCGCCGCGAGGAGCACCGATGCGCCCAGGACGAGCCCGATCGTGCGGGACACCATCTGTACCCCCTGCCGGCGGGGAAACGCCCCCGGGAAGCGCCAAAGGTGCCGGCCTCCCCCGGAAGGGCCCCGCCGTGGGAGAGACTACACCGGCGGCCTGACGGGCGTCAATCCCCGGCTACCCCCCGGCGCCGAAGGCCGCCCGGGCCGCGTCCGTGGCGAGGGTGACGAAGGGTCCCGGCCAGATCCCGACGAACAGGAGGGCGGCGGTGAGGGCGTAGAGGAGGGCCGCGGTCCGCGGCGCAACGCGGAGCGGCGTCGGGTCCGCCGGGGGGTGGATGTACATCCGCTTCACGAAACAGAGGTAGTAGTAGAGCCCGATGACGACGTTCACGCAGCCCGCGCACAGCAGCAGCAGCCCGGCGCCCTGGAACCCGTCGAGGGAGACCGCCCGGAGGAGCATGAACTTCCCGAAGAACCCCGCCAGCGGCGGCACCCCGGCGAGGCTGAGGAGCGCCACCGTGAGGGAAGCGGCGAGCAGCGGACTCCGCCGGGAGAGCCCCGCGTAGTCGTCCAGCGCGCCGCCTCCTCCCGCGCGAGAGAACAGGATGACCACGAGGAAGGCGGCCATGGTCGTCAGCGAGTAGGCGAGGAGGTAAAAGAGGATCGACGCGGTCCCGGCGGCGGCCGTCTCCTCGACGTAGTGCCCCGGCACCCCGAGCGCCGCCAGCCCCAGGAGCAGGTACCCGCAGTGCCCGATGGAGGAGTACCCGAGCAGCCGCTTCACGTCGGTCTGGGGGATGGCGGCGAGGTTCCCGTAGAACAGCGTGGCGAAGGAGAGCGCCGTGAAGAGGAGCTGGAGGGAGGGCTTGGTCCCCTCGCCCGCGACGGTGGTGAGGAGCCGGAGCACCAGCGCGAAGCCCGCCGCCTTGGACCCCACGGCGAGGAAGGCCGTCACGGGGGCGGGGGCGCCCTGGTAGACGTCGGGCACCCAGACCTGCATGGGGACCATGCCGATCTTGAACCCCAGCCCGAGGAAGACCAGCAGGAGGCCCAGCAGGAGGTCCCGGGAGGGCTCGGCGTGGCGCGGGTCGGCGAGGTGGGCCCGGATCCCCTCGAAGGAGAGGCTCCCCGTCGCACCGTAGAGGAAGGCCGACCCGAAGAGCACGAAGGCGGCCGCCAGCGACCCGAGCACGAGGAGCTTGAGGCCCGCCTCCACGGAGGCGGGGGAATCCCGGTGGAAGGCCGCGAGCACGAAGAAGGAGAGGGTCACCGTCTCGAGCGCCACGAACAGCGACATGAGGTCCCCGACCGAGGAGACGAGGAACATCCCCGTGAGCGCGGTCAGGAGGAGGAAGTGGAACTCGCCGCGGCCCCGGGGGAGGCGGTCCTCGTACTGCCGGGAGAGGATCACGGCCAGGAGGCCCGCCGTCGCGAAGATCCTCTTGAGGAAGATCGCCAGCCCGTCCAGGACGAGCGATCCCCCGAACATCGTGGCCCTCTCCGCCCCGGCATCCAGCCCGAGCCAGGCGGCGAGCGCCAGGACCGCCGTCACGCCGACGGAGATCGCCCCGATGCGGCCTTTCCTCCCCTCCGGCGTGAAGGCGTCGGCGACGAGGACGACGCCCGCCCCGGCGGCGGCGAGCGCCTCCAGCGCGACCGGGGACCAGGGGCCGAAGAGGTCCACGGCCTAGCCCCTCCCCGGATGGGCCAGCAGGCCCGCCAGCGCGTCGGCGCTCGGGGCGATGACGTCGATGAGGAGGAACGGGCAGAAGCCGAAGAGCAGCAGGACCGCGACGAGGAACAGGAAGGGGAGGCGCTGGAACGGGGTCGCGGCGTCCCGCAGCCCGTCCCACCGCGGGTTCCTGGGGCCGAAGAAGGCGCCGCGCACCGCCCGCAGGAGGTAGACGCCCGTGATGACGATGCCGAAGACCGCCACCACCGCCTGCCACCGGAGCCCCCCCTCCCAGGCCCCGAACATCACCATCACCTCGGAGACGAAGTTGGCGAAGCCCGGAACCCCCGCGGACGCCATGGTCATGAAGACGAAGGCGGTCCCGACGAAGGGGATCTGGTGGGCCATGCCGCCGAGGTCCGGCAGGGTCCGGACGTGGGTCTGGTCGTAGAAGAAGCCGATGAGGGCGAAGGCGAGCGCCGTCATGACCCCGTGGGCGAACATGAGGAAGATCGCCCCGTTGATCCCCAGCGAGGTCATGGAGGCGATCCCCAGGAGCACGTAGCCCATGTGGCTCGAGGAGGAGTAGCCCACGATGAACTTCATGTCCTTCTGGGCGACGGCCACGAGCCCTCCGTAGACGATGTTGAACATGCACAGCACCGCCACCACGGGCAACCACCAGGCCGCGCCCTCGGGCAGGGCCGGGACCGCGATGCGCAGGATGGCGTAGGAGCCGAGCTTCATGAGCACGCCCGCGTGGAGCATGGAGGCCGCCGACGGCGCCGCCGCGTGGCCCATGGGGGACCAGGTGTGGAGCGGCCACAGCGGCGCGATGGCCCCGAATCCGAAGAGCAGGAAGGGGAAGACCCAGACCTGGAACGCCGTCCCCCCCGCGGCGGGCCCCGCGGCGAAGGCCCCGGCGTCGCGGGCCCGGAGGATCTCGTCCAGGTCGAAGGTGTAGCGCCCGAGGACCGCGTGGGCCCTGAAGTAGACCATCAGGAGCCCCGCCAGGGCGGCCACCGCACCCGTGGTGAGGTAGAGCGTCAGCTTCATCGTGGCGTATTCCCTGTTCGTCGATCCCCAGACGCCGATGAGGAGGTACATGGGGATGACGGCCAGCTCGTAGAAGAAGTAGAACCAGAAGAGGTCCCGCGTGACGAAGACGCCGAACACGCCCGTGACGAGCGCGATGAGGGAGAGGTAGAACTCCTTCGCCCGGTCCTCGATGGACCAGGAGACCAGCACCCCGGCGAAGATCACCACCGAGGTGAGGAACACCATGGCCACGGACATCCCGTCCGCGGCCACGTTCCAGGAGATCCCCAGCTCCTCGACCCAGACCATCTTCTGCCCGAGCCCCGGGAGGACCTTCTGCGCCTCCGCCCGCGGCAGGTCCGCGGAGGCCGTGGCGAGGAGCCAGACCGCGAGCCCGAGGTTGACGCTCATCCCCGCGAGCGCCCAGCGCCGGACCCAGGACTTCCGCGCCCCCGGGATGAAGAGGATCCCGAAGGCGGTCAGCGCCGGGACCAGCACGATCCAGGTGAGAGGCGAGATCCCGGGGTGGCCCTGCACGCTAGGGGCCTCCCCGCGCCGAGGCCAGCAGGACCCAGGCGAGGACGACCACCGTGCCCGCGAGCGCGAACCGGACGTAGGTGTGTATGGAGCCGGTCTGGAGCTCCCGGAGCGAGCGGCCCGAGGCCTTCACCAGCGCGCTCAGGCCGTCGATGACGCCCCGGATGAGTACGTTCTGCTCGACGAAGTTCGAGACCTCCGCGACCCCCTGCTGGACGACCCGGACGAGCCAGAGGTAGAACTCGTCGAGGAAGTACTTCCGGGCCAGCAGCGTGTGGAGCGGGAGCAGGCGCTCCTTCCACGCCGCGGCGTCGATACGCCGCGTCCCGAAGGCCAGCCACCCGATCACGCCCCCCGCGGCGGCGAAGCCGGTGCCGAGGAGCGCCAGGGGCAGGTGGAACTCGTGGGGTCCTGCCTGCGCCTCCACGCCCCTCACGTTGAACTCGGCCTGGAACCATGGGTGTCCATGGAAGAGGAGGGGGAATCCCAGCCAGCCGACGAAGAGCGCCGGGACCGCGAGGAACCAGAGGGGGAGCGTCATGACCGCCGGGGACTCGTGGGGGTGGCCGTGCCCCCGGTGCTCACCGTGGAAGGTGAGCGCCGTGCACCGCATCATGTAGTAGGCCGTGAGCCCGGCCGTGACGAGCCCGAGGGCGAGGAGCGGCCCGCTCCCGTGCACCGGGTCCGCCGCCGCGGCCAGGATCTCGTCCTTGGAGAAGAAGCCCGAGGTGCCGGGCACAGCGATGAGCGCCGCGGTCCCGATCCACCATGTCCAGAAGGTGGAGGGCATGGGCTTCCGCAGCCCCCCCATCTCCGTGATCTCCTGCGTGCGGCAGGCGTGGATGACCGAGCCCGCGCCGAGGAAGAGCAGCGCCTTGAAGAAGGCGTGCGTGGTGAGGTGGAACATCCCGGCCGTCGCCCCGGCGAGCCCGATGGCCATCACCATGTAGCCGAGCTGGGAGAGGGTCGAGTAGGCGAGCACCTTCTTGATGTCGGTCTGGACGAGCGCGATGGTCGCCGCGAGGAAGGCGGTGATCCCGCCGATCCAGGCCACCACCTGCAGGGCGCCGGGGAAGGGCTCGAAGAGGAAGAAGACGCGGCAGGTCATGTAGACGCCGGCCGCCACCATGGTGGCCGCGTGCATGAGGGCCGAGACCGGGGTCGGGCCCTCCATGGCGTCCGGGAGCCAGACGTGGAGCGGGAACTGGGCCGACTTCCCGATGGCGCCGCAGAAGAGGAGCACCGCCGCGAGGGCGGCGGTGCCGCCGCCGAGGAGGGGGAGAAGCGCCGGGTCGCGGTAGAAGCGCGCCAGGTGCCCGAAGTCCAGGGCGTTGGGGACGTCGAGCCCCCCGGGGGAGGCGGGGTCGGGGATCTTCATGTCCCGGAAACCCGGGAGGGTGCTCACCGCGTAGTACAGGAGCAGGATCCCGCAGAGGAACCCGAAGTCCCCCACGCGGTTCACCATGAAGGCCTTCTTCCCCGCCTCCACCGCGGAGTCCCTCCCGAACCAGAACCCGATGAGGAGGTAGGAGGAGAGCCCCACCAGCTCCCAGAAGACGAAGGTCTGGAGCAGGTTCGTGGAGAAGACGATGCCGAGCATGGAGAAGGCGAAGAGAGAGAGGCAGGCGAAGTAGCGCCCGTAGCCCTCGTCCCCGTGCATGTAGCCGATGGAGTAGACGAAGATGGGCGTCCCCACCCCGGTCACGACGAGAGCCATGAGGAGGGAGAGGCGGTCGACGAGGACTCCGAAGCGGGCCTCGAAGGAGCCGGCGGCGACCCAGGTGAAGTGCGCCTCGAACCCCGTGGGCTCCCCCTCCTTCGCGGTGAGCGACCTCCACAGGAGGAAGAGGGTGCAGACCAGGCCCACGACCATGCCGAGGACGGACACCCCCGCCGCGAGCGCCCGACGACGGCGCAGAAGGAGCCCGGCCAGCGCCGCCGCCGCGAGCGGGGCGAAGAGCGTCGTCCAGGCGAGGGGGGCAAGGTCCGGGCTCACCGCTACCCCTTCAGCTCCGCCGCGTCGTCCACGGAGACGCCGCCCCGGGTCCGGAAGAGCGCGATGATGAGGGAGAGCGCGACCGCGGCCTCGGCGGCCGCCACGGCGATGGAGAAGAAGACCATCACCTGGCCCTGGAGGTTCCCGTGGACGCGGGAGAAGGCCACCAGCGCCAGGTTCGCGGCGCTGATCATGAGCTCGAGGCTCATGAGCACGATGAGGATGTTGCGACGGAAGAGCACCCCGACGAGCCCGACCGCGAAGAGGAGGGCCGAGAGCAGGAGGTAGTGCTGGACCGTCACGGGCGGGAGGGCCGCGAGGACGGGCGTCACGGCAGCCTCCGCTTCGTCAGCGCCACGGCCCCCACGATGGCCGCGAGGAGGAGGAGCGAGACGGCCTCGAAGGGGAGCAGGGCGTCCCGGAAGAGCGGCACCGCCAGCTCCGCGGCCCCGGCCTCCAGCGGGGCGAGCGCGGAGACCTCCCGGTCGAAGCCCGCGGTCCCGAGCACGACCGCCCCGACGACCGCGGCGAAGCCGCCGGCGCCCAGGATCAGGCCTCCCACCCCTCCCCGCACGGAGAAGGAGGGCATCCGGGTCAGGTCGTCGGGCCGGAGGTTGAGCAGCATCACCACGAAGAGGAAGAGCACGAGGATGGCCCCCGCGTAGACCAGGATCTGCACCGCCGCGAGGAAGTGGGCCCCGAGCCCGCCGAAGAGCCCGGCCAGGCCGAGGAACGAGGCCACGAGCCAGAGGACCCCGTGGAGGGGGTTCCGGCTCGTCACCATGAGGAGCGCGCCGACGAGCGCCAGCGCCCCGAACGCGTAGAAGCCGAGGCCTTCCAAACCGTCGTCCTTCCCTAGCCGCCCTGGCCGTGCCCGTGCTGCGCCGCCGCCTCGTCGTCGGCGTTCGTCCACTTCCGGATCGGGTTCGGCCGCACCCCTCCGATCTCGTAGAGGCGCTCCTTGCGGAAGACCATCTCCTCGCGGTTCCGGCCGACGATCTCGTACTCCTTGGACATGTAGATCGCGTCCTCCGGGCAGACCTCCTCGCAGTAGCCGCAGAAGATGCAGCGCAGCATGTCGATGTCGAAGACCGCGGGCTGCTTCTCCTCGCGCCCCCCCCCGGGGCGCTCCTCGGGGACGATGGTGATGGCCCGCGGCGGGCAGATGAACTCGCACAGCGAGCAGGCGACGCACTTCTCCCGGCCCGCCTCGTCCTTCACCAGCGAGGGCACCCCCCGGTAGTACTCGGGGAGCGGGTGCTTCTCCTCGGGGTACTGGAGGGTCACCTTCTTCTCGAAGAGGTGGGCGGCGGTGATGGCCATCCCCTTGAGGATCGCCGGGAAGACCAGCCGCTCCGCCAGCCCCAGCGCCGGCCGCTCGACCTTCCTGTATCCCATGGTCATCCCCCGAAGGCCCAGGCCCGGGTCCCCGCCGCCGCCAGCAGGATCCCCAGCGAGAGCGGCAGGAACACCTTCCACCCCAGGCGCATCAGCTGGTCGTAGCGGAACCGGGGGAGGGTCCAGCGGACCCAGATGTAGACGAAGAGGAAGAAGAGAGTCTTGGCCCACCAGATGCCGGACTGGAGGACGGTCTGCCAGAGGGTGCCCTCGAAGCACCGCTCCAACCCGAAGAGCGTCCACCCCCCGAAGAAGAGCGTCGTCATGAGGCCGCTCATGACGACCATGGCCGTGTATTCGCCGAGGAAGAACAGCGCGAACTTCATGGACGCGTACTCGGTGTGGTACCCGGCGGCCAGCTCCGACTCGGCCTCCGGGAGGTCGAAGGGGAGGCGGTTGGTCTCTGCGAAGGCCGAGGTGAGGAAGACGACGAAGGCGAGCGTCCCGGCCGGGAAGACGGCCACGGTCCAGGCGTGGTCCTGCTGCCAGCGGACGATCTCGCGGAGGTTGAGCGTCCCCGCGAGCAGGACGACGGCCGCCGCCGAGAGGCCCAGCGTCAGCTCGTAGGAGATCATCTGGGCGCTCGCCCGGACCCCGCCGAAGAGCGCGTACTTGCTGTTGCTGGCCCAGCCCCCGATCTGGATCCCGTACACGGCGAGCGAGGAGATCGCGAGGAGCAGGAGGAGTCCGGAGTCGAGGTCCGAGACCATGAACCGATCGGCGAAGGGCAGCATGGAGAAGGCCACGAGCCCCGGCACCATGGCCAGCGCCGGGGCGAGGGTGTAGAGGACCCCGTGGGCCTGCCCCGGGACGTGGTCCTCCTTGAAGATGAATTTCACGAGGTCGGCCACGGACTGGAGGAGCCCGAAGGGGCCGACGCGGTTCGGGCCCAGGCGGTCCTGCATCCAGGCGGAGACCCGCCGCTCGGCCCAGACCAGCACGGTCACGAGCAGGGGCGGGATCTGCAGGACGAGGAAGATCCCGAGGGCCTGGAAGGCGAAGTCCGGGAGCCATTCCGGCCAGGGGGATCGCCAGGAGGTCGCGTCGTAGCGGTCCGGGGCCGCGGCGGTCACGCCTTCGCCCCCGCCGCGGCTCGGCTCCCGAGCGGGAGCCCGAGGTCGCCGAGCCCCGCGAGCGTCATCCCCTCGAACCCCGGGACCTCCGCCGCCATGGCCTTGAAGACCGCACCGGCGGAGGCCCCGGGGGCGGGGACGCCCGGGGCCCCCACGGCGGCCAGGAGATCGAGCAGGATCCGGGACTCGGGCCGCGCCGCGCCGGGACCGCGGACCACCGCCCGGACCCGCTGGACCCTCCCCTCCCCGTTGACGAGGGTCCCGTCCTTCTCGGCCCAGGTCGCACCCGGCAGGACCGCCACGGCCCTCCCCGCGGTGGCGCTCTCCCGGGCGCCGATCAGGGCCACGAAGGGGATCCGGCCCAGCACCGCGAGGTCCTCGGGGCGGTCGTCCAGGTCCTCGCCGACGAGGACGGCCCAGCGGACCCTCCCGGATTCCGCGGCCGCCCGGAACCCGTCGAGGCCGAACCCGCCCGCGGAGGGCGCGATCCCCGCGGCCCGGGCCCCGGCCGCGTTGGGGTTCCCGTCCGCGGTCATGAGGAAGCCGTCGGCCTCGAGCGCCCGGGGCTTCCAGTCGAGGTTCGGGGATCCCGCGAAGCCGCGCAGCAGCCGCCGCGCGAGCCAGCACTCCTCGGTGGTGAGCCGCGCCGAGACGAGCCCGAAGAGCCCCGCCCCCCCCTCGGCCTTCGCGTCGCGGAGCGCGCCCGCCACGGCCGCCAGGACCTCGCCGGCGTCCGCGTCGGCGGGCCTCCCGTCCCGCAGCAGGCGCGCCGACGCGAGGCGGTCCGGCGCCGCCGGGTCCCGGATCTCCAGCCGCCCGCGGTCGCACATCCACCAGCGGTTGACATGGAGGTTCTCGGCGGGGACCAGCCGCAGCACCCGGTTCCAGCGCGTCCCGGCCAGCACGTTGCAGCCCCGGGAGCAGGAGGAGCACACCGTCCGCTTCTGCTCCATGAACCAGACCCGCGACCGGAACCGGAAGTCCGCCGAGGTGAGCGCCCCCACGGGGCAGATGTCGATGACGTTCATCTGGTAGTTGCCCGTCATCGTCTTCCCCGGCGCCGTGTCGATCTCGCACCGGTCGCCGCGCGCCACCACGGTGAGCTCGCCGTTCCCCGTGATCTCCTGGGTGAACCGCACGCACCGCGTGCAGACGATGCACCGCTCGGCGTCGAAGACGACCCGGTCGGAGAACTCCACGCGCTTGCGCTTGTGGTTCTTCGGCACGTCGAAGCGCGACGCCCCGGCCCCGAGCTCGAAGGAGTACTCCTGGAGCTTGCACTCCCCCGCCTGGTCGCAGATGGGGCAGTCGAGCGGGTGGTTGATGAGGAGGAGCTCCATCACGTCGGCCCGGGCCCTCCTCGCCGCCTCGGACCCGGTCTGCACCACCATCCCGTCGGCGCAGGGGAGGTTGCAGGAGATCTGCGTCCCGCGCATCCCCTGGACCTCGACGAGGCAGATGCGGCAGTTCCCGGCCACGGAGAGCCCCGGGTGCCAGCAGTAGTGGGGCACGTCCTTCCCGAGCCCGCGCGCGGCCTCCAGGACCGTGGTCCCCGGGGGGACCTCCACCTCGCGCCCGTCGATGGTGACCCTAGGCATGCACGGCCGCCTTCCGGGATGGGCAGCCCCCCCCGGCCACGTGGGCCTCGAACTCCGGCCGGAACTTCTGGACGAAGGAGCGCGTGGGCATCACCGCCGAATCGGCGAGGAAGCAGATGGTCTTCCCCGCGGCGGCGCCGCCCACGGCCTCCGCCACGCTGGCGAGCAGGTCCACGTCCCCGGGGCGCCCCCCGCCCTCCTCGATGCGGCGCACGAGCTTCGCGAGCCAGCCGGTCCCCTCGCGGCAGGGCGTGCACTGGCCGCAGGATTCGTGGTGGTAGAACTCCATGAGGTTCAGCAGCGCGTCCACCATGCAGGTCGTCTCGTCCATGACGATGACGCCCGCGGAGCCCATGAGCGACCCCGCCTTCGCCACGGAGCCGAAGTCGCAGGCGACGTCGATCTCGCGGGCCCCCAGCACCGGGACCGAGGAGCCGCCGGGGATGACGGCCTTCAGCGCCCGGCCCTTCCAGACCCCCCCCGCGGCCGCGATCAACTGACGGAGCGTCACCGAGGTCTCGAACTCGAACCAGCCCGGCCGCTCCACGTGGCCGGAAACGCCGTAGATGCGCGTCCCCGGCGTGTCCGGGGTGCCCATCTTCAGGAACGCGTCCGCCCCGTCGCGGAGCACGACGGCGGCGCAGGCGAGGGTCTCCACGTTGTTGATGATCGTGGGGCAGCGCCAGAGGCCCTCGATCGCCGGGAAGGGAGGCTTGATGCGGGGGTAGCCGCGGCCGCCCTCCAGCGACGACAGCAGCCCCGTCTCCTCGCCGCAGATGTAGGCCCCCGCCCCCGTGTGGACCCAGAGGTCGCAGTCGAAGTCGCTCCCGAGGATGCCCTTCCCCACGAGGTTCGCCGCCCGGGCCTCCTCCAGCGCCTCCTCCAGGACCCGGATGGAGAGCGGGTACTCGCCGCGCACGTAGATGTACCCGACCTTCGCGCCGATGGCCCGGCAGGCCACCAGGCACCCCTCGATCAGGAGGTGCGGCACGAGTTCCATGATCTGGCGGTCCTTGAAGGTCCCGGGCTCCGACTCGTCGGCGTTGCAGGCGAGGTAGACGGGCTTCCCCGAGCCCTTCGGGACGAAACCCCACTTGCGGCCCGCCGGGAAGCCGGCCCCGCCGCGGCCGCGGACGTTGGCCCGGGCCACCTCCGCGGTCACCTCGGCGGGCGCCATCTTCAGGGCCCGGGCGAGCCCCTCGTAGCCGCGCCGGGTGCGGTAGCCCGCGAGCGACTTCACGTCGCGGACCCCCACGCCCTCCAGCAGGACGCGGTGCTCGGGAGGGACCGGGAGGCCCGTCACCGGAGGTCCCCCAGCATCCCCCGGGCCTTCGCGGGGTCGAGGTTCCCCCACCGCCGCTCCCCGGCGATGGCGCAGGGGGCCATCTCGCAGAGCCCGAGACACTCGAAGGGGACGAGAGTCACCCTCCCGTCGGCGCTGGTCCCGCCCCGCTCCACGCCCAGCGCCTCCTCGAGCGCGCCCATCACCTCCTCGGCGCCGCGCAGGCGGCAGGAGAGGGTCCTGCAGACATAGAGCTTGTGGCGCCCGACCTTCTCCCGGTCGTACATCGAGTAGAAGGAGACGACCCCGTGCACGTGGGCCGCCGGCACGCCGAGGTAGCCCGCCACCTCCTCCACCGTGGATTCCGAGAGGAAGCCCCGCTCGGCCTGGAGCCGGGAGAGCACCGGGAGCATGGCGGCGGCCCTCTGCGGGTACCGTGCCACGACGCGGTCCAGTTCCGCGCCGAGCGGGGCCGGGAAGGGGTTCCGGGGGGCCGCCGCCTCGTTCACCGGTCGCATTCCCCCATCACGAAGTCGAGCGAGGCGAGCACCGCCACCGTGTCGCTGAGCATGCAGCCCGGGAGCAGCCAGGGGAGGATCGACAGGTTCACGAAGGAGGGGGCGCGCATCCGGAGACGGTACGGGCGCGCCGTGCCGTCCCCCACGATATAGAAGCCCAGCGCCCCCTTGGGGTTCTCGTGCTCCCAGTAGACCTCGCCGACGGGGGCGCGGGGCCCCTCGGTGACGATCATGAACTGGTGGATCAGCTCCTCCATGCGGGTGAGGACCTTCTCCTTGGGGGGCAGGAAGTGCTTCCCGTCCTCCACCGCCACGGGCCCCGCGGGGAGCGCCTCCAGCGCCTGGCGGATGATCCGCGCCGACTGCTTGATCTCCTCGACCCGGCAGAGGTACCGGTCGAAGGCGTCCCCCTTCGTGCCGACCGGGACGTCGAACTCGTACTGGTCGTAGCCGAAGTAGGGGAACTCCTTGCGGAGGTCCCACTCGACCCCGGAGCCCCGGAGGTTGGGGCCCGTGAGCCCGTAGGAGATCGCCACCTCGCGGGGGATGACGCCGACGCCCTCGAGCCGCCCGATCCAGATGGGGTTGCGGGAGAGCAGCCGCTCGATGTCCCGGTCCACCTTCCCCGGCAGCTCCCGGGCGAAGCGGAGGACCGCGTCGGCCCAGCCGTCCGGAAGGTCGCGGGAGAGGCCCCCCACCCGCGGGTAGGAGACCGTGAACCGCGCCCCGGTGAGCGACTCGAAGAAGCCGTAGACGGCCTCCCGCTCCCGGAAGCAGTAGAGGAAGACCGTCATGGCGCCGATGTCCATGGCGAAGGCGCCCAGGCCGAGGAGGTGCGCGGAGATGCGGCTGAGTTCGGCGCAGACCACCCGGATGGCGTTCGCCCGGGGCGGGGGCTCGATGCCCATGAGCCTCTCGGCGGCGGCGCACACGGCCAGGTTGTTCGCCACGGGCGCGAGGTAGTCCATCCGGTCGGTGTAGGGGATGAACTTCGTGAAGCCGTAGGTCTCCGCGATCTTCTCCATCCCCCGGTGGAGGTACCCCACGTCGGGCTCCGCGCGGACGATGACTTCCCCGTCCAGCTCCAGCACGATCCGGAGCACCCCGTGGGTCGAGGGATGGGACGGGCCCATGTTGAGGAAGAGCCTCCCCGAGTCCTCCACCGAGCGCTCGGTGCGGACGGCGAGGGGGGATTCCTGCCCGAGGGAAGGGGTCACGGGCTCCCCGCCTCCGGGCGGCGGGCGCGGTCCAGCACCCAGCGTGCCCAGTCCCGGTCGCTCCGCTCGCCCTCCATGGGGAACTCCTTCCGGAGCGGGAAGGAGGGGAAGTCCTCGGGCATGAGGATCCGCCGGAGGTCGGGGTGGCCCTCGAAGCGCACGCCGAACATGTCGAAGGCCTCGCGCTCGAGCCAGTTCGCCGTCGCCCAGAGCGGCGTCGCCGAGGGGACGACGGGGTCGTCCTCGGGGCAGCGCGCCTTCAGGCGGAAGCGCTCCTTCCGGGAGAGCGAGACCAGGTTCCAGATCACGCGGAACCGCGGCTCCTCCTCCGGGTGGTCGGTGCAGGTCAGGTCGCAGAGCAAGCCGAAGGCGAGGTCAGGGTCGTCCCTCAGGAGGCGGAGCGCCTCGAGGACCTTCTCCCGGGGGACCTCCGCCCACCACTGGCCGCGGAACTCCCCCGACGACGCTCCGGGGAAGGCGTCGAGCACGCGCCGCACGGTCTGAGGGATCGTCGCCTCGGGCACGCCCGCCGTCCCTCCCCCCTTCGCTTCCAGCGTCAACGGCCGTGCGGGCTGATGCCCGCCTCTAGGACGCCCGGATCGCCGCCGGCGCGGGGGCCCTGTGGAGGATCTCCCGCGTCGGACGGTCCTTCGCGATCTTCGCTTGGAGCTGGATCAGGGCGTTCAGCACCATCTCCGGCCGCGGGGGGCACCCCGGGATGTAGAAGTCCACGGGGACGATGTGGTCGATGCCCTGCATCACCGGGTAGGAGCGGAACATCCCGCCCGAGGCGGCGCAGGCCCCCATGGCGATGACCCAGCGGGGCTCGCCCATCTGGTCGTAGAGCCGCCGGCAGCACTCCCCCATCTTGTAGGTGAGCGTCCCGGCCACGAGCATGAGGTCCGCCTGGCGCGGGCTGAAGCGGGCCACCTCGGCGCCGAAGCGGGCCATGTCGAAGTGCGAGGCCGCCGTGGCCATGAACTCGATGGCGCAGCAGGAGAGCCCCAGCGGGAGCGGCCAGATGGAGTTCTTCCGCGCCCAGTTGATGACCGAATCCACCGAGGTGAGGACGAAGCCGCCCTCCTCCTGGAACTCCCCGACGTGGACCGGGGTCACCCTTCGGTCTGCCACTCGAGCACCCCCTTGCGGACCACGTAGAGCCAGCCCAGGAACAGGACCGCCACGAAGACGAGCAGCTCGAGGAAGAGGGTCCCCAGCCCGAGGCCGCCCCGCGCCGCCTCCCCCCTCCCGTAGATCACCGCCCAGGGGTAGAGGAAGACCACCTCGATGTCGAAGAGGATGAAGAGCATGGCCACGATGTAGAACTTCACGGAGAACCGCGTGTGGGCCTCCGCCAGGATGGGCATCCCGCACTCGTAGGGGGTGTCCTTCACGGGGCTCCGCCGCCGCCCGGCCATGGTCAGGCGGGAGACCACCGTGGAGAGCGCCAGCATGGTCCCCGCCAGCACGAGGGCCAGCGCGACCACGATGAGGATCGGGAGGTAGGAGTTTGCTCCGGCTTCGTCCATGGTCGGGGGATCCGGGGGCCGCGTCCGGGAGGCGTCCTTCTACTCTAGGGCACCCCGGGGACGTCCCCAACTTTGTGGGGGAGCGGGGGATGGGGCGGCGCGGGGGCTTTTCCGTTCTCCCGGCCGGGTGGGTAGGATGCCGCCATGACCGAGCCCGGGGTGGGCAGCAGCGGCGGGGCGAACGCCGCGCCCGCGGACGCCGTGGACGTCATCGTCGTGGACGACGACCCGGCCTCGGCCCGGATCCTGGAGGCCCTGCTGCTGTCCGACGGGTGCCGGGTCCGGTCCTTCTCGGACGGGCAGGCGGCGCTGGACGCCATGCTGGCGGGCCCCCCGGACGTGCTGATCTCCGACTGGGTCATGCCCGGGCTCGACGGGCCCGACCTCCTCAAGAAGGTCCGGGCGACCCCCGCCCTGCAGTCCACCTACTGCGTCCTCGTGACGGCCCACGACGACCGGGGCCGGAAGGTGACCGGGCTGCTGGTCGGGGCCGACGACTACCTCACGAAGCCGGTCTCCAAGACGGAGCTGCTGGCCCGGATCCGCGTCGGCATGAGGGTCCGGAAGCTGGAGCGCCGGACCATGCTGCTCGCCGCGGGGGTCACCCTCGGCCACGAGGTGAACAACCCGCTCACCGCGGTCCTCGGCTACGTGGACCTCCTCCGGGACCAGATCCGCAAGGGGGAGAAGGACGGGGCCATCCAGAGCCTCGACCGGATCGGCGAGGCGGCCGAGCGGATCCGCGCCGTCGTGGCGCGCTTCGTCGCCGCCGAGGACCCCCGCACCAAGGAGTACCTGCCGGGCACCCGGATGCTCGACCTCGGGCCGGAGATGGGTGCGAAGCCCCCTTCCCCGTGAGCCGGAGGTTCAGTCCCCCTCGTGGACGAACCGCGCGAGCAGCCCGCCCAGCGCCGCGCCGGCGAGCGGTCCCGCGAAGTAGACCCAGACCCCCGCGAGGACCTCGCCCCCCGAGACGACCGCGGGGCCGAGGTCGCGGGCCGGGTTGAGCGAGGAACCGGAGATGGGGATCCCGGCCAGGTGGCTCGCGGCAAGGTAGAGGCCGATGGAGATGCCGGCGAAACCCCCCGCGGCGCGCTTGCTCGCCGCTGCCCCGTAGATGACCAGGAAGAACAGCATCGTCGAGACCACCTCGAAGGCGACCGCGGCGCCGACGCCGAAGGACCCCGGGGCGTTGGCCCCGAAGTGGAACTCCCTCGCGGACTCCCCCAGCGCCGCCATCACCGTGACCGAGGCGAGGATGCCCCCCATGAACTGGGCCACCCAGTAGCCGACCGCCTCCCCGATGGGCATCTTCCCGGCCATCACCATCCCCAGCGTGACCGCGGGGTTCACGTGGGCGCCGGAGATGGGCCCGAAGGCGTAGGCGATGGCCACGAGGCTCATGCCGAAGGTGAGCCCGATGGCGAGGACCGCCTGGGGCTGGAGCTTGCCGCCGGTGAGCGTCAGCGCCGTCACCACGGCGCTCGTCCCGAGGAACACGAGGAGATAGGTGCCGATGAGCTCGGCCAGCGGCTTCTTCACGGGGCCCTCCCTTCCGGCGGTCCGCGCCGGCCAGAGTGTACCGGGAACCGCGGACAGGCGGCCCCCGGGAGCGCGTGGTAGATTCCCCCCGCCGGTTGACCGAGGGGGGGATGCCATGCGCGGGAGCCGAGCCAGGGTGCGGTTCGCGGTCGCGGCGGCGGCGGTGGCGTGCGTCGTCCTCGGGGCGCGGGGGGCGCCCACGGCCTCCTCCATCGCCCTCACGGGCCACGGGGACGCCATGGGCGGATCCGTGGGGGCGCCGCTCGCCCTCGGCGCCACCTCCTGCCTCGTCCCCTCCCAGGGCCCGGACGGTTCCCAGGGCACCGCGGACGACGAGACCCTGCTCGTCACCGGCATCGGGGGGGCCCTGGTCGTGACGGCGATCCTCACCCCCTTCCTCTCCGACTACTCCGGGCAGTTCGAGAGGCTCTCCGCGACGCGCGCGCTCGGCTTCGGCGCCGGCCCAGACGGGAACTGGGGCACGGCGGACGACGTGGTCTTCCTCCTCGACCGGCTCGGGTCGGACAACGGCGTCACGTCCATCACCGTCGGGAGGCTGGAAGCCACGGACGTCCACGCCCCGACCCGGCTCTCCGCCTCCTCCGCGGCCGTCGTCACGAGAGGGCCCGACGCCTCACCGAACACCGGCGACGACACCGTGGCGATCCTCACGGATCTCGGCGGCGCGAACTCGGTCACCTACGCCGCCGCGCCCTTCGTCCCGTCCCGGGGGCGCTGCCGGCCCGTGGCCCTCTCCCCCACCTCCTTCCTCGTCGCCTCCAACGGCCCCGACAGCGCCGAGAACTCCGCGGACGACGTGACGTACCTCTTCGAGGACGCGGGCGGCGGGAACGACCGGACCGACCTCGCGACCCCGAGGCTCTATCCCAGAGCACCCGGGGGGCCGATCCGGATCTCGCCGACCCGGGCCGCGGTCGTCTCCGCCGGCGCGGACGGGAGCGTCGGCACCGCCGACGACGAGGTCCTCCTCCTGGACAAGCTCGGGCAGGCGAACCAGGTGGCCTCCATCCCCGTTCCCCACGTCAACAACTACGGCGGGAGCCGGATCGTCCCCTGGGGCGACAGCGCGCTCCTCGTGCTGACTGAGGGCGCGGACTCGGTCGAGGGCACCGCGGACGACTCGGTCTACCTCGTGACGAGGCTCGGGGCGAACGAGGCCACGACGGAGATCGTCGTGGGCGCGACGGACGAGGACCGGCAGGCGCGGCCCGTGCCCCTCTCGCCGACCTCCTTCGCCGTGGTCACGCTGGGCCCCGACCTCAATTACAACTCGGCCGACGACCGGATCGCCATCGTCTCCGACGTGGGCGGCACCAACACCGTCTCCACCGTCACCGTGGGCGGGCTCGCGGACGGCGCCACCTCCACTCCCTCGGCCCTCTCCTCCACGGCGCTGGTCGTCACGAGCGGAGGGGCGGACGGCTTGATCCGCAGCGGAGGGGACGACGCGGTCACCGTCGTGTCGGGGATCGGGACGGCCCCCCTCGTCGAATCGGTCCCCCTCGGTGGGGACGCGGACGACCTCTACGGGCTCGGGTTCGCCCCGGCGGTCCTCGGCGGCGGCCGCGCGGTGGCGCTCTCCACCGGGGCCAACGCCGTCCTGGGGACCGGGAACGACGACGCGCTCCTGGTCGTCGAGGGGCTGCCGGCGGACCGCGGCCTCGCGGCGAAGAAGGTCGCGGTGAAGTTCCGGGCGGAGGCGCCCGAGAACGGCGAGAAGGTCTCCGCGAAGGGGGCCCTGCTGCTCGACGGGCTCGTCGTGTTCGCCGAGCAGGACATCACGATCTCGGTCGGCAACGCCGCCCAGACCGTTCCCGCGCGCTCCTTCGTCGAGAAGAACGGGAACTTCACCTACGCGGACAAGACCGGGGCGAACGGGTGGGTGACGAAGGTCGTCTTCAAGTCGGGGAGCGGCTCGCTCTCCGTGAAGGGGAAGGGGGTCGGGACGGGCGCCGAGACGACCGATGCGGCGTCGGTGGCCTTCGCCGTCGAGGCGGGCGACGTCTACTTCGGGCTGGTGCTCGGGGGCACCGCCACGGCCAAGGGGATCACCTACAGGGCGCCGAAGTAGGCTTCACCTTCGGACGACCCTCACCGCGGCGCCGAGCCCGAGGCGGCCCCAGGCGCGGTCGGTCGTCACGGCGGGGAGGCCCCGGGCGAAGGCCAGCGCGAGACAGGCGCGATCCGCGAGGGAGAGTCCCTCCGACCGCGTGCGGATCCGGAGGCGTCCCGCCTCCACGGCATCCTCGGGATCGAACGGAACGACCAGGAACTTGAACTTCCCCGGAATCCCGCGGACCTCCGCTTCCGGCGCCCCCGTCTCGAGCAGCCGGCCGACCACCTCGGCCCAGTTGACTGCGCTGACGAGGGCTCCCTGCAGGAAGGGCTCGATCCTGCTGCCGGTGGGCTCGCCCTGCACGACCGCGAGGATCGCCGATGCGTCCAGGACGGCTCCGGTCACACTGCGGTGGTGCCGGACGTGCGCGACCGTCTCCGCCGTCGGGCCTCCTCGCGCTCCTCTCGACGGACCTCCTCCCGCCTCTCCCGGATGAGCTCCCTGGAGAGGCTGCGGCCCGGGCGGATGTACTTGCGGAAGGCGGCCTGTACTTCCCGGATGGCCTGGGCGGGAGTCAGAAGGCGGATCGCACCCTCCTCGACCACGACGATGAGTTCGTCCCCCGATTTAAGGTGGGCCGCCTCCCGCACCGCCGCCGGGAGGACGATCCGACCCTGGGCGCCGACGTGCGCCGTGGCCGAAAAGGGTTCCGGTCCGATCATGGGGCACGACTCTACCACCGTGGCACGTCCATGTCAACGTGCCACTTCGCGGGCCCTGCTCCCTCCGCCGCCCCCCGGCGGTAGGCTCTCCTCCCCATGAAGGCCATCGTCCTCGGCGCCGGGCGGCAGGGGCTCGCCATCGCCTTCGACCTCGCGCGGCGCGGCGGGGCGGCGGAGGTGACGCTCGTGGAGGCGGATCGATCCGCCCTCCGCGAGGGGGTCCGGCGGCTCCGGCGGCTCGCCCCCGGGTCCCGGTTCCGGCCCGTGGCGGACGGGGTCGCCGGCGGGAGGGGGGACGCCCGCCTCCTTCGCGGCCACGACGTCGCGGTGAGCGCGGTCCCCTACCGCTTCAACCCGGGGCTGGCCCGGGCGGCGGTGGCGGCGCGGGTCCCCTTCTGCGACCTGGGAGGGAACACCGACCTCGTCCGGGAGGCGCTCCGCCTGGACGCCGCCGCGCGCCGGGCCGGCATCGGGATCGTCCCCGACTGCGGCCTCGCGCCGGGGCTCGGGAATGTCCTGGCCTCGATGCTCGTCCGCGAGGTGCCGGGCATCCGGCACGTGCGCATCCGCTGCGGGGGGCTCGAGCAGGAGCCGACCGGCCCGCTCGGCTACGCGCTGCTCTTCTCCATCGGGGGGCTGACGAACGAGTACACCGGCGAGGCCGTGGTCCTCCGCGGCGGGCGGCTTCGGCGCTTCGAGGCCTTCACGGAGCCGGAGCCCTTCGACGCCCCGGGGGGGCTCGGGCGCCTGGAGTGCTTCTTCACCTCCGGGGGGACGAGCACGGCGCCCTGGACCTTCCGGGGCCGCCTCGAGACCTACGAGTACAAGACCGTCCGGTACCCCGGGCACTTCGACCGGGTGCGGGCGATGATCGACCTGGGCCTGCTGGACCTCCGCCCCGTCGAGGTCGCCGGACGCCCCGTCGTCCCCCGGGAGGTCTTCCACGCCCTGGCGGGGCCGCACCTCGACCGCGGGACCGTCCGGGACATCGCCATCCTGCGCGTGGACGGAACCGACCGCCGCGGCTGCGGCATCCGCTACGAGATGCTCCAGCGCTTCGACCCGCGCACGGGGTTCACCGCCATGGAACAGACGACCGGCACCCCGGCGGCCGTCACCGCCCGGGACCTCGCGCTCCGCCTGCTCCCCCCCGGGGTCCGTACACCGGAGCGCCTGGGCTACGGCCCCGCCCACCTCCGGGACCTGCGGCGGCGGGGGCTTCGGATCCGGCGGATCCGCCTCGGGGGGGTGCCCTCCCGTTCAGGGAGCCCCCCGGAACGACGATGAACTTTCTTGGGCAATCCTGAATCAGTACTCAAGATTGTCCGGAACCTTCGTCGTGAGGGAGGAGGCTTTGTGCGCGTCCTGTTCATCTACCCCAACATCGACTGCCCCCCGGGGGCGAACCACGGGCTCGTCTCCCTCTCGGGGGTTCTCAAGGCGGGGGGCCACGAGACGCGGATGATCTACGCCTGCGACGCCATCGAGCCGGTCCCGACCCCGGAGCAGATCGCCGGGACGGTGCGGGAGTACCGGCCGGGCCTGCTGGCCTTCTCCTGCATGACCCAGCAGTACCCCTGGGCGGTGGGGATCGCGCAGCACCTCCGGAAGGAGTTCCCGGGGATCCCCCAGGTGGTGGGCGGGGTGCACATCACGATGATCCCGGAGGAGGTCTGCGAGGACAGGGTCTTCGACTACTACTGCGCCGGCGAGGGGGAGTACGCGCTGCTCGACCTCGTGAACCGCCTCGAGAAGGGAGAGGACACGGCCACCGTCCCCAACATGCGGATGTGGCGGGACGGGAGGAAGGTCGCCAACGCGGTCCTCCCCTTCCCCGACCTCGAGAAGCTCCCCCCGCTCGACTGGGGGCTCTTCGAGATGGACAAGCTTCTGGACGCGAAGAAGGGCTGGCTCTCGCTGCTCACGAGCCGCGGCTGTCCCTACAAGTGCACCTACTGCTTCAACAAGGAGATCGTGGACCTCTACCGGGCGGAGAAGGCGGCCAAGAGCCCGAAGGAGTTCCTGCGGAAGTTCCCCATCCCGCGCATCATGGACGAGATCGCGGACCTGCGCCGGAAGCACCCCCAGATCTCGACGGTCATCTTCGACGACGACCTGTTCACGCTGGACAAGCCCTACGTGCTCCGGTTCTGCGAGGCCTACAAACGCCAGCACCACGACCTCCCCTTCGTCGTGAACGCGCACGTGCAGGTCTTCGACGACGAGATGGCGGCGGCGCTCCGCGACGCGGGTTGCATGATCGTGAAGTACGGGCTCGAGTCGGGGTCGAACCGGGTGCGCCGCGAGGTCCTCTGGCGCTACATGACGAACGTCCAGATCCGGGACTCCTTCGAGGCCGCCCACCGCCAGGACCTGCACACGAGCGCCTTCGTCATGCTCGGGCTCCCCACGGAGACCCGGGCGGAGATCGAGGAGACGCTGCGCCTTTGCGCCGAGGTGAAGATGGGGCGGTTCCGCTGGGCCGTCTTCTTCCCCTTCGTGGGCACCGCGGGCTACACGATGGCGAAGAACCTGAACCTCATCGACTTCGGGAAGATGAAGGCCATGGGGAACTACTTCGACGGCTCCTGCCTCCACTTCACCGACGAGCACGACCTCTACCTCGTGAAGCTCTCCAAGTTCTGCCACTGGTACGTGAACGCTCTCACCGACTGGCCGGCGGCGGACGCCTTCCGCCGGCTGGTGGCCGAGATCGAGCCCATGGACCGGGCGGCATTCGAGCGGGAGTACCCGCGCCTGCGCAGGCTCGACCGCGAGATGAGCGACGAGTACATCGAGAAAGACCTCACCCATTACACCCAGCGGTACAGCCACGTCATGGGCGTCCGCTCCGACTTCGTCAAGTGGGAGCGCGAGCGGATGCGGAAGTACGCCGGGACGGCGAGGAACGCCTACACGCTGGACTAGCGGCCGCGG
>Ga0247727_10005880_pt1 | contig 24468 bp, 17 predicted proteins | sample WisWelCaveWW1625_FD_202498 | JGI IMG/M metagenome (GOLD analysis project Ga0247727, IMG submission 202498) | Biofilm microbial communities from Wishing Well Cave, Virginia, United States - WW16-25 | ecosystem: Environmental > Aquatic > Deep subsurface > Groundwater > Cave microbial mat | place... | reverse complement strand
TGAAGAGCTCCCCAAAAATCCGACCAGTGGTTAAGCTGTAGAAAGCGACCTTTGGTATGATCGAAAAGACGAGCAAACGGACACGGAAACGACACAGTGCGGAGTTCAAGGCCAAGGTGGTCACGGCCGCGCTGCGCGAAGACCAAACCCTCAACCAGTTAAGCACGCGCTACGGAGTGCATCCGGTCGTCATCGGCGATTGGAAGAAGCAGGCCGTCCTGGCCCTGCCGGGACTCTTCGGCCAGAAGGTCGAGCGGGACGCCGAGGCGGTGGCGGCGCGGGAGTGCGAACTCTACGAGCAGATCGGGCGGCTGGAGATGGAGAACGCCTGGCTTAAAAAAAAGCTTGGCCCTCTCGACTGAGGCCCGTCGCGCCATGATTGACTCCCTGGACAAGCTGTCGGTGCGACACCAGTGCCGGTTGTTGGGGCTGGATCGCAGCGGACTCTATTACGCGCCGGTCGGACCGGACGCCGAGGAGCTGGCCTTGTGTCACCGGCTGGATGAACTCTACACAGCGCATCCGCATTTTGGGGTGCGGTTGATGACGGCGTGGTTGCGGCGGGAAGGGCGCACGGTCAATCCCAAGCGGGTGCGGCGGCTGTTGCGTACGATGGGGTTGCTGGCGGTGTATCCGAAACCGCGTTTGAGCCAGGCGGGCGTGGGGGCGCAGGTGTTGCCGTATTTGCTGCGCGGGCTGGCGATTGTGCGGCCGCATCAGGTGTGGGCCATTGACCTCACCTATGTGCGGCTGCGGGGCGGGTTCGCCTATCTGGTGGCGCTGCTGGATTGGTTCAGCCGTTACGTGCTGGCGTGGGAGTTGTCGGCGAGTCTGGAAACGCTGCCGTGTGTGCGGGTGCTGGTGGCGGCGCGCGAGGCGGCGGGCGTGGCCGGGGAGATCGTCAACAGCGATCAGGGTTGCCAGTTCACCAGCGGGGAGTGGATCGGGGCGGTGCAGGCCGGCGGCAGCCAGGTGAGTCACGACGGGCGCGGGCGGGCCTTGGACAACGTCATGGTCGAGCGACTGTGGCGGAGTGTGAAGTATGAAGACATCTACCTCCGGGATTACGGCGACCTGTCCGAGGCGCGGACGGGCTTGGGGCGGTATTTCGGGTTTTACAACACGGAACGACCGCACCAAGGGCTTGCGTATCGCACGCCGTTGGAGGTAATGAAAGGCACCCCAAGAACCGAACCGGGAGGGGACTGGTAATGGCGACGCGCCCCCCAGTTCCTTCCGGTTCAAAATGGGGTGGAAACGGAACGGAAAAACAACAAGTTAAAAACCGCTTCCAGTGGTCGGAAGAATGGGGAGCCCCTAAACCGGGAGCAAACTGACGTCGGGTATTGGCATCCGGGCTTGGCAGAGACGATGGCTGATTTCAAGGCGGTCCATGATGCAGCGGCGGCGCTCCCGTACTATCGACTTGCGTTGCAGCAGGCGCGGGAACTTGATCTGGGTTCGTGCTCGCTTTTGATTTCAATGGCCGAGGCACTTCTTAAGTCAGGTCAAATGGAGCAGGCCGAAGCTTGCTTGCGCGATGGGCGCGCAGAAGCGCTCAAGTTGGGCGACCCCGATTGTGTTGAAGAGGCTGACAGGATTCTCCGTGAAATGTCAGCGTCTTGAGTTCGAAGTCATGATTCTCATTGATTACCAACTGGCTGACCCGTCCCCTGATTGGCGGCGCCCAGAAGCAACGGCCAAATTCATTGACCGTCGATCAAACTATGCGCGATGACACGCTTTCCAACGCCGGCCGATGGCTGATGAACCGCCGCGACTTTTTGCGGTACGGTGGCACGGGGTTGAGCGGCATTGCTCTGCTCTCTCTGCTGGCAGAGCAAAAGCTTCTGGCCGCGGACAAGTCGCCCATTCGACCGCAGTGGTCGGCGGAGCATCCGAACGCGCCGCGGGCGCCGCACTTTCCGGCGAAGGCGAAGAATGTCCTCGTGATTTTCTGTTCTGGCGCGTGCGCGCACCTGGAAACCTGGGATTACAAACCGGAGTTGTTCAAGCGCGACGGCCAGCCGATGCCCGGCATGGACAAGCTCATCACGTTCCAGGGCGAGAACGGCAACCTCACAAAGCCGCACTGGGAATTCAAGCCGCGCGGCCAGTCGGGCAAAATGATTTCCGACCTGCTGCCGAACCTCGCCGAACTCGCCGACGACCTGTGCTTCGTTCATTCGATGACCGCGAAGTCGAACACGCACGGCCCGGCGGAGAATCAAATGGGCACGGGCTACATCCTCGACGGATTTCCGAGCGTCGGTTCGTGGGTCAGCTACGGGTTGGGCACGGAGAACCAGGACCTGCCGGCGTTCGTCGCGATTCCCGATCCGCGCGGCGTGCCGCAGGTCGGCCCCAACCACTGGAGCTCCGCGTTCCTGCCGCCAGTCTTTCAAGGCACGGCGTTCAACGCCGACAAACCGATTCCCAATCTCGACACACCGAAGACGATTTCACCCGGCGCCGAGACGGGCACGCGCGATTTCCTGAAACTCCTGAACGACCGTCACCTCGCCCGGCATCCCGGCGACAGCGAGTTGCTGGCGCGGATTTCCAGCTACGAACTGGCGGCGAAGATGCAACTGAGCGCCGCCGAGGTCGGCGAGTTGAACAAAGAAACCAAGGCCACGCTTGAGTTGTACGGCGTGAACGACAGCAACAAACTCAAAGCCGGGTTTGCGCGCAACTGTTTGCTCGCACGGCGGCTCGTCGAGCGCGGCGTGCGCTTCGTCCAGCTTTTCAATGGCGCTTACGCGATGGGGGAGGGCGTCGGCAACTGGGACGGCCACAAGAAGCTGAAGGAGCAATACGACATCCACGCACCGATCCTCGACCAGCCATGCGCGGCGCTGCTGAGGGACCTGAAAGCGCGCGGTCTGCTCGACCATACGCTGGTGGTGTGGGTGACCGAGTTCGGACGCATGCCGACGTTTCAGAAGGGCGCGAACGGGCGCGATCACAACCCGCACGGATTCACGGTTTGGCTCGCCGGCGCGGGTGTGAAAAAAGGTTTCAGTTCCGGCGCAACGGACGAGTTCGGCTACAAGGCGGTGGATCAGGTCGCGACCATTTACGATCTGCACGCCACCATTCTGCATCTGCTCGGCCTGGATCACGAGCGGCTGAGTTACTACCACAACGGAATCGAACGGCGGCTCACGGATGTGCATGGCGAAGTGCTGACGGAGATTCTAGTTTAGAACCAGGGAGTCAACTCGCTCAGGCTGCGCGCGAGACTCTCAAGCAGATAGACGCGAGGCGGCGGTGTGGCAAGCGCCCGGTTGGTGAACCCAATCGGTGACTTGCCGGCTGTAGGATGGCAGATTAGACTGACGCGTGAAGTCGAACAACACCGGACAGAGCCATGAAAGCAACTGAACAACGAGCAGTATCGGCAGCCACCCTGGCCGACTTGGAACGAGCGGAAGCGGACTTTTTGGAGGAGATGGGGGAGCTCAAAGCCCGCATCGAACGGATCCAGCGAGACTACGCCGAGCGTCTCGCCGCGTTGCGGATCGCCCAAGCCCGCATCACCCAAAACAACTCTGATTGGAGGAACGAGCTTCGAGCGCAATACACGGAAGCCGTTTCTTTGCGCACCCTCCAGTTGAACGAGGAGTTTCCGGTCGCCTCGCGATGAACCTCGACTTGTTCTCTTCCCTTGCAGAGCGTTCTGAGCCGAATCTCATCTCCATTCAACATCCGGCGCTCGACTTCCTTCCCACCGTGCTGGTATGTCCGCTCAAGACCGGCGAGTCATTGACCAACGTGCGAACCACTTTGACGTGGGAGCACAGAAGCTTCACAGTGTTGTGCGATCTGGCTCGTCCCATCAATCGCAAGGCCCTTCGATCCGTCGGCCGCGCGGATGATGAAACGTCGCGCCGAATCGTGAACACGTTCTTGCGGCTTCTCGCTATTTGAACGACCCATGTAGGCCAAGGAGACTGTTGCCTTACCGAATCCAACTCAGCACAAAGCCATTGGCGACGAAGTTCGTGGATCGGCATAATCCTGCCAAAATTCTTGCCAGTCCCTCTCGGGGGAATAGTTTGTTCGTCAGTATCGCCCTTTGGCCGAACCAAGTCCGCCACGACGGCGCGCCTGTTTCCGCGGGGCCGAGCTTATGACTGTTGTCAGGTTCAAACCAGGAATTCAGGGGATCGGGGCCGTGACGGTTTGTGTCGCCGTCAGTTGCCTCGCGGCTGTGGACGTGTCGAAACTGCCGCCTGCCGCCACGCGCCTGGTGGATTTTGTAAAAGACATCCAGCCGCTCCTGTCGAAAAACTGCCACGCCTGCCACGGGCCAGAGAAACAAAAGGCGGCGTTGCGCTGGGACGACCGGGCCATCGCGCTGAAAGGCGGCGAGAACGGGCCGGTGATCGTTCCGGGCAAGAGCGCGGCGAGCCGGATGATTCATCTCGTCGCCGGATTGGAGCCCGATTCGCTCATGCCGCCATCCGGCAAGGGCGGGCCGCTGACCTCGGAGCAAATCGGCCTGCTCCGCGCGTGGATTGACCAGGGTGCGGACTGGCCCGAGACCGGCGACTCGCCCGAGGCGAAGAAGCGCAACCACTGGGCCTTCAAAGCGCCGGTGCGGCCGGCTGTGCCGCAGGTGAGCAACAAGAAGTGGCCGCGCAACCCGATTGACAACTTCGTCCTGGCGCGGCTTGAAAAAGACAAACTCAAACCCTCTCCCGAAGCCGACCGCATCACGCTCATTCGCCGATTGAGTCTTGATCTCACCGGCCTGCCGCCGACGATCAAAGCGGTGGAGGAGTTCGCCGCCGACAAGCGGCCCGAAGCCTACGAACGGCTGGTGGAGCGTTTGCTCGCGTCGCCGCACTACGGCGAGCGTTGGGCGCGGCACTGGCTCGACGCGGCGCGTTACGCGGACACGAACGGCTACGAGAAGGACAAGCCGCGCTCGATCTGGCCCTATCGCGACTGGGTCATTGCGGCGTTTAATCGCGACCTCCCGTTCGATCAATTCACCGTCGAGCAACTCGCCGGTGACTTGCTTCCGAATGCGTCGCTCGAGCAACACGTGGCCACGGGCTTTTTGCGCAACTCCATGCTGAATCAGGAGGGCGGCATCGAGCCGGAGCAATTCCGGGTCGAAGCCTTGATTGACCGCCTGGACACGCTGGGCAAGGCGTTCCTCGGCCTGACGATCAACTGCGCCCAATGCCACAACCACAAATACGATCCCTTTTCACAGAGGGAGTATTACCAGCTTTACGCGTTTCTGAACAACGACGACGAGGCCTTTCTCGAAGTGCCGACGGCGGAGCAGCAACGCAAGCGGATGGAAACCATCGCGCGAGTCCGCGAGTTGGAGGAGAAGGCGATGCGCGAGACGACGAACCTTGTCCAGCGCATGGCCGCCTGGGCAAAGAGCATCGCTGAACTGCCGAACGACTGGACGGTTCTCGACCCGGCCGAATGGCACAACTTCGCGACGAAGTTCGAGAAGCAGGAGGACATGTCGCTGCTGGGCGGCGGGGATTTGCAGCCGGGCGGCACGATGCGGGTCTGGGTGGACACCGCGTTGACGAACATCACCGGCTTCCGGCTCGAGGCGTTGACCAACGCGAACCTCGCTTACAACGGGCCGGGACAGATGAACAAGGGCGGATTCATCGTGAAGGAATTCACGGTGGAGGCTTACCCCGCGCAGAATCCCACGGCCACCAATCAGATCACATTCCGCCGCGCGATTGCCGACATGGAGGCGCCCGGGTTCAGCGTGACGAATGCGATTGACGGCAACCTGGAGAAGGGCGGCTGGGCGGCGACGCTCACGCCGGATCACCGCAATCAGAACCACGTTGCCGCCTTCGAGTGCGCCGAGCCATTCGGTTTTCCGGGCGGCACGAAGCTGCTCATCACCGTGCATCAATTGCGCAAGCCGGAGGACGAAAAGCTCGATTGCACCATGATCGGCTGCCTCCGCCTGAGCGTCACGACCAACGCCGGGCCGCTGAAGGTGGCTCCGTTGCCGCCGGCCCTGCTCGCGGTGCTGGCGATCCCCGTTGAAAAGCGCAGCGCAGAACAACAGCGCGAATTGTTTGGCCGTTTCCGGCTTTCCGATCCCTCGTTCACGGAATTGAACCAGCAGATCGGACAGGTGTGGACCAACTGGCTGTACCCGACGACGACGCTGGTGTTGCAGCCGCGAAACCCGCCGCGTGAGACGCACCTGTTCAAACGCGGCGACCGTTTGCGGCCCGGTGAAGTCGTGCAGCCGGATGTGCCGTCGGTGCTGAATCCGCTTCCCGATGGCGCGCCGCGAAACCGTCTCGGCCTGGCGAAGTGGCTGGCTGACCCGCGGCATCCAACCGTCGCCCGCGTGGCGGTGAATCGCGTGTGGATGGAGTATTTCGGCCAGGGCCTGGTGACGACGACGGAAGATTTCGGCACGCGGGTCGAGACGCCGTCGCATCCGGAGTTGCTGGATTGGCTGGCATGTGAGTTTATGAAGCCCGAAGTTACATCGTTACATGGTTACATGGTTACATCGGGCGCTGCGGATCGAGCCGGACGCGAAGTCGGGAACGATGTAACCCATGTAACTCCGCCGTGGATTATCAAACGCCTCCACCGCCTCATCGTCACGTCGGCGACGTATCGCCAATCGTCCAAAGTGGCGCCGGAACTTTACGCCAAAGACCCTTACAATCGCCTGCTCGCCCGCGCGCCGCGCCTGCGCGTCGAAGGCGAAGTAGTGCAGGACATCGCGCTCGCGGTGAGCGGATTGCTCAACGCAAAAATCGGCGGGCCGAGCGTGTATCCGCCGATTTCCACCAACGTGGGTGACACGGTTTACGGCGGATTCAGTTGGCCGGAGAGCAAGGGCGAGGACCGCTATCGCCGCGGCCTGTACACGTTCACGAAACGCTCGCTGCCGTTCCCGTCGCTCAACGCCTTCGACATGCCGTCGGGCGAAACGTCCTGTCCGCGCCGCGTGCGCTCGAACACGCCGCTGCAGGCGCTTACCACTTTAAACGAAAAAACTTTTGTCGAGGCGGCGCAGGCGATGGCGCTCCGGGTGTTGAAGGAAGGCGGCAAGGATGATCGCAGCCGGGCGATCTACGCGTTCCGGCTCGTAACAGGCCGGTCGCCCGACGCGGATGAGTTGAAAAAAGTCCTGAAATTCTGGGACGAGCAATATCGCTACTTTGAGGACCGCACGGCGGCGGCGCTCAACGTTGCGGTGCCGAACGTGACGAACGCCCCGCCCGAGGTGAATCTGCACAAAGTGGCCGCGTGGGCGATGGTGTCGCGGGCGTTGCTGAACCTGGATGAAACCGTGACGAAAGAATGAAGATTAAGTACCCAAAGTACCCAAGCACCCAAAGACCCAAATACCCAGTGGGCGGGAATGTCGGCGAGGTTCGCGACGCGCGCGGGGAGGAGGAGTTTTGGGGAGTGGACGAAACGACGACCGAGTTGCATGAGGAGTTTCGGCTGACGAAACCTTACGATTTGGAGGAGCGCACGGCACAGTTCGGGGAGGCAATCATTAGGTTCGCCAAGAAGATTCCGCGAAATCCCGTCAACGATCGGCTCATTGGCCAGCTCGTCGGTGCGGGCACGAGCGCCGGCGCGAACTACTGCGAAGCCGACGACGGCGTTTCGCGGAAGGACTACAAGGTCCGCATCGGTACTTGCAAAAAGGAGGCGCGTGAGACGAAGTTTTTCCTGCGCATGGTGGCGGTTGCGGAGGAATCCCTAAAGCCGGAGGCGAGGGTGCTTTGGTTGGAAGCCCGCGAATTGCATCTGATTTTTGCCTCGATTTACCGGAAACCGAAATGAGAAGAACGACCCGAACCACCCCAATACCCAAAGACCCAAAAGCGGCACTCGCGCTGGCTTGGGTGTTTGGGTATTTGGGTAATTGGGTTCTTGGGTCCTCTGCCGTTCTCGGCCAAACTCCTGTGGGCGCTCAATGAAACCACGATTGACAATGGCCGCCGTCCTCCGCGCCGAATACGCCCGGCTCGTCACGCGCCGCTGGTTCTTTCGGCAATGCGGCGTCGGGTTGGGTTCCATTGCGCTCGGTTCCTTGCTCGGCGCGGACAAATCATCCGCGGCAGGCCCGCCCAAAGCCGCCAGCCCGCTCGCCCCCAAAGCGCCGCATTTCCATCCCAGAGCCAAACGGGTCATCTACCTGTTCATGGGCGGCGCGCCGAGCCAGCTTGATCTGTTCGACCATAAGCCGGCGCTCGCGAAATACAACGGCAAGCCCGTTCCGGCCGAAGTCGTGATGGGCCAGAAATACGCGTTCATCAAACCCGACGCGGCGCTCTACGCGAGCGAGTTCAAATTCGCCAGACACGGCCAGTGTGGCGCCGAACTCTCCGAAGCTCTGCCGCATCTCGCCGAGGTCGTGGACGACATTGCCATCGTGAAATCCATGACGACCGACGCGTTCAATCATGCGCCAGGACAGGTGCTGATGCAGACCGGCGCAACGCAGTTCGGCCGGCCCTGCCTCGGCTCGTGGTGTCTCTACGGCCTGGGCAGCGAATCCACGGACCTGCCGGGTTTCGTGGTGATGAATTCCGCGAGCGGTCTGAGCGGCGGCGCCTCGCTGTACGGCAGCGGCTTTTTGCCGACGATTTATTCCGGCGTGCCGTTTCGCAAGACGGGCGACCCGGTTTTGTTTCTCTCAAACCCGGCCGGGATCACGGACCAGATGCAGCGCCGCACGCTGGATTTGATCAAGGAGTTGAACACAAAACATCTCGGCGTTATGGGCGACCCGGAAATCGCCACGCGGATCAATTCGTTCGAGATGGCGTATCGGATGCAATCGAGCGGACCGGAATTGGCGGACGTGTCGAAGGAGTCGCCGGAGACGCTCAAGCTCTATGGCGTCGAGCCGGGCAAGCCGTCCTTTGCGATGAACTGTCTCCTGGCGCGGCGGCTCATTGAGCGGGGCGTGCGTTTCGTGCAGCTTTACCACGAGGGCTGGGACCATCACAGCGAAGTCGTCAACGGCGTGAAGGATCAAACCAAAAAAACCGACCAAGCCAGCGCCGCGCTCGTCAAGGACCTCAAGCAGCGCGGACTGCTCGACGATACCCTGGTGATCTGGGGCGGAGAATTTGGCCGCACGCCGATGGTCGAGAGCAACGCCGAGGCAGGCCGCAAGCTGGGCCGCGACCATCATCCCCAGGCGTTCACCGTGTGGCTGGCCGGCGGCGGGATCAAGTCCGGCATCACCATCGGCGAGACAGACGAGCTGGGTTTCCACGTCACGAAGGACCGCGTCCACGTTCACGACCTGCATGCCACAGTGCTGCACCTGCTGGGCTTCGACCACACGAAGCTGACCTACCGCTTCCAAGGGCGGGATTTCCGGTTGACGGACGTCGAGGGCGAGTTGGTGACGAAGCTGATGGCGTGAACCGCATCCTTTGGGTGGATTCGATGTTCCGGTGATTCCACCCGCGACTTTGGGTGCCACGCCCTGAACGGCAAAGGGCCCGCGGATGCCGCCGCGCCGCGGTTGTGGTCCAACCAGGCAAGGGAAGTCGCCGGCAAGTCATCGGTTCGCTCAAATTCCGCATTCCAGAGTGGCGTCGGCCTGCCCTGCGCGCCGCAAGATCCACGCCCACGGCATGGCAATCCTCCTGCCCGGGGAACCTTTTCATGGGCATCTCCATCGTACTCCAGCCATCTGCGCTGGCGGACATCCAGTCGCGCCTCGGCCAGAGTGGCGGCCCTGGCCTTGCAATCCGGCAGAGACCCGACGAGTCCGGGAGCCCGGCGAGCGAAGGTTCAACCAACGACGTGATGAGTCCCTGGCGAGCAAAAATTCCTGTTGACCGAATGCGGCTGTTATGGCCCACTGGCTGTGTGTCAGCCTGTTCAGAATAATGCTACCATGAAACTCTCACTCAAACTTTTGGCTCTGACCCTGGCGATCTGTGGTTTGTCCGCGCAACCCGCTTCCGCGGGGATTACGATTGATACCGTGCTGGTGGAGAACATCGGCAACGCCAACGACGGCACCGGCTATGGCGGGGTGAGCTACGCATACCACATCGGGAAGTACGAAGTCACGATCAACCAATACACCGCCTTCCTGAACGCCGTGGCCAAGACGGACACCTACAACCTTTACAACACGAGCATGGGGTCGGATCTGAACATCGCGGGGATCACCCGCAGCGGGGTTTCCGGCAGTTACGTTTACACCGCCGTCAATGGTGGAGACAGGCCCATCACCTATGTGGGCTGGTTCGACGCGGCCAGGTTCGTGAACTGGTTGCAAAACGGCCAGCCCAACGGATTACAAGTCGCCGGTGTCACCGAGACGGGAACCTACGCGTTGAACGGAGCCGTCAGCGGCGTGGGCTTCACGCGGGACATCAATGCGGACTTTAGTTTGCCGAGCGAGAACGAGTGGTACAAGGCCGCCTACTACGATCAATCCCTGAGTGGTGGCGGCGGCGGCTACTGGCTTTATCCCACGGCCAACAATTCCGTTCCAAACAGCCGGAACGGCAGCGCCAGCGACCCGAACAGCGCCAATTTCTTCCGGGATGACGGCATCGCCAATGGATTCAACGGCGGCTATGCTGTGAACAATTCCTTGGCGCCTCCAGCGGGCAATGCGCTCACCACCGTCGGGGCGTTCAGTCTGGCGGATAGTTTTTACGGGACTTTTGATCAAGGCGGCAACGTCTGGGAGTGGAACGAGGCGGTGATCGGCGCCTCGCTCGGGATTCGCGGCGGATCATGGAGCGGCAACGAGACCGCCCTGCGTTCCTCCACCCGGAGCAGCTTCTCCCCGGCAAACCAGAGCGCCATTGTGGGCTTCCGGATCTCCTATGTCCCCGAGCCAGGCGCTTTCGCTCTGATGGCGGTTGGCCTCGCCCTGCTGGCTTGGGCGCGAAAGCGCACGCTTTGACGCTTGAATTCCGGACTGTTCACCAAGCACGTCTTTTCCGAAATCATGAACCGCAAAAGTAGTATGAACCAGAACCCCCTCATCAAATCCATCGTCTGCACAGCCGCCATCATGGCCGGGCTGTTGATCTCCCACACGCTCGTCCAGGCACACCCCTACGCCTCCGCCGTCACTAACGACAATGGCACCATCCGCTTCATCATGAACGAGGCCGGGGCCAACGTGGACGTGGTCTTCGAGGACAACACCACCAATGCCATGGGTGTGCTGCCCAAAGGTGCCGCTAACTTTGCGCTGGGCGCCCACACCAGCTTCCAGATTATTTGCGCCAAGGCCGGCGCTGGCACGCCAACGCTGATCAGCACTGACACGGCGCAATTCTCAGTGTGGAACTCACCCCGCGGCGTGACAGTCAATCAAAACCCCAGGCTGGGTCATTTGTTCGGGCGTATTTATGCCGGCAACAGCGCCGTCGGTGGAGTGGCTCCCAACGCCAAAGGCATCGGCCTATACGCCCTGAATGCCGATCAGACCGAGGCCCTGGGGAAGGGCACTAACGCCACGGCCAGCGCGTTTTATTCCGGTTCGGGCGGTTCCGGACCCTGGCGCATGCGCGTAGCTCCTGACGATTCCGTTTTGGTTTGTGATTTTTCCACCGCGAATGCTTCGCTGGTGCAATTCGCTCCGGATTTGAGTTCGTTCTCTGGGCTGCTCACTTACACGGGTCAGGTGGCGGCGGTGGCCGCCGGAATTCACGGCGATTTCTTCGGCACTCCCAAGTTGACGGGTTCGCTTGCGGGTGGTGACCTCGTGCTTTGGACCGCGGACTCCGGTATGGCCGCGCCCGCCACCGCGACCCTCGGGCCCGGCACCTCCCCGAATGATTTCAACTGCGTCTTCCGTTATGACATCGGCTCAGGTCCGCTACCTTGGAATAGTGCTCCGAATTATGCCTACACCATGGGGCTTTCCGGAATCGCGGAGTTGCGGACGGAAATGGATATCGGCAAGGACGGCAAGATCATTTGCGGATTTGGCCGCGCGAATCTGTCCAACCCCAATATTCAGATTCTTGACTCCACCGGTACGTCACAACTTTACAATTCGTGGCTGAACACCGGAGGTGCGAGCGATCCCTGGCGCGGTGAGCGTGCCGGCGGCACCACGGGTGGCACCTACTCTGGAGTCCGCGTGTCGCCGGACGGACGTTATCTGGCCTCGGTGGACATTAACAACGGCATTACCATCGCGAATCTGACCAACGGCATCCCCGATGAAGGCAGCATTTTCGGCATCGCGAACACACCCGGCACCGGCAACTCTCGCGGGATGGATTGGGATGCCGCGCTCAACCTGTATGTCTGCAGTTCCGGCCAGGCCCTGTTGCGGATTTATTCCCTGGGGATCACGACGACGTGCGTCACGAGCAACGACTGGACCGGCACGAATGGCAGCTTTGGCATTACTTTGCCGCCTCTATCCGCTTCAGTGGTGGCCACGACGCCTCTGGCCTCGCAGAATTACGGCACTCCCGTCCCCGGCGTGTTCACGATCTCGCTCAACACCAACATGCTCACCAGCCCGGTGACGGTCAGCTTCACTCGCGGCGGCACGGCGGCGTACACGAACCATTACTCGCTCAACACCAACGAGACTCCCAATGGCGTCATCATCAATCCCAACAGCGTCGTTTTCCCGGCGGGCACCGCCCCGAGCGGCAACTGGTCCGTGGGCGTTAAGATCATCCCGACGGCCCTGCCCGTCAGCACCAACACCCTGACCGTAATCATGACACTCGCCGGCGGCTCGAACTACGTGGCGGCAGCGCCGATCAGGGACACCGTTTACATCCAGAACACCGGGCCGCAATTGTTGCTGCTGACGGCCGTCGCTTCTGCCTCAACGATGTACCGTGGCGTCACCAATGATTACGCCAGATTTGTTATCACCCGCCTTGGGGACACGAACGGACCGGGCGGCAGTGCGATGCCCGGTTCCTTCACGATCACCAATGTGAACTATTTCGGCACGGCGGTGTACCCCACGGATTATAAGGCGCGGGCGCAGCGATTGGATCCGTTGGGCAATGGCGCCCTGGTACCGCCCGTGGACGGTCCAACCGCTATCGTGATCAACCCGGGCAACGAGGCTGTCACTTGCGCCGTGGGGAATCCAGTCCGGCATACCAATCTCAGCGCCACGCCAACCAATCTCACGATCATCGTCAATCTGACGAATGCCGTGACGGGGATCACCAACACGAGTCTTGAGGGGAATGAGTACACCGTGAGCACAACCACAGTGACGCTGACCGAAATTGATAATGCCGTCGGGCCGGAAGTCGTCCTTTACTCCAATCCGCTCACCAATGCGGCCGACAGCGTGACCTGGACGTTGACCTTTGCCGCCACCAACTTGGGAGTCGGCGGGCTTCCGGTCGTGGTCCCGAACTACGTCAACGACGCAACCAGCGTTGCCGGTGGCTCGACCAACGACTTCATTGCGCGCTTCGGTTATGATCCCGCGACCGATGGCATCACCCCGTCTCCCGTCATGGCTGCGAATGGCTGGGCCAACGTCTTGAAAATGACCGTCAACAAGACCGACTTCGGTGAGGAGCAAGCCGGCGTCAACGTGTATCCGCAAGGCCAGAATTTCATGGGCAACTACGCCTTGCGTTTCAACATGTATCTCTCGCTCTACCAGTTTGCCATAGACAACCCCGGCGCCGCTGCGCAGGCGCGGGAACATGCGCTTTTTGGCGTGAACCATCTTGGGACCAACTGCATCTGGCGCCTCAACGCAGTGCTTCCCGCCGGGCTGGGCATGGCGCCGACGAACTCCGATGGGATCTGGTATGCCGTTGACGCCAGCGCCGGGTCCATAACACCTGCGGATTACGAGGCCTACTTCCCGCCGCCGGTGCCGAACAACGCGAATCTCAGCACCGCGTTCTTCCCCAAGAACCCCAGCAGTACCGCGGCGGCCCAAAACGGGGTCTTCAAGCATCCCCCGTTCGACGCCGCGAACGTGGCCAGCCCCACGGTCGCCAACCCCGGCGGTGGCGAACCGGTGAACAAATGGGTGGATGTGAGCGTGGAAATCACCAAGCAGACCAACATCACCATGTTTATCAACCGTTCGGCGATCTTCACCCACAATACGGATAACGCCACCAGCTTCACCAATCCCTACACCAGCGGGAAGATCATGCTGGGTTACCTCGATTCCGGCAGGGACATCAGCGACAACACCGCGTTTGCTTATTTCTCCAACGTGCGCGTCGTCGAATTGTCGCCCTACATCGTCGTTCAGCCGGGCCTGACCAACAGCCTGGCGAACAGCGTGATTGTCCCACAATTCTCCAGCCTGACGCTCACCTCCTATGCGGCCTATGCGACGGCGCCGATCACGAACAGGTGGTATCGCGGCACGCTCACCGGAGTCATCGCCAACAGCGGAACCCCAACCGTTCTCCTGCAGAGCAATTCCGTCAACGCGACCAGCATGAGCGACACGTTCACGAAGACCTTTAACAGTGCGGTGGATGGTACCAACTACATGTCGGTGTTCAGCGATGCCGCCGGCTCGGTGACCTCGAGGGTCGTCCAGGTTGAAGTGGTCCTCGGCCCGACGAACAAAACCATTCTGGCTTGGGCCATCACCAATCTCCAGACGGCCGCTGCCGGTCCGGTGGCGCCCACTGGCTTCGGATGGTGGTTCAATAGTGTCAGCAACTTTGCCACGGCGGCCAAGCTCGCCAACAACAGCCATTACGGCGGCACGACGACCAGCAACTTGTTCCTGACCAACATCGTGTCGGGAGATCTCGGATACTATTGGACCGGCGTCACCAATGCGGCGGGCTTCGTGGTGACACGGGCCGCCCTCCTCACGGTCCAGTACAACCCAACCACCATCACCTCGGTCACGAACACGGGCGCGAACGTGGTCATGAACTTCAACAGCACGGACCCCTTCGACACCAGCAGTGCGTACCTCTTGCAAAGCGCCGGACTCGTGACCGGGCCGTTCACGAATAATCCAGCGGGCATTTTCTCGGGATCGTACCCATCATTCCAAGTCAGTGTACCCGTGTCCCCGACCGTCCCCACCTTGTTCTACCGGTTGTTGCATAAATGACGGCGCCCCGTCGTGGCGGGCTGAGGTGACAGGTGTGCGTCGGCTGCCAGAATGTCCGTCACCCGGCGTAAGGATCGTGCCGGTTCGCCGACCAATCGGTCATGAAGAGGGAAGAACGAGGCCTTGCCGCACCACAAAGGGCGTGGCACTGTGCCTCGGTGAGTCCGTGGCGGCAGCCTCGACTGCCGCATGATTGAGTTTCGACCAAGATGAAAAGATTGAGCCAGTCACGCAAATATCTTCGCCACCGCTTTCAGCCGGGGGCCGCCTGCGCTTTTACACTGATCGAGTTGCTGGTAGTCATCGCCATCATCGCGATTCTGGCCGCCATGCTGCTGCCGGCCCTTTCCAAGGCCAAGTGCAAGGCTTCCCGGACAAAATGCCTCAGCAACAAGCGCCAGATTCAGATCGCCTGTCAGCTCTACGCCGATGATTGGAACAACTGGTTGGTGCCGAATGCTCCCGCGGGTACCCCTGTCGGATGGTGTAGCGACAAGTCAGAGAATTGGAATGTAGCAGTTCACTCTGACTATTATAAGACAAACGTTTTTGGTCCGTATGTGAACAATGTTCAGGTTTACAAGTGCCCGAACGACAAAATCCCGTCCGCCAACGGCGAGAGAACAAGAAGTATTGCCATGAACGGCGCGTTGGTGGGTGACCTGCCGCTGAACATGAGGACCACCTTGCAAGGGTATATCACAGCGAATTGGAGATTGTATTACAAGGTGAACGATCTGACCTGCCCGAATCCGGTCAACACCTGGGTCTTCTGTGATGAAACGATGTGGACCATGAATGATGGCTTTATGCAGGTTTCCGTCGCCACACCGAACTGGCCCGATACACCTGCGGCGTACGACTGCGGAGGGAACAATTTCACCTTCGCCGACGGCCATGGTGAGTATCACAAGTGGGCCTGGGGTGGACCAGGTGACTTGAAGAAGTGTCCTTACGGCTTCGGCCTCAGGGGGACGTACTGGCCAACCCAGGGCGGCGTACCCGGGACCCATCTGGATTGGCTTTGGTACCGGGATAAGACGTCCTGTCGGAAATAGTCCCCTTTCAAACCTCCAGGAATCTGGCTCTTGGGCGTTGCCGCTGCATCGCAACTCGTGAGCCTCCCGAAGCGAAACCGGGATGCCGTGCAGGGCCATCGTACACATGCGTGGCAAGGAAGCCGGCCGATTCGTCAACCCGATGATCCGGCTTGCAGGCGGATGGGCAAATGCACTGGAGGACGATTGTGATTGGATGATTTGTTTTCCTTTGCCGCCCGCGCGCCTATGATACCGTAAAGCCGCGCTTGCCATGAACCTCATCACTTGTCGCCCGAAGCGCCCTGCATCTGGTTGCCTCCCCTTCATCGCCAGTGTGTGCCTGGCGATTTCGTTGTGGGGCTGCTCCTTCCCGGCGCGCGCCAATGTTTATCCCACCAACCTCCGCCTCAACGGCGGCACCACCAACGCGACCCTCGCCTACGGGGGCGCCGCGGCCATCGGCTACCTGCTCAATGAACCCGCCACCGCAGGCGTCGCTGTCCACATCAAATCCGGCGCGACCACCATCCGCACGTTGACGCTCGCCGGCGGCGGGCCGGGCACCGCGCGCGGCACGAACTCCGTCACCTGGAACGGCAGGGACAACGCCAGCAACACCGTGCCCGCCGGCGCCTACACCATCCACGTCACCACCGCCGCCAACGGCCACGGGGACTGGACGCAGATCAGCAACGACTTGGACCCGGGCCGGTACGTCTATGAGCCGCGGGGCATCGCCGTGAACCAGAACTCCAACAGCCTTTACTACGGTCGGGTCTTCGTCGGCAACGCCACCAACGGCCCCAATTACCTCTTCGATCCCGGCGACATGGTCGGCATCCAGAAACTCAACGCCGACGGCAGCTACGCCGACGAGGGCGGTTTCAGCGACGGCGGCTGGCCGTGGGCCGGCGATTATTTCAGCCCGTGGAAGATCGAGGTTTCGGCTGACGATTACGTTTATGTGAACGACTGGACCGGCAACGGAATCGTGCTGCGCTTCGATCAAACGCTCTCACCTGCTTCGCAACTCGTGGTGTTGCGCGATGACAACTGGCCCAACAGCGGCACGGCCAATCTGAGCGGGCCGTTCATCACCGGCACGGGCGCCAACACCAAGGTCTGGATGGCGGACATCAACGTGAGTCCCGGCGGCGTCGGCATCCGGCGCTGGAGCGTCAACGGGAGCGGGATCGTCGAAACGAACGATTTGGGCGCCACCATCGTCCAGAACGGCGGCGGATCGCACCTGAACGTCTATCCCTACGACGTGGCCGTGGACCGCAGCAACCGCATTTATACGATTCAATTCCGCGTCAACAGCGGCGACGTCTCCTATCGCGTGTTGCGCTTTCCGGCATACAACGAGTCGGGCACTGCTCAGACAAATGCCGACTGGCGCATTGGCACCGCGGATGACTCGATGCGCGGGGCGTTCGGCGTCGCCGTGAATCCAGTCGGATCGTACCTGGCCGTCGCATTTCGCGGCGCTGGCACCAGTCCCAATCGCGTTGGCTGCTCCGTCAAGGTCTTCAGCACCGACGATGGCTCGCTGGTCACGACCCAGACGCCCGCGGCCAACCACGATCACACGGACGTGGCCTGGGACAACGTCGGCAATCTTTACGTCCTCGACAATTTCGCCAGCGTCTGGCGCGTTTATTCGCCGCCCGGGAGCAACGCCGCGACCACCATCGCCCCGATGACCGTGCAGGTCGCCCCGCCGCCCGCCCCGCCGACGTTGACCGCGCCGGGCTACAGCGCCGGACAATTTCAATTCACTCTCAACGGCCAGGCCAACGTGACCTACGTCATTGAAGCCTCCACCAACCTGAGCGACTGGTCGCCGGTGACGACCAACACCTCCGCCTCAGCCATCCGGCCCATCGCGGTGAGCGCGCCGAATGTCCGGAGCTATTACCGCGCGAAACTGGCGCCGTGACCCGGGTGCGCTGCGTCCCGCCGTTGCCGGCCTGGCGATCCGCGGCATGGATTTCTGGTTCTTCACTGTCTCCAGCGAAGCCAAACGCGATGAGAACGACACTGGAAGATTCCCTCTCCCCTTCGGAAGGGGAGAGGGTCAGAGTAACGGGTCGCTTTGAGATCAATTGCGTCAATACAGGCTTGGGCAAACGTGCGTCCCCCTCACCACAGCCCCTCCCACTACTAGGGGGAGAGGGAGTTTTCCCGCCGCCGCTCCGGGTTTTGTTTCCACTGAAAACAGCGAAGAAACTGGCTTCCTCTCCGCGCCGCCGCCGCCCCGGACACGCCGCGGCCCTAGAACGGTTGCCAAAACAAGTTTCCGGAAAGGAACCAGAAACCCCCTCACCCGGCCTTCGGCCACCCTCTCCCCATCGGATGGGGAGAGGGGCGGGGTGAGGGGCTTTTCGGAAATTAATTTCGGCAAACAGTCTAACCAATGAAACTGCACTGGCTCGATCTCCTCATCCTCGCTTTCTACATGCTGGCGACCCTGGCGGTGGGTTGGTGGTTCAGCCGCCGGCAACGCACGATCCGCGACTATTTCCTCTCGGACAACAACGCGCCCTGGTGGGCGCTGATGGGTTCGATTGTCGCGACCGAAACCTCGACCGTGACGTTCATCAGCGTGCCGGCGTTTGCGTTCGCAGCCAACGCAGCCGGAGTGGGAGGCGACTTCACCTTCATGCAGCTTGTCATCGGCTACATGATCGGGCGGCTGGTGATCGTGGCGCTGTTCGTTCCGTTGTACTTTCGCGGAGAATTGTTCACGGTCTATCAGGTGCTCGATCAACGCTTCGGCGGTGCCGCCAAGCGCACGGCCGCCTCGCTGTTTCTGGTGACGCGCTCCATCGCCGACGGCATCCGGCTGTTCCTCACCGCCCTCGTGCTAGTCGCGCTGACCGGTTGGGCGGACCCGGTTTCCATCCTCATCATCGGCGCGGTCACGATTGCCTACACCTACCTCGGCGGCATGGCGGCGGTGATCTGGACCGACGTGATCCAACTGGTGATCTACCTCGCCGGCGCCGTCGTGGCGGCCCTGGTGTTGCTGGGGAAAATCCCGGGCGGCTGGAACGAAGTCGTGGCCGTGGGCGGCGAACTGCACAAATTCAACGTGTTCGATTTTACCTTCGACCTGGGCCGCAGTTACACCTTCTGGTCCGGCGTCATCGGCGGCGCGTTTTTGACCACGGCAACGCACGGCACGGATCAGCTCATGGTGCAACGCTACTTGGCCGCTAGAAACGCGAGGCAGGCGACGCTGGCGCTCCTCACCAGTGGGATCGTCATCTTCGCGCAGTTCGTTCTCTTCCTGCTCATCGGAGTGATGCTCTACGTATTCTATCAGAAATCCGGCCCGTTGCCGCCCGAGGTCGCGGCCAAACCGGATCGTGTTTTTCCGCACTTCATCGTCACCCAACTGCCCAACGGCCTCATTGGTCTGGTGATTGCCGCGATCTTCGCCGCGGCGATGAGCACGCTGTCCAGTTCGCTCAACTCTCTCTCGGCCACCGCGGTGACGGATTTTTACCGTCCGCTCTTTGCGCCGGACCGCTCGGACCGGCATTATCTCAACGTGTCCCGGTGGTTGACCGCCGGCTGGGGCGCGGTGCAGATCGCCGTGGCCATGATCGCCATCGCCATGAAGGGGCGCGGCGTGGACGCGGTGCTGGCTGTGGCGTCGTTCACCAACGGGCCGGTGTTGGGACTGTTTTTTCTCGGCACACTGACGCGGCGCGTTGGGCCAACCGGCGCGCTGGCCGGTGTCGTGGCGGGCATCGTTGGCATGGCGTGCGTGGGGTGGATGCTGAAAATCTCGTGGCAATGGTACGTGCTCATCGGATCCGCGATCACTTTCGGCGTTGGCGTGGCCACCCACGCGTTGTTCGAGCGCCGGCCGGCCCGTTGAGTTGCCGACCCTTCGCAGCCCGCGCTCCAGCGACCATGACCGGTCACGATCAATTCAACGCGTTGCTCCACGGCCCGCGCCCGTTCCTCGCCCTCGCGCCGATGCAGGACGTGACCGATGGCGCGTTCTGGCGGCTCATGCAACGCTATGGCGGCGCGGACGCTTACTGGACCGAATACTTCCGCGTCCATGCCGTGTCCCGGCTCGAAAAGTGGATCGTCGAATCCATCGAGGGCAACTCCACTGGGCGGCCAGTCGTCGCGCAAATGATCGGCAACGACATTCCGTCGCTCGTGCGCACGGCCAGGGAACTCCAACAGCTTCCCGTCGCGGCGATTGACCTGAACCTCGGTTGCCCCGCGCCCGTCGTTTACAAAAAGTGCGCCGGCGGCGGATTGCTCCGTGAGCCGCAGCGCGTGGATTCCATACTCGGCGCGCTCCGCGACGCGATCCGCATCCCCTTCACCGTGAAGACGCGCGTGGGCTTCAATTCGCCCGGCGAGTTTGACGCGCTGCTGGAGATTTTCGCCCGGCATCCGATTGACCTGCTCACCGTCCACGCCCGCACCGTGGCGCAGATGTACCGCCTGCCGGTGCATTACGAATTGATCCGTCGCGCCGTGGAAGCGATGAAGTGTCCCGTGTGTGCGAATGGCCACGTCATCTCAGCCGAACAGGCGCTTGAGGTGTTGAAAGGGACGCGCGCCAACGGTCTCATGATCGGACGCGGCGCCATCCGCAGTCCGTGGTTGTTCGACCAGATTCGCCGGCGTTGGCGCGGCGAACCGGCCACGCTTCCGACGGGCCGCGACGTTCTCGGCTACATCCGCGCGCTGTGGGCGTCGCAGGTCACGGCCGGCGCGTCCGGGCGGTCGCAATGCGAACGCATGAAGAAATTCATGAATTACATCGGCGAAGGGGCGGAAGACGCATCAGGCTTCCTCCACGAAATCCGCCGCGTGGAGACTGAAGCGGGATTCTTCAATGTCTGCGAGAAGCATTTCGATCACGACCGGCCACTGGCGCTCGAACCGCCCACCGGGCCGGCGACAACCCGAGGCGGCGAGTCCAACGGGCGGGATGGGCTTGCGCCCGTCGCGCCGGCGGGCATAGTGAGTGGCGATTGAAGCGCGGCGCCGCCGCGCCGCCGGGCTGCGCCCGTAGCTCAGTTGGATAGAGCATCTGCCTTCTAAGCAGAGGGTCGCGTGTTCGACTCACGCCGGGCGCGCCAGTTCTTTTGCGCCTCACGCCTCCTCGTCCCCCTGCCCAACGAACTTGCTCATCACGAAGCTGGAAAACCCGGCCATCGGCAGCTTCGGTTTCATCGCAGCCTGCGCTTCGGCTTCTGCGTAACGTTGCTTGTTTTCGCGGACACCCTCCACCGCTTTCAGGAAGTAATCCGTAGCCCCTTTCAGATCGAGCCGCTTGGACTTATCGTACGCGTAAATGGCCTTGCCGTCCTCGACCAGCCGCTTGAGATCAGCGCCCGTGAAACTTTCCGTCGCCGAAATCAAGACTGCCATGTCCACCTTCCGCAATTCTTCGGGCAACGCTCCGACGTGCCGCGAGAGAATCTGCGTGCGCGCCTCGGCATCCGGCAACTTCATCTCCAGCCACAATTCCACCCGCCCGGACCGGGTCAGCGCCGCCGGCAGATTCCCGACGTTCATCGCCGTCATCATCACGCAAATGCGACCGGCGCTCTCGCTCTCCAAGCCGTCGAGCATCGTCAGCAAATACCGGTAAAGCCCTCGCTCCTCGCCGTCCTCAAAAATCGCATCGGCATCGTCTATGAAGATGATGGCTGGCGCGTTGTCCTTGGCCGCCTCGAACACCTGGTTGATGCGGTTGTAAAACCCGTCCGTCCCGGCGATGAACGTCCCGTCAATCAGGAAAAACTTCCCCTTCAACCGATGCGCCATCGCCCGCCCCACCGTCGTCTTGCCCGTGCCCGGCGGGCCGTAAAGCATGACGCCGCGCTTCGATCGCAGCTTGAACTGATTCGCCAGCGCGTCGTTCTCCAACGGCAGCACGATGTTGATTTCGAGCTGCCGCAACACGTCGTCCACGCCCTTGAGATCACGCAGGTCAACCGCCTGCACTTCCTCCAGGTCCACGTTGCTGGCCAGCCGCTGCGAGCGCAGATAATCAATGAACACTTCCGTGCTCAGCGACGGATGCTCCGCCAGCCACTTGCACGCAGCCTTGATCTGATGCGCGTTCAGCTTGGGCGCAAAGCGGAAAATCTTGTCGAAATCAATCTTCGCCGCCTTCTTTCCCAGCCAGACTTCCGCCAGCGCGGCGTAATCCTCAACCTTGAACTTCTCGATGCCGAACGAATAACTGCGCTGCGCGGCGGCCTCAGCCAGATGACTCGTCGTGCTGAAGATCAACTTCCGATCCGCCTGCAGCGCGTAAGTGCATAGCCCCATGAGCACCGAATTCAAATATCCCGAGCGCGGATAAAAGTGGCAGCCGGATGAAAACAGATCGAGCAGGTGCAAATCGTCGAGGATCACGACAGGATGAGCTTTCAAAGCGTCGAGGACCAGATTGAAAAGCGTCTCCTCCAGGGCCATCGGATGCTTTTGGCTGGACGCCGCCACAAAATCCTTCATGCCGAGGAACGCGCCGCCCGTCTGTTTGTGAACTTCCTTCAACACCGTGGTCTTGCCGCGACCGACTCCGCCCCACACGCGGAAGATCGAACCGATGGGCAGACCCTTCAGCAGCGATTCCAGCGCGCTCTGTTGCGCTGGACACAATTGGATTTTGGAATTGTCTGACATAGGCAGAATTCTGGATTGCGCAGGCTAACCTAGCCGGGCCGGGCAGGTTCGCAAGCGCGCGACGCGGGAATGAAGCCGGCAGCCTCGCCCGTGGCGTGGATTTGGGTTGGGTTGGTGTCGCTCATTGGTTGTTTTGATCAGAATAAGATCGGCAGAATCCACATCCTGCGTCCACCTGGATCGTGCTTTTGGCTTTGCAAAACAAGCCTTTTCATTCAATCCAACATCGGCAACAATATCGGCAAAATTATGGCCTCGCGACGCCTGTTCGACAACCCCGCCGACTTCGAGCCGCTCCTGCCTGAAGACCGGGACGGACGGCTCGCCGCGCTCGGCCTTGAAGTGCTCCGCCGCGCCGAGCGCTTGCGCGGCACGCTGCAACCCGTCACGCGCCGCAGCGTCGCCGCGCTCGTGCGCTCGATGAACAGCTACTACTCGAACCTCATCGAAGGTCACCGCACCATGCCGCGCGACATTGACGCCGCGCTCGCCCATAAGTTTTCCTCCGACACCAAACGCCGCGCGCTCCAGCAACTCCACCTCGCCCACGTCGAGACGCAGGACTGGATGGAATCCGCCGTGGACAAAATGCCCGCCGCGCAAATCTGCTCCACCGAATTTCTCTGCCACATTCATCGCGAATTCTACGAACGCCTGCCCGCCTCGCTCTGTCAGGTCGAAGGCCACGACGGAAAGAAACAGCCCGTTTCACCTGGCGAACTTCGTTCGTCCGAGGTCAGCGTCGGCCATCACGTCCCGCCCGCCAGCAAACATCTGCCCGCGTTTCTCCGTCGCTTCGCCGAATTCTACGGCCCGCTCGTGCAGGCCACGCCGCAAGGCTTCGTGGCCGCCGCCGCCGCGCATCACCGGCTCGCATGGATTCATCCGTTTCTCGACGGCAACGGGCGCGTCGCCCGCCTTTTCACCCACGCCTGGCTGCGCAAAGCCGAGGCCGACGCCGACGGACTCTGGACGCTCTCGCGCGGCTTTGCCCGTCAGCAGGCCGGTTACCGCGCCGCGCTCGCTGAGGCCGACGAACGCCGTCGCAACGATCTCGATGGTCGTGGCTGTCTCTCCGACCGCCGGCTCGCCGGGTTCTGCGAATTCACACTCCGCACCGCGCTGGATCAACTCGACTTCATGCGCGAACTGCTAGACCTCGACGGCATGGCACGGCGCATTGCCGGATTTGCGCAACGTCACGAATCCACCGGCGAACTTCCCTCCGGCGCGGCGCTGGTGCTTCGCGAAATTTTTCTGCGCGGCGAAATCCCGCGTGGCGATGTGGCCCGCATTGCCGGCGTCTCGCCGCGCACCGGACAGACCATCACGCGCGAATTGCTCAAGCGCCGCCTTGTCCTCTCCGACTCCGCCAAACGCCCCATCCGCCTCGGCTTCCCGGCGGACGCCGCCGGGCATTACTTCCCGAACCTGTTCCCTGCGGGAGCGGAATAAATTCCGCGCTCCCCAGACGCGCCGCCGCCGAGGATGAATTTGGAAATAAAATCCGTCGCGAGGCGGGTCGCCGGTCCCAATGGCACGCCGAGACGGAGAAAATCTGGTTCTCCGCTGTTTTCGGTGGAGCCTCATAACTGGGGGAAGCGGAGCTTGCCGGCCACGAAGTAGAGCATGGTGATCAAGTACGTGGTCGAACGGTAGCCGCGCGCCTTG